>CEUZ01139447.1_pt1 | contig 19505 bp, 18 predicted proteins | sample 361511 | NCBI WGS metagenome assembly CEUZ01 (sample SAMEA2622822, study PRJEB7988) | marine metagenome | biome: marine biome (ENVO:00000447); feature: surface water layer (ENVO:00002042); material: "saline water (ENVO:00002010), including plankton (ENVO:xxxxxxxx)" | depth 5 m
TGATTCCGGTCGTCGTGGGTTCGAGTCCCATCGTTCACCCCAATTTTCTCAGGGCCGTTAGCTCAGCTGGTAGAGCAGTGGACTCTTAATCCATTTGTCATAGGTTCGATCCCTATACGGCCCACCATTTTTTTGTCATCCAATCAGATAGAAATCAACATCACTTAGGTTTATGATATTTCGTTTAATGGTTTAAATATTATGCAGAAATTTACGTTATTTTTAATTTTTATTTTATTGGCGGCTTGCGTCGCACCAACAACGCAGCGCGTCAAACCCAATGATGCAGCTGTTGCTATTGAAGCTGAAATGCAACGTGAGATAGCACTTAAAGAGGTACTAAAAAATCAAAATAGATTGTTAGAGGTCGGCGCGCCTATTTTAGAAAAATCATTACCTTTTTGTGTGGATAGAAAACGAAAATCAATTGGCATTACATTTGGAAATAAACATGATTATGAAGGCGAGTATCAAGGAATTGCAATCTCAAAGCTTGGGTTAGGTGAGCCATTAGAAATTACTTACGTCATTAAATCATCTCCTGCAGCAAAGGCAGGATTGAAAGTAGGCGATATTCTCCTATCGGTTAATGGCAAAAATATAGCTACAGGAAAGAATGCATCTAAAAACTTTGCAAAAACTCTAAAAAAAGAAATAAAAGAAAATACCGCCCTCTCTTTTGAAGTTATACGCAATGATTTAAATCAATCATACAGTGTTACCCCAATTGAAGTTTGTGATTATCCTCTAATTTTAACTGGAGACAGCGCTGTCAACGCATTTGCTGATGGTAATAGTATATATATGACTCAGGGCATGATGGACTTTGCAACAGCAGATGATGAGCTTGCGTTAGTTATCGCTCATGAGCTTGCGCATAATGCAATGAGACATATCGATGCGAAAAGAACAAATGCAATGGGCGGATTAGTAATTGATATATTAATTGGAGTTTTAACGGGAGTTGACACTCAAGGGATGTTTACTCAAAACTTCGCACAAGCACATAGTCAAGAATTCGAATCGGAAGCAGACTATGTTGGATTATATATGTGCGAAATTTCTGGATACGATATCACAGATGCTGCATACTTTTGGCGCAGAATGGGAGTTAAACATCCGGGTTCAATCGAGCAAAATCATGCTGCAACACATCCTTCTTCTCCAGAGAGATTTGTTTCAATTGAAGACACAATCAAAGAAATAGAGAGAAAAAAAACTTTGGGTGAGGAATTAATGCCGAATATAGATGAAAACGAGCTGGATAATAGAGAACGTCCGGCTGAGAGCCAAGCAGAGAGAATCGGTTTTTAATTTTGTTAAACTTTTTATTGTATCTCTTTTGTAAAACACTAAAATCTATAGTTTTTGTTGATTAGAGAATATTCAGTGAAACGATTTTTAAAACATAGTGGATTTACTTTACTTGAACTAATGATGGTCATTGTCATTGCTGGTGTTTTACTTGCGATCGGCATACCTTCATATTCAACATTAAAAAATAGTAATTGTCTTACAACCAATACAAATCGATTAGTAGCTTCATTGCAGTTTGCGAGAAGCGAGGCAGCAAAAAGAAATAGTTCAGTTTCTCTAAGGCCGCTCTCAATCGGGGCAAGTAAAAAATGGCGAAACGGTTTTGAAATTGTAACCGATGATATAGACAGGGATGGTAATGCTGGCTGTTCAGGAGTTGAAGACGTCGATGGTGATGGTACTTGTAATCAAAATGCGGTTATGAAAATTATTGAGCTTGGTTGTGGTGATATTGATGATACAAAGGGTTTGCAAATTACAAACACTTCTTCAACTTCCCCAGACGATACAACTAATTTTACTTACCGTTCAAGTGGCAGGCTTACTAATACATCAACGGGGAGAATCTTTAGAATCTGTATGGCTGGATTTACCGGCGATGATAGAGGAAGAGAAGTTAGGGTGTCCAGTATAGGTCGACCGCAGACAAATTCAGTTACTATTGCTGGTTGCCCATAAAAAATTATGATTAAAAGAACATATTTTGCACAAAGGCAGGAGTCAGGATTCACACTGATTGAAGTCTTGGTTGCCTTGTTGATCGTTGCGCTTGGTATGTTAGGAAATGCTATGCTCCAATTACAAGGCATGAAAAATAGCAACGATGCTTATCTTAGAAGTCAGATTGGTATTTTTGCGTATGATATTGCTGATAAAATACGCGCCAATCGGGAATGCCAAGATGCATATCTGGCACAGTCTTTTCTCACAACTGCAAGTCCTTATATTGTTGGTACGAGTAGTGCTGGCAGCTGTTTACATTCAAGCGCACTTGGTAGCGCTGGTATGGCTAATGAAATTGCGTGCATTGGAAAATCATTGGAAGCAGGTCTTCCGGTTGGTTCCAGAGTTTCACTTGCTAGCTCGAATGTAACACCAGTTGGCGGCAACAGGAGCATCAAAATTTTTACATTGAGCGTTCTTTGGACTGATCGAGATGGTGAGGAACATAAAGCCGACTATACATTTGATCCTGGTGCGTGCGTTAATCCCGCTTCCTGTGTCTGTAATTAAAAAATTATGAATATGATATTTCAAAAAAAACAACAAGGTTTAACATTACTCGAGTTATTAATTGCGATGTTAATTGGCACGCTTCTAATTCTTGGTGCTACAAGCATGTTTATTGCAAACAAAAGAGTTTATAAAGAAGTTGATTATCAGGGGAGGTTAGCAGAGAACGCTCGTTTTGCTATGGAAATGATGATTCGTGATTTACGTATGACCGGCTTTATTGGTTGCGCGGTTAGACAAGAAATTAATAATAATCTCGATATCGCTGATGACAAAGAGCTATTAAGCTTTGTATCAAAGACATCCGGGGGAATTCAGTCAAATTCAATCGAAGGCTCTGAGAGTGGCGCTGAGTGGGAGCCATCTAATAGTGCAGATCTAACTGCAGCTGACGGTAATACTGAGACACCAAGCACTATTCCTGGTTCAACTGCCAATAATGATGTAACTATGTTAGCCGGAAGCGATGCATTTACGATAAGATTTTTAGAGGATACCAACACAAACCTCTGCGTTAATATGACAAATGCACAGGACAAACTCGAAGCAGGAGCTCAGACTGGAGCAACAATACCAGGCGGATTATTTATTGATGGCGGGTTGTATGCAGCTTCTGATTGTGAGGCGACAAATATTTTTCAGCTAACCGCAAATGCTAGTACGGAACCATTTCAATTATTACACGCAGCTGGTAGCGGCATACCAGGTAATAAAACTAGTTCATTGAGTAAGCAGTACACTACCTCTGGAGGTAACTGCAACGCATCTCCGGTTGATATTCATATATTCAGGGCAAGACGTTATTTTATAGCAGTTGATCAAGAAACTAATAGACCTGGTCTTTATAGACAAGTGTTTGACATCAACGCGAATTCTCCGGGGCAAGCACCTGTGGAATTTGCAGAGAGATTAATAGATGGTGTTGAAAATATACAAATTCTGTATGGCGAAGATACTACGGGTAATGATCGCGTTGCAGATACATATGTAGATGCAAACTCTGTCGGTGATTGGGTTAATGTGGTGAGTGTAAAATTGGCTGTCTTATTTGCAACTGTTGAGGAAGATTTTTCAGCACCGTTCGACACGAAAAATGATTATCAATTACTTGATCAAACGATAGACCCTACTCCTGGAGCAAATGACAGAAGACGGCGAAAGGTTGTAGAGGCGACTGTTTCCCTCAGGAATCGACAGCTTTCCCTATAGCTATTTTTTTTGTGATGTAGTTCACATTTTGTGCTAAAATGTGAACTGTGTCACGTTCTTGATTTATCGGAAATTATAAGATATTTTTTAAGAAAAAGGCGGTTTTTCATATATTTATAGAGGTAATGTGGACTAATTCATACTATTTTTAGAAAAAAAACAACCCATCCATGTTATAAAACAGGGAATAAAAAATATAAATAGTAATAAAAATAGGACGATTTACTAAAATCATATATCAACATGAAACAATTATCGAGATCGCGCGAATCACAAAAAGGGGCTGTACTTTTTACGGCACTCGTCATGATGGTGTTAATGACCTTGCTTGCAGTAACGATGATGGGAAATACTGCAATTGATGAAAAAATGGCTCAAAATTCACAAGACCAAAATCGTGCTTTTCAAGCTGCTGAGACTGGCATTGAAATGGCCATTGCAAATAGCGGTTCGTTAAACACATCTAATGCATTTAAAGCAGATGGAACGAATACTTTTAGTCAGGGGGATGCCGCAACACTTGGGTCATCAACAACCGGATACGGGGTGAGTGTTACATACTCATCTGTTTTTTTACAAAAAACACCAGTAACTCGCGGTTCCGGTTTTGACAGTACTTTTGCTAACTATTGGTTTGAGCTTCGCTCAAAAGCGAATACTGACACGGGCGCGTCATCGACTGTTTCCCTAGGCATGTTTCAAGTTGGTGCAAAATAGAAAATTTATAAAGTTGGGGAATTAAAAAAATGAATAAAAAAAATATGCTGTTTGCTTTACTTGGATTGTTTATGTTTTCTGTTATTTCGCAAGCAGCAGATAGAGCAAAGCAAATTAAGGATCTTGGAATAGACGGAGATAACCGTTTATACGATTTAGTTTGTCCCAGCGGAAAAGGAACAATACTTTTTCATAATATCGGTCACAGCGATGTGGTTTCTGAAAATGAAACTGATCAAGAGCAGGATTTAGTTAATCTCGTTGAACCATCAGATGATGGCCCAGCAGTAAGTAGTAAGCCAGAAGTCTGTACATTAAAAGATGATGGTGAGTATGATTGTAAAACATATACGGATATCGATGCAGCTGCTGATGCAGTATGCAAAAAATTGGGATAATTTATTTTTATCTGATTTAAAAAAATAAATTAAAAATATATTTAATATCGTTAAGAGGAGTTGGTGATGTTGAGCAGAAGTTTTTCGAAACAGCCTATAATACTTAAGTTACATTATTGTTTCTTAGCAGCGATGCTAGTTTTTGCTACTAGTGGTCGCGCAGACGATACCGAGATTTATATGGGTACAGGAACGACTGATGCTTCAGAAACACATCCCAATGTGCTTTTTATCTTAGATACATCGGGAAGTATGAATGTTCGTGATGCCGGTGCAAATAAGAGAACTGCACGAATGACAGTATTGAAAAAAGCCATGGCCGATTTATTGACGACACTTGATAATGTTAATATTGGGCTTGCACGCTTTAGCGATGCTGGCGGCTCTGTGATTTTTCCTGTCAGTCCTATTGATGGAAACGCAAATATTATTGTGGGTGAGCAAAAGGCAGGAAAAGCACTAGAATTTAAAGCTGTTCTTACTAATGAATCAGATGACGCAGAAGAAAGAGTTTCGGGTAGTAGTACCGGGGAAGTTTTCTTGAATGATGATGTGCTTGAGGCCTTCGATTTCGGTGGGACAGCTGGGCAAAGTGGAACAGAGACAATTTCAGTAACAACAGCAAGCGATGATATTTCCGAATTCAATCGTAATGGTCGGATGCTGAATGCAGGATATGCATACATACATAATGTTGTTTCATTAGGTTTGCGTTTTCAGGGGATCGATATTGCACAAGGAACGACTATTCAGGCAGCTTTTCTTGATTTTACCCATAGAATTCGTCGCACAAATCGTACCAATGCAGTGATTTCAGGTTTGGATATTGCAAACACAACAACATTCAGCAACTCATCTCGCGATCTATCATCACGACAAACTACAAGCGCCACTGTTTCATGGGATGGAATTCCAGGCGGTAATACAAATACAAAATTTTCTTCACCAGATATAAAAAGTATTGTTCAAGAAATTGTTGATCGTTCCGACTGGTCGTCAGGTAATGCGATGGGATTTAAAATTTTCACTAGTCGGGGACAGCGTTATCCCTATTCGCGTAATGCAACTTCGACACGTCAGCCCGTGTTACGAATTCAGACGCAGGCTGTTGCTGGTGCAGAAGGCGATGATCAATTGCTTGCATTTCGTTTTGAAGATATTCGAATTCCAAGAGGTGCAAAATTAACCTCTGCTAAACTGCAGGTTACGAATTCAGCGGCAGGTGGTTCAAGCTCGGTTACCTGGCGTATTTCAGCAGAACAGACAGATGATTCTGCTGCATTAACATCGGCAACAAATAACCTAAGTTCACGAAAAGGTAGTGGGGCGGTTGTGAATTGGACAATCGACGGTTCAACATTAAATACCGCGCCTTCAACTACTCAGTGCGCTGTTACAACAGCTTCTGGTTCTGCAAATACCTGCTCGGATCAATTCACAGAGGAATCAGATAATATCGCGAGTGTTATAGAAGGGGTGACTAATCGCTCTGGTTGGTGCGGCGGTAATGCAATCACTATTTTAGTTGATGCAAGTAGTCCATCTTCATCTCAAATCAGAAAGTTCTACAGTCGTGACAGTGCGGAGGCGGCACTAGCGCCAAAACTAATTTATAGTTATATGCCTCAATCCGGATGTATAAGTTCTATAGAATCTTCCCAAATTGCTTCAAGCGGGGATGATGCCGAACAATTTAAAGACGGCTATTACGGAAGCCGCGTTAATACAATTGGTAATAATCTTGTTTTAGGTGATGATGCTCAGAATGGCAATCAAACTGTCGGGTTACGTTTTACATCTGTTGACGTGCCTAACGGGGTTACTGTTAAGGAAGCTCATATTGAGTTTAAATCAAAAGGTACTTCAACGGGTGCTGCAACTTATACAATCGAAGGAATCAAAGCAGATAATATTGGCCAGTTCACTGCGGCCGCAAATGATGTTTCTGGTAAACCAAAAACATCAGCTTCAACAACTTGGACAATGTCGGGGACAAATGCAGAAGATGATTGGGATCAGGCTGATACCGCATATCAATCGGCCGATCTGACATCCATCGTTCAGGAAATTGTCAATCGCAGCGGATGGAGTAGAAAAAATAATATGGGTTTTGTGATCACAGGCACAGGAACCCGCATTGCAGAGAGCTACGATAGTGATCCATCAAAGGCTCCACGTCTTGTTGTTAAATATGACGACTCAAAATCTGTTCCTTTCAAATCAACACGTGAAGTACTAAAAGAGAAAGTCAGAGAGTTGCCGGCGAGAGGAGGAACTCCGATTGCAGGCGCGATGCTCGAGTCCGCTAAATATTGGCGTGGCGAACAAATGCTCTATGGAAAAAATAAAGGGTCTTATGGCCAAATAGCTCATCCCGGGACTTATTGTTTAGGACCTAATAATTGTCCGGGCGGTAAAGCCTCTACATCTGGCGGCGGTTATTATGGAAGGGGCGGTGCAACAGATGAATTTTTTGTATTAAACCCATCAGGGTGTACTAAAAAGAATTTAGGAAGTTATAGATGTCGCAACCGAAAAATTAATGGGAATACGACATATCTTTCTCCCATTAAAACCAATCTTGAGTGTGCAGCCAATCACCAGGTTCTCTTAACTGATGGTCAAGCTTTTGGTAGAGATCCTGGTCTTATTAAGAAAATGATTAAAAAGAATACTTGTTATAGTGATAATTCAAAATTTAAATTACCCGGACATAAAAACCACAGCTATAAAGGTCGGGGTTACTATGGCGGTAGTTCACCAACAGCTGAGGCATGCGTGCCAGATCTTGTTGAACATATGGCTAATAGTGATCAAAAGATAAATATTGCCGGGGATCAGGTTGTAAAAACACACACGGTTGCTTTTGCTCTTAAATCTTCGGGTCCAGTTCAATTCTTAAAGGATGTTGCAAATCTTGGTGGAGGTGGTTTTTATTCCGCTGATACCGCGGGAGATCTGCAAGATGTTTTCAAAGTCATTCTTTCAGATGTTAGAAGTGCACCTACCTCGTTTGCGGCACCTTCACTTGCGACCAATGCATTTAATAAATTATTAAGTCGCGACGATGTTTATTTTGGAATGTTTACTCCGGAACTTTCACAGAAGTGGAATGGAAATGTTAAGAAATACAAGATCTGTATTGCATCAGGTGGTTGTAAGCTAGGTGAAGTTCTTGACGCAAATGGTAAATCTATAATCGATCCAAAAACAGATCGTTTTGTAGATGATGCGCAAAGTATTTGGTCTGATTCAAAGGATGGTCCATCGACCACAAAAGGAGGAGCTGGCGGTGAGATAATCGATCACTCGCAAGTGGTGTTATTAACCGATAAAAAGGATAACGCTACAACATTCGAACAATTACGTGGAACAATGCTCGATGAAGCAGGGTACAAGCTTACCTCCTCAAATTGGAATGACGGAGACTTGAGCACAATGCGTACAGGAATTTGTGCATCGCCTTCAACAAGTGCCGGCAGTGAATGTGAGAAAAGGATGCTCTGGTTGTTGGGTAAAAAACATATAACTGATGCACAAACCGACATCAACCAAGGTCAACGATGGTCAGTTGGTGATGTTTTGCATAGTTCACCTGTGGTAATTACCTATGGCGGATCACCAGGCGCCAATCAAACGAGCGGTACTTTTATTGATAAGATTGTTTATGGCACAAATGCTGGATTCCTTCATATGATTAATGGTGCGACTGGTAAAGAGGAATGGCGTTATATGCCAAGTGATTTCTGGTCGATGCAACGTCAATTATTTGATAATAGGCAAGACACACACATGTACGGTATGGATTCTAGTCCAACTTTGTGGAGTTGTGATGTGCTTGGCGATGGAAAAATCCAACCAGACGCAAAAAGAGATATTGTTAGTCTCGGTAGCGGCACATGTTTTGATGCCAACGCTGATTTTGTTCGAATAATTACGGCAACACGTAGAGGCGGAGGTACAAATGGATTTATCTACGCGCTCGATGTATCAGCTTCCATGTCGAGTGATACAGATCTTGTTACTCCAAAATTTATGTGGCGTATCGCTGGTGGAAATACAACCGGAGATTTTCGTCGCTTGGGTCAAACTTGGTCTCAACCAAGAATAACAACAATTATGGTTAAAGATGCCAGTGGCTTAAACAGACCTAAGGATGTTTTAATTTTTGGTGGTGGTTATGACATTAAACTTGATGATAAAACAAAGTTTTCTACTGCGGACAATGATGGAAACGATTATCTTGGGAACGCAATTTATATTGTAGACCCAATGAATGGAAAGAAAATATTATCGATCAGTGGTAAAGGTTCTGGTGCTGATATCGAAGCTAAGAATATGAATTTTTCAATAACATCACGTATTGAATTCTTAGATTCAAATAATGACGGCATTACTGATCGTCTCTATGTTGGTGATTTAGGTGGCCAAGTGTGGCGAGTTGATATTGCAGAAGCAGTTCCTACGACCGGAACTCGAAGTACCGGCACTATTGTAGGGCTACTTGCACAAATTTCAAATAGCACTAAAGAAAATAGAAGACGCTTCTTTGAGCCGCCATCAATTGTTCAGGTTACAGATACAGCATTTTCAACTTCAGAAGAATATGATTATGTTTTAATTGGTTCAGGAAATCGTACACATCCTCTTGAAGAAAGTGTTCATGATAAATTCTATGCATTTCGCGATAGATTTATAAGTAATAACGCACTTAGTGATTCAAACGGGGATCATGTCTCTGGCGATAACGATGGATATCCAACTCCTACGAACAAACCTTACTCGCATGAAGACAAAAATAGTTTACTCAATATAACAACCAAAGGTGTCGAGGCTCAACTAGCCAGTGATCCAGGTAAAGTTAAGGCTTCAGATGGTTGGTTTTTTGATTTCGCCGAAGCAAACAGTGGAAGAGCTGGCGAAAAAATGCTTTCTTCTCCTTTAACAGCAGGAGGCGCTGCAATTTTTACAACTTTTGATCCAAAAGCTGAGAAAGGCGGAAATGCAACATCATCCTCTTCTGGAAATACGACAGCTGCACAAGCTAAGAAAAACAATCCGTGTGCTGCTGCACCGAATATCGGAACAGCAAGGGCTTATCATTTAAATATCCTTACAGCTGAGCCCCCAGAGCTTACCGAGGTAAAAGGTAATAATAAACAAGCTAATAGATTCAGGGCGATCATTGGTAGCGGCATACCATCTGATGTTATACCGGTATTTACACAAGAGGGTGTTATCGGAATCGCTCAATCAGACGGTAAGGGTGTTGGGTTAGGACAATTATCAGCGACAACACCTGAGAGAGCATTTTGGAATGAATCAATAGAATTCTAATTGCACAACTATATTTAAAAGGATTATTTAATGATGTTTTCTTCACGTAAAATCTTTAGTAATAAAGTCCGTGGATTCACTCTAATCGAGCTCATGATTGTTGTTGTCATTATCGCAATACTAGCCTCGATAGCATTTCCAGCTTATGACTCATATGTAATTCGTGGTAAACGTGCTGAGGGGAGGGCAATGTTAATGGATGCAGCGTCGAAAATGGAGAAACATTACGGGGATTGTTATAAATTCGGCACAAACATTGCTGCTGCAAAAGATTGTAACGCTAATAACGTCAATCTCTGTGGTGCCGTAACTTGTTCTAGTGAAACCGGCAAATACTCCTTAACTCTTTTTGATGCAAGTAGCACGACGTACACGCTCACGGCTTCACCTACTTTTACAGATGAGCAATGCCATGATTTATCACTAAGACATACTGGAGAAAAATGCGCCACAACGGGGGGTCCTGGAGGGGCTCGTACTTGCACAAGTGAGAGTGCGGCAGCTGCTGAGCTTGTAAGATCATGTTGGGGACGTTAGATATATTAGTTTCTCCATGACTTCATGTTGATGTCTTTGCGTTTTAAAATACTTACACATTCATTTTTTTTATTGTTTTTATTTATTGGACGTGATGTTTTTGCGAATGATGCAACCCTACCTGATTATGATGTTCTAAGAGAAAAAATTACTTTTGGTAATGCTAACTTCTCAGAAGTTAGAGAAGCTCTAACTGAACCTGACATTCTAAATTTAACAAATACACTGCATGCGCTTTATTCTATGCGTTGGCATCGCGCTGTATTACATCTTCTACAGAATATTTGGGAGAGAAAGCGCGAAAAATATCCTGAATTAGCTTGGGATTTACTAGAAAAAATTCCTCCTCGAATTGCACTTGCAAGTACTATTAATAGGATTAGGATTTTTAATACAGATGAGTATAAAGCTTATATTCGATCTCACCGTTATGCAGATCATGAATTTGTTCGGGCACAGGTTGTTGTCTCACTTGGATTAAATGGCGATCCTGATGACGTAGATTATTTAGTAAAAATGGTCAACTCAAGTAATCATTATGTCGTACAAACTGCAATGACAAGTTTAGCATTGATGGGTCATGTAAGAGCTAAAGAGGCGATGATAACGCTTGAGGATGAATATAGAGATGAGCCTCGTGGTAAGTTGTTAAGAGAGCTATTAAAAAAAGCTTATCAATGGGGAGAGTAGTAATTAATAATTACAAGCTCTTTTTACAATGTCTTTCGCCTCAATAATACCTGATTGCCTCTCTTCTTCACCTAGAGTTTTCATTGTTCCATCTTTTTGCTCTATATTTACTCTTGGGTGCTGATAATTAGCTAAGTTTTTTTTAGCTTTTTCACAAAGTGCTTCATTCTTTTTTAATTCTTCCTTTGCTAATTTTTGATCAGCTTTTTCTTTTTTACGATTTTTATTTTTTTCATTAAGCTTGTTTGTTTTTTCCTTAAGCGCATCACTAGCACTTTTTGTGTCAACGTTATCTCGAATTTTGATAGTTTTAATATCTGTATTTTCGGTTTGCGGAGGTTTTTCGCCGTAGTGAACCTTCCCTTCCTCATCAACCCACTTGTAAATTTCAGCAGAGATTGAGAATGCTATGAGCGCGAATACCAGAAAAATACAGCTATTTTTAATAATCATTGCAAATTCGTTACTTTAAAAATATATTTAACTCTATAATTATTAGGTTTAGTATATGATTTTAATATAAATTTTGTAAATAGGTGAATAAAACTAATCGTCTAATTAAGGGTCTGAGATACAATAATAGTTATAATTTATCAATGATAGGGTGAAATATGTCACGAATTATAAAATGGGCGTCATTAACTGGAATTTGCGCATTGATCTTTTCCGCTAGTTTTGCGGTTGATATAGCCATTTGTGAGGATGACGAGGGCAATCAATCCTTTCATAAGTCCTGCCCACCAGGCACATTCCTTGTTGAAGAGAAAAAGGTTAGTGTTGGTGGAAATTCTTCATCTGATAAGTTTGATCTTAGCAAATTAAATGTTGTCTTATATACAATACCAGTTTGTGAAACTTGCGAAGAGGTTAAGATATACCTTAAGAGTCGCGATATTCCTTTCGCTGAAAAAGATGTAAGTAAAGATCTCGAGTTACAAAAGGAACTGACTGAAATCAGCGGTAAACTTAGCGTTCCAGTGACTGTAATTGGCGATGAATTTGTATCCGGCTATGATCGAGTAAGGATAGGTAATATTATTGACAGTCTAGTGCCACCAGAGGAATAGCAATAAACATAACACTATTTTCTATAAGCAAACATGATAATGTATATTTCTAAATTTAAATTTTTAACATTGCTAATAGTATTGCTTACTATCGGAACATTTTCCGTTTCAGAAGAGATATCTGAAAAAGATATTCAAATACTAGATGGCGATCTTGTATTACCAGATGATCAAAATAAAAATGCAGAAGATATGCAATGCATTACTATTTGTGAACAGTGGGGCGAGGATTGCATAATTAATCCTTCGCGCAACTCGGGCGCTAGAAAATGCAGGCGTGTTTGTAAGGCATTTGCAGAAACATGTTTCTAGAATGATAATATTTTTAAAACGTATTCTAAGCGTTTAAACTTCTAGAAAAAATCTCAAGCGAAAGTGGCGGAATTGGTAGACGCGCTGGATTTAGGTTCCAGTGCCGCAAGGCGTGAGAGTTCGAGTCTCTCCTTTCGCACCAAATTTTTAAGTAAATATGTTGTTATTTTTAAACATATAGAATGATGTTTATTAAGGGTTTTTCAAATTCGAATTCTTTTTATGTTATATCTAGGTTACAATTACAAATAATTGATTTTATTAGTTTAACTAAGGAAATTCTATAATAAAATGCAAGTGTCAGTCGAGAATATTGGGTCATTAGAACGTAAGGTTCATATTGAGGTTCCAGAAACAAGGGTTGCCTCAGAGGTCAGTAACCGCCTACAAAGCATGACAAAGACAACAAAAGTCCAAGGTTTTAGACCTGGAAAAGTACCCTTAAAAGTAATTGATAATCGTTATGGCGAACAGGTTAGAAAAGAGGTTATTGGTGAACTGGTTAGGAAAACTCTTGTTGAAGCAATTGATCAGGAGAAATTAAAACCGGCGGGACAGCCACTGATTGAAAAAATTGATGATACAGCAGGGAAGGCATTAGCATTTACTGCAATATTTGAAATTTATCCCGAGATTATTCTTAAGCCTACTGAAAAATTGAAATTTGAAAAACCAATTTGTGAAATTTCAAATCAAGATATAGATGGCATGATTGAAAAATTAAGAAACCAGCATCGTGAATTAAAATCAGTGGAGCGAGCATCTCAAAAAGGCGATGTTGTAAATATTAATTTTGAAGGTTTTATAAATGGTGAGGCTTTTGAAGGTGGAAAAGCTGAAAAATATGATCTTGAGTTAGGTTCAAATTCTTTTATCCCAGGTTTTGAAGATGGATTAGTAGGAAGATCTGCTGGAGAGGAAATACAGTTAAAACTAAAATTTCCTAAAGATTATGGCAAGGAGGAATTGAAAGCAAAACCATGCGAATTCAAAGTCACAATAAATGTTGTTAATGAGATACATCTTCCCAAAGTTGATAAAGACTTTGTAAAGAAGCTTGGTCTAAATCAAGAGGATGAGGAATCATTAAAATTAGAAATCAAAAAAAATATGGAAAGAGAAGTCGAATTATCGCTTCGTCAACAACATAAAGATATGGTGTTACAGTTACTCTATAAAGAAAATAAAATTGAATTACCACGCTCACTTATCGAGGGAGAACACAATAGACTTAAAGATGAATTAGAGAAGAACTTAAAAAATCAGCAAGGCATTGATAGAAAAAAAATAGCATCAGAAAGTGAATCTGTTTTGATTGAGCAGGCGAAAAAACGTGTTTCACTTCAATTAATTTTAGCTGAAATTATTAAATTGAATGATCTAAAGGCTGACCCCAAAAAAGTTCGAGAAATGGTCGAACACGCTGCATCAGGATATGAAGATCCAAAATCTGTAGTGGACTGGTACTACTCAGATCAAAAAAATTTGGCAGAAGTGGAGATGCTCGTTTTGGAGGATAATGTGATCGATTGGGTGCTAGAACATTCAAATGTAGTTGAAAAAAAATGTTCCTTTGATGATATTATGAATAAAAGGCAGACTGCATAAGGATTCGATGATATAAAGATAATTATGAATAAAAACGAGATACACGCACTAAATTTGGTACCAATGGTTGTTGAGCAAACATCCAGAGGCGAAAGGGCTTATGATATTTATTCGCGCTTATTGAAAGAGCGAGTTATATTTTTAGTAGGTCCTGTCGAGGACAATGTAGCTAATTTAATTATTGCACAACTGCTATACTTGGAATCAGAAAACCCAGATAAAGATATTAATCTTTACATAAATTCACCTGGAGGATCAGTTTCATCAGGTCTCGCGATATATGACACTATGCAATTTATCAAACCAAACGTTAGCACCATGTGTGTTGGACAAGCTGCAAGTATGGGAGCATTACTACTTGCGGGAGGCCAGAAGAAAAAACGATATTGTCTTCCGCATTCTCGCGTGATGATTCATCAACCGTTAGGTGGGTTTCAGGGTCAGGCATCTGATATTGATATTCATGCTAGAGAAATATTACAAGCTCGTGAGCGCTTAAATAAAATTCTATCTGAGCATACAGGGCAATCACTTGATAAGATTAAGATTGATACCGAACGTGATAATTTTATGAGCGGGAATGAAGCTCAAGAATATGGTTTAATTGATAAAGTATTGAATGAGAGGGTCAATATATCCGAGTCTTAGTTTTGATATTGTTTAATGTTTCCAAATTGTATTATTTTAATATTTTGAGGTTCACATTTTATGACTGATAAAAAAGAAGGTAAGAGTGGTGATGGCGAACGTTTGCTATATTGTTCTTTCTGTGGAAAAAGTCAGCATGAAGTTCGTAAGCTAATCGCCGGTCCATCGGTTTTCATATGCGATGAATGTGTTGCTTTATGCAATGATATTATCGATGAAGAAGTTTTAGACAAAGCCACTGCTGGTGATCTTAAGTCATTACCAACCCCAAAAGAAATTAATGCGATTTTAGATGAGTATGTTATTGGACAGAATCAAGCAAAAAAAATACTTTCGGTAGCTGTTTATAATCATTATAAACGCCTTGAGCAAGGGATTAAGAATACTGATGTAGAGCTGTCTAAAAGCAATGTTCTTTTAATTGGCCCAACAGGCAGTGGTAAAACATTGTTAGCTGAGACAATGGCGCGTTTGTTGAACGTTCCTTTCACAATAACTGATGCGACAACGTTAACTGAAGCTGGATATGTTGGCGAAGACGTGGAAAATATTATTCAGAAGTTACTTCAAAAATGTGATTATGATGTCGATAGAGCACAAACAGGAATAGTTTATATTGATGAAATAGATAAAATATCAAGAAAATCTGACAATCCCTCAATCACGCGTGATGTTTCAGGCGAAGGCGTTCAGCAAGCACTTTTGAAATTAATCGAGGGAACAATTGCTTCTGTTCCACCGCAAGGTGGGCGAAAGCATCCACAGCAAGAATTTTTACCCGTTGATACTTCAAATATCTTATTCATTTGCGGAGGCGCTTTTGCTGGATTGGATAAAATTATATTAGAACGCTCTGAAAAAGGGGGAATAGGGTTCTCAGCAGAAGTTAAAAGTAAGAAAGATAGAAAAAGCGTTAGCCAGCTATTACAGGGCGTCGAACCGGAAGATTTAATTCAGTATGGTTTGATACCAGAGTTTGTTGGGAGATTACCCGTTGCTGCAACATTAGATGAATTAGATGAGGAACAGCTTGTTAAGATCCTTATTGAACCTAAAAATGCTATCACAAAGCAATATGTACACTTGTTTGAGATGGAGGGTTGTGAGTTAGAATTTCGAGAAGATGCACTAAGAGCCGTTGCAAAAAAATCAATGGAGCGTAAAACTGGCGCAAGAGGGTTGAGATCTATAATGGAAAATATATTGCTTGATACAATGTATGATCTTCCTTCTTCTGAGGATATTGTCAAAGTAGTTATTGATGAAAGTGTAATTAATAACGGAACCGAACCTCTATTGATTTATGAGTCTTCCGAAATTCAAAAAATAGCGTCAGAATAAAGTTTTTCTACATAGACAGTAATAAAATATTTTCATTGTCTATTGAAAAACAATAATTTAATCACAATATTAGGGGGTTACATGCAAACTCTTAAAAATATTGAAAATTATACTTTCATTGTAATATCATATGGTTATGTCATTGGATAATCAAACACTGCCAGTTTTACCGCTTCGAGATGTCGTCGTATATCCGCATATGGTTATTCCGCTTTTTGTCGGCCGTGAAAAATCAATAAAGGCGCTTGATAAAGCGATGGAAGGCAATAAACAAATCTTACTCGTTGCTCAAAAAAGTCCAACTGAAGATGACCCTGGAGAGAATGAAACATATGACGTAGGCACGATGGCCAATATCCTGCAATTACTAAAATTACCCGATGGCACAATAAAAGTGCTTGTAGAAGGCACGTCTAGAGCAACAATATCCAATTATAGAGAAAACGATGGTATGTTTGTTGCTGACGCAATATTACTTGAACCGAAGATTATAAATGAACAAGAAATGGATGTTCATGTTCGTTCAGCAGTAAATCAATTTGAGCAGTATGTGAAACTTAATAAAAAAGTTCCTCCAGAAATAATTTCCTCTCTTGTTAGCATTGATGATTCAAGTAGATTAGCAGATACAATTGCTGCGCACATGTCTGTAAAAATAGAGGACAAACAGCGCGTCTTGAGTATTATCGATATTCAGGAACGATTAGAATATTTAATTCATCTTATGGAATCTGAAATCGATCTTCTTCATGTTGAGAAAAAAATTCGTGGTAGAGTTAAATCGCAAATGGAAAAAAGTCAACGCGAGTATTATCTGAATGAACAAATGAAGGCTATACAAAATGAACTAGGTGATATGGAAGATGTTCCAAATGAGATCGATGATCTTGCTAATAAAATTGGAAAAGCGGGGATGCATAAAGAAGCAAAGGGAAAAGCAGAGTCTGAGCTTAGCAAGTTAAAGATGATGTCACCAATGTCTGCGGAAGCAACAGTCGTTCGTAATTATATAGATTGGTTAATTAGTGTTCCATGGAAAAAACGCAGTAAAGTTTCAAAGGATATTCTTGAAGCTGAAAAGATACTTGAAGCTGATCACTACGGTTTGGAAAAAGTAAAAGAGCGTATATTGGAGTATCTAGCAGTCCAACAACGTGTAAGGAAAATGAAAGGTCCCATACTATGTCTGGTTGGTCCACCTGGCGTTGGTAAAACATCACTTGGCCGTTCAATCGCTAGAGCAACACATCGTGAATTTGCGCGAATGTCCTTAGGCGGCATACGAGACGAGGCAGAAATTCGTGGGCACAGACGCACATACATAGGCTCTATGCCAGGAAAAATTATTCAAGGAATGTCAAAAATTGGTAAAAAGAACCCACTTTTTCTTCTGGATGAGATCGATAAAATGGCGATGGATTTTCGAGGAGATCCTGCTTCTGCGTTGTTAGAGGTGTTAGACCCAGAGCAAAATAATACTTTTAATGACCATTATCTAGAGGTCGATTATGATTTATCTGAAGTAATGTTTGTAACCACTGCAAACAGTTTAAATATACCAGCTCCTCTATTAGATAGAATGGAAGTAATAAGAGTTTCAGGTTACACCGAAGATGAAAAAGTTAATATTGCAAAAAATTATCTTATTGATAAACAGTTGGAGCAGAATGGATTAAAAAAGAATGAGATTACAATAAGAGATAGCGCTATTCGAGATATTATCAGATATTACACACGTGAAGCGGGTGTTCGTAATTTAGACCGTGAAATAGCAAATATATGCAGAAAGATTGTAAAAAGAATATTGCTTAAACCTTCTAGTAAGAAAAATATTGTGACATCGAAAAAACTCGAGTCGTTGCTTGGAGTAAAACAATTTCGATATGGGATGATGGAAGATGAGAATAGAATTGGGCAGGTTACTGGTCTTGCATGGACAGAGGTAGGCGGAGAATTATTAACTATTGAAGCTGCAATTGTAGGAGGTAAAGGCAAGATCACTCGTACTGGAAAACTCGGTGATGTAATGCAAGAATCAATTGAGGCTGCGATGACAGTTGTTAGAAGTCGCAGTAAACTTCTAGGTATAGATCATGAATTTTATAAGGAGCATGATTTTCATATTCATGTTCCAGAGGGCGCAACACCTAAAGATGGACCAAGCGCAGGTGTTGGAATGTGTACAGCAATTGTCTCTGCATTATGCGGTATACCCGTTAGATCTTGTGTAGCCATGACTGGTGAAATAACACTAAGAGGAGAAGTTTTACCAATCGGAGGTTTAAAAGAGAAATTACTAGCGGCTCTTAGAGGTGGATTAGAAATAGTAATGATACCTCAAGAGAATGAAAGAGAATTGATAGAAATACCAAAAAATATTAAGCAGAACCTTGATATTAGACCTGTAAGATGGATTGATGAAGTTTTTGAAATTGCACTCGAAAAAATGCCAAAACCTATCATTGAAAAACAATCTCAATCTGATGTTGCGAGTGAACAAAATGAAGAGAAAAGTGATTCAATTAGACCCCACTAGAGACAATACCTTATCTAAACTCTAGATTTTTTACTGTAAAAGAGCTTTAAAAATCACAATAATCCTTGAAAGCATTGCTTGACGCCGTTTTAAGCAGTTGGTATAAATTCTGGGTACAGTGTTTACTTGGTAGAACACCTGCTTATTAAGAACTACGATATCTTTAATTAGCCAAGAGAAGATAGTAGTAAATTAAATTCTTTTAACCCAATTTGAAGAGGAATGACAATCATGAATAAAGCTGAACTCATCGATGCTGTTGCAGAGGACGCTGAAATAAAAAAATCAGAAGCTGCACGAGCATTAGATTCTGCAATTGAAAACATAACCAATGCTTTAAAGGGAGGAGATAGCGTAACTCTTGTTGGATTTGGTACATTCACAGTACGAAGACGAGAAGCACGCATGGGACGTAATCCTCGAACAGGTGAAGCAATTCAAATTAAAGCATCAAATGTTCCTGGGTTCAAAGCTGGTAAAGCGCTCAAGGATGCCCTAAACTAGCGCACCCTTGGGTGCTTAGCTCAGTTGGGAGAGCGACGCCCTTACAAGGCG
>CEUZ01282341.1_pt1 | contig 19490 bp, 18 predicted proteins | sample 361511 | NCBI WGS metagenome assembly CEUZ01 (sample SAMEA2622822, study PRJEB7988) | marine metagenome | biome: marine biome (ENVO:00000447); feature: surface water layer (ENVO:00002042); material: "saline water (ENVO:00002010), including plankton (ENVO:xxxxxxxx)" | depth 5 m
CGGGGACGCTGGATGCCTTGGGATAGCGGGGCGGAGAAGATCGGTGATCATACACCTTTGGTGACGAGCGTCCACCGAGGACGTGCCCACTACAATGAGGACGGGTCTAGGCCACCCATTCTACATACAATTTCGAAGTGTTCATGTGAAACGGGTTGCACTGACAACCTCTGACCCCTCTGTAGCAAAGGCATACCTTCCAGTTGCCCATTCTCTCGCATGTCTCCGAGAGGAACAACATCAGGGAGGCCCTCTACTGCTTCTATGTCCACCATCATCCATCGGGGGTTATCAGGAGAAGACTTAGGATCGAAGTAGTTGGAATTAGGGTCTAGTGCAGTAAAATCAGGATATGCTTCACGGCACACTCTGGACACTCCAGCTACATGCGGCGGCTTACAGTTTGAGTGGTAGAATAGGACGAAATCTCCGATTTTCATATCATCTCTCATGATATTCCTAGCTTGATAGTTCCTTACTCCGTCCCAATGAGTATTTCCATCTTCAACAAGTTGTTCCCAGGGGTACACATGCGGTTCACTCTTCATCAACCAGAACGCCATCGTTCATTCGATACACAGATGGTGCATAATGTATCTCACCAAGCATCATCGGATGATCCCAAGAGTAGGGTTGCATCAATAGCATCGGCTTCGTCCTTTGCAACGGCTCGCCTGAGTCCAGCAGTTCTTACCATTGTCTCAACACCCCCCGTAAGGCTCACATTATTCTTGATTAACAGCGAAAACACTGCAGGGAGAAGTAGCAAGGCAGATAGAGCGGCGACAATCAGGAGCAATATTACGACAGTGACGAATGGCTTAATCGCTTGAATTGGAATCAAGTAGGCTGAGAATAAACCGAATGCGGTAACTGTCACCGCTTCGAACAGGCTCATCCCGGTACTTGCACAAGCGACCCTTACAGCTTCTATGGTACCTCCTTGTTCCTTCACTCGATTTGCTATGTGGATGGAGAAATCAATACCGACTCCGACGAGAATAGATCCTACCATTACCGTGACTAGGGAAAGTGGGACCCCTAAGGAGTCCATAGCTAGCCATTGCATAGCCACGGTAAAACCGACTGGGACCGTAGTCAATAGTGCGAAACGAAGATCTCTGAACACTAGGCCCAATGCTAGGATGGTGGCTAGGAGAGCGAATCCTAGAGAGGTCCATTGCGAATCGACAATCAGGCTGTTGACGGCAATTGTCACCGAAGCCACACCTACTAGGTCTGAGGCCTTGACTCCTTCAGTGACATCAACCCAGTGATTTACTTCGTTGGTGGCCTTTTCTGTGTTCTTCACATCCATGAACGGCATATCGATGTAAATCAGGCTGCGATCATAGTCTGAGGAGATGAACAACTCTCTCATTTCGGTAGTCATGCTGTTGTAGAATATGTAAATCAGGAAATTATGAGCCTGATCATCGCCGGATGGAGCACCATCCAATGCTGCGAGTGTCTCCCAGAAGGATCCGTTGCCTGCTACTTCACGACCGAAAATGAAGGAAACAACATCCTGTATCTGAGAGGGTAAAGGCCATTCTTCGAGAATATCGACAATCGATTGCCCGGAGACATTCACTCCTACGGCTATAGCCTTCATGAGGAACACTATGGATACGGCAGTAGTTTGATTCACACGGTTGCAATTCTGCTCAAGAGCTTCAATCCCCTTCAGACTGTCATAGGGATCATTCACTGTTATGTCAAGCAGAGAAGGGTCGGCAGATAGTTTGGCATCATCTATGAGCAGGAAGCCGGGCTGCCCCGCTTCGAATTCATTGGAATAATCATTCATCTTGTCAACGGCCATCACAGGCTTTCCATCAGCTCCTTCTGAAGGGGCCATCTCCAAGAGATCGATATTTTCCTCGACATTATCTCTTGAGAAACCCGCAGATATCACCATAGCCACAATAAACACTGCCAGTGCTGCCTTGGTCCATTTTATTGGAACGCCCACAGCGCCAACGAATAACTTCGGAGGCGGATGAGAAGGCTTCTTTAGGTCTAGAATCATTGTCAGATTAGGCACCATTACCATAGTCATGATGTAGACAACTACGATACCGCCCGCTAAGGCATATCCAACGGTTTTAATCGGTGCCATAGGCGTGAATGTTAACGAATAGAATCCAATGATTGTAGTAATAGCAGAGAGCAAAACAGCCTTCCCAGTAGAACTGAGTGCGACTTCCATTTTCTCTCTGGGAGTCCCACTTGCTTCGGCGTACCGATTTGTGATATGCAATCCATATGAGACCCCTAGTGCAAGTACAATAGGTCCGACAATGATTACAGTCATGGTAACTTCATAATTTGTGAATCCGATGATTCCCAATGTTATCCATACAGAACACAGAGTAGGGAGGCCAGAGATAATCACCACCTTGAGCCCCTGCACCCATCGTATCCTACCTGTCTGCAATAAATCGCAGTGGAATAGGAAAAGCCCCGCTGCTACGAAGAATCCACCAATTGGGAAAACCTTCCAGAATAGTTTGAACGATTCTTCAGTTACCGCATTGGTAATCGGCACCGGGCCAGTGAGAGTCATTGTGAGGTTTTTGTCATCCCAACCGTTTTGTAATGCCAGAGAATCTATCGCCCCCTGAGTATCTAAGATTAATTCTGATACTTCGATATCATCGATCCCATCACCGTTTTTGTCCGATTCAATTCCGATGATGATTACCGCTCTGTTCCATCCATGACCTGAAGTTTCTACATCCGTAATACCATCATCATCAGAATCAATTCCCACGTCACGAACTAACTTGTCGAGAGCATTCTGAGGCATCTCATCAAGTATCTGATTAACACGTTGCTGATCAGGAATACTATAACTCCCTATGATATCTTCTTGCTGGTCAATTGTATCATTGAAATCGTCTGTTAAATCGCCATTACCTGTAGCTTCTGCGAGGGCTGCAAAGGTCGCCTTGGCCACCCTTCCAGCACTGGAATTAACTTCTTTGATTACTGTGGAAATGGATAGGAGATAGATGATGTTGTCTTCGGTTCCTCGATCGTCCCTAGCGTAATTCAGTTCTCTTTCTATAGCATCTATTTGTTCTAGAATCTCCACTGAGGTGACATTCAAACTCTCGGACTCGACATAAATCACCATCACATTTGTAGTCCAGTCTTCTTCGACACTAGCGAGTAACTCTGTGACATCATTACCTTCTGGCAAGTATACCTCAAGGTCCCCATTGACATTCAGGGCTGCCTCTTCTTGACAATAGTCGGGGTTGTCGAAACCATCTCTGCAGTCCAGAATCCCTGAATGAAGAGTGAAGAATCCAGTAACAACCAGGCAGAGCGCTACAGTAATCGCGGGGGCTCTAGTTAGAAGACTAGTGCCTGAAGCGTTTGAAAGATCCCTTCTAATGGCGTTAGGAATCCTCTTCAGGAAGCTGAGCAATGAGTCAGAGTCTACGTTCTCAATGGCCTCTTTACCACTGCTGATTCTAGATTCAATATCCTCGCGAACCCTGTCAATAGCACTGCCGCGAGAATCATCTCCGGTATCATCTCCTTCCATGTTCGATGCCTTGTGCCCGCGGAGGGAACTTCAACCCCACGCAACTAAGATTTCACAGGATAGCGATTCTGAGCCACAATAAATTGCGGGAACGGTCAAGAATGGGCTATCTTACGGAAGACCGGGGAAGTGATTCGGTGAGTGGTCCTAGCATACCTGACAAGAGGTGGTCGGTAGATCTGGAGAAGCGAATCCAGCATGAGCACTATGGGCAAGGATACGAGGACAGATATGCCTTCGATCCTATGAGTGATCGAGAGATTTTCGTAATCGACACACCTCCTCCTTACCCTAGTGGGACTTGGCATATTGGAGCCGTTGCCCAATACAGTATGATCGATGTAATCGCTAGGAGCCAGAGGTTGCTTGGCAAGGAAGTCAGATTCCCATGGGGAGTCGACCGTAATGGAATCAACATCGAATTCACTGTTGAGAAGAAGCACGGACGGAAGATGAGGAGCTACGATAGGCTTGAGTTTCTGGAGCTCTGCAAACAGACCATTGAGTCCTACACTGAAGCGATGAGAGAAACCGCGAAGCGAGTGGGCCTTTCTTGTGACTTCGATAACGAGTATCTAACCGACTCTCCAGATTACAGGGCGGTTTCACAATCAATCTTTGTCGACCTGTTCAAACGAGGTGATGTGATTGAGGACCTGCGTCCCAATATATACGATCCAGTAGAAGGTACTACCATCGCAGACGCTGAAGTTCAGAGAGTAACCAGAGAGACATTACTCTGCGATGTGCGATGGACTACTGAGGCAGGCGAAGATGTAGTGATATCAACTACCAGACCAGAGATGATCTGTGCTTGTGGAGTAGTCGTAGTCCATCCCGATGATGAGAGATATTCCAGTTTAGTTGGCAAGAAAATCTCCCTGCCTATGCCAGTATCAGGGAGATCGACCGAGGTCGAGGTAGTCACTCATCCTTCTGTAAAGATGGATTTCGGCAGTGGAGTTCTGATGGTTTGCTCATATGGGGATCAAAACGATGTAGCGGTATTCAGAGAGTTGGGACTTGCTCCTCATGTTGCAATTGGACTGGACGGATGTATGACTGAGATTTCCGGACCATTATCAGGCCACTCTGCCGAGGATGCTAGAGCTATGTCCATTGATATTCTTCGTGATTCTGGTAGACTGGCTGATGCAAAGAAACACATGCAAGAGGTCCCAGTGAGCGAGAGAGGAGGCAATCCTGTTGAGATTATACTGCTTAAGGAATGGTACGTGCGCCAGACTCACATCCTAGATAGACTGGCTGAGCTTTCCGATAAGTCTGCATTTATACCAGAGAGAAACAGACAGTATCTACATGATTGGATGGATGGTATTTCTATTGATTGGCCCATTAGCAGGCGTAGATGGTATCACACAGAAGTTCCAATATGGTACTCTGAAGATGAATCGAAAGTTGTCGTCCCACCTCATGGTGTATACGTTCAACCTTGGAAGGATGATCCGCCTCCAAACTCAGACGTCTTGGACAGGGAATCTAAGCAGAGACTTGGCTCATTCAGTGAACTATCGGATAAATTGGGTAAACTCATCGGAGAGGAGAAAGTATTCGACACCTGGATGGACTCTTCTAATTCAAATCTCTTCGTTTCAGGATATATTAGTAATCCCGAGTTATTCGAACGCGCTTTTCCAACGTCAATTAGGCCTCAGGGTAAGGAGATTGTCAGAACATGGTTGTACTACACTCTACTGAAGAGTGCACTACTGCTAGATGAGAAAGCCTTCGAGAACATCTGGGTAGACGGCCTGGGAATGGACCCATGGGGCCGTAAGATGTCTAAGTCTCTAGGAAACGGAATTGATGCCGATTCTGTTCTTGAGTGTGGTGCTTCCGGCAGAACCGGTTCATGGAAGATTAAGGGCCCGGATGGCAAGCAGGTGCAACTGAGAGCGAACAAGATAGGAAGCGAATGCTTCAGGCTATGGAAAGCATGTGATGCTCAGGTTGGAGATGACTTCCAAATCAATCCGCAAGAAATCGAATCGAGATATTTCGGGGTTCTCACAAAACTGTTCAATGTCGCCCGATTTGCAAGTCAGTTCGATGTCCCACAGGATTTTGAAACTCCTCCTGAAGACCTACCGATTGAGGACAGGTGGATACTTTCCGAGTTCGATGGCTCAATGAAGCGAGTCGAAGCAGCTTGGAGTGAAATTGACATCTATAATGCAGCACAGACGCTCAAAGGCTTTGGAACGGGCGTATTCCCTAGTCATTGGCTGGAGATGGCCAAGTCTAGACTGTACGATGGCGATATTAGAGCTGCATGGACTCTCCATAGAATAGTTCGTGACTTACTTACTGGACTCACTCCGATTTGCCCCTTTTTCACTCATTATCTCTCAACAGAACTGTATGGCAAGTCTTCAATTGATGTTCGAGAGTTCCCACAACTGAATCCCGGAATACTAGGAGATGATGCCGAACGCCTCAGATCACTCACTAACCACATCTCCGATTTCAACTCCTCTGTATGGAAGGAAAAGAAGGACGCGGGCCTCTCCTTGAAATCATCAATTTCGGATTTCGACATTCCAGCAGAGTTGGAAGAATTCTCTGAGCCACTAATTAAGATGCATGCATTAGAATTCAGTTGAGTGCCGAAGCAGGCTTCTCTCCATCAAAATGAGTTAGTAGGTTGTTCACCATCTCTTCGCCGACCCTCGATTGTGCTTCTAGTGTCGCTGCACCTATGTGTGGGCTTCCATGAAATCCTTCGTGATCCAGAAGAGGATTGCCTATGGCCGGCTCGACTTCGAACACATCTAGAGCAACACTGGTCAGTTTTCCCGATTCCAAGGCTTCTAGAACTGCTCTCTCGTCAATTATCCCGCCTCGGGCACAGTTCACAATATGGTTGCCACAAGCTGTGCCGTCTGCTCCAATTCCCGGCATCATTGAAATCCTTTCGAGATTGACCAAGTGCCTAGTCTCTTCAGATAGATTGCAATGAACTGAGATATGTGCACATTCAACGAACAATTCGTTAACATCATTGTGCAAAATACATCCTAGTTTAGTAGCCAATTTCTTACTGACATATGGATCGAATGCATGAATTTCCATTCCGAATGACTGTGCTAGAGCACCTACACCCTGGGCTATACGCCCATAACCAATCAGGCCAAGTTTCTTACCTCCCAACTCAGTACCTCTCAGGGACTTCTTGGCCCATTCGGAACGTCTCAGTGATCGGTCTGCCTTGGGAATGAATCTGGTGCTGGCAAGCAGGTGACCTATTGTCAACTCAACTACACTCTTGGTCGATGCTCCAGGGGTGTTACAAACAACCACTCCATTCTTCGAGGCAGCTTCCAAGTCGATGTTGTCTACACCTACGCCTGCTCTTCCTATGAATGAGAGGCTTCCTCCCTCAGAACAACTAGCATTAATCGCTTCTGCAGTCATCTTCGTTGCACTGCGTACAACAACGGCATCAAATCCTGAAAGTACTCCATTGGCCAATTCCTCAGGACTGTAATGCTGGACCATTACTTCGTGGCCAGATTCCTCCAACATGGCCACAGACTCTGGAGCCATCCCGTCAGTCACTGCTATGCGACTCATGTGCTCTTGACGTAGTTCAGTTCAATCAACGTTGCTGAATGGCATTGTCACGGACCCTAGCGAGAATTGATATCGTGATGCCTACTGGCTCATTCATGACCTACGAGTTACCCGACTTGCCTTACGACTACGATGCACTAGAGCCTCATATCGATGCTCTGACGATGGAAATCCATCACACCAAGCATCACAATGCATACACCAACAATCTCAATGCTGCCATAGATTCGAATGACATATCTGACATGCCAATAGGAGACCTTCTCAGGAACCACTCAGATATCGCCGCAATTAGGAACAATGGCGGTGGTTGGTGGAATCACTGTCAGTTTTGGGAGGCTATGTCGCCGGATGGCGGAGGAAGCCCATCAGGAGACATTGCAGCAGCAATTGACTCCACCTTTGGTTCATTTGAGGAATTCCAAGGTGCCTTCCAGAAGGCAGCAATGACCCGATTCGGTAGTGGATGGGCATGGCTCGGTGTCAAAGATGGCTCCTTGTGTGTTTGTTCCAGCCCCAATCAAGATAATCCTTTGATGGATGGATGTTGCAAGCCAATTCTAGGACTCGATGTTTGGGAACACGCCTACTACAAGAAGTACGGTCCAGGAAGGGCCACATACATCGAAGCATGGTGGAATGTGGTCGATTGGAATGAAGTGTCCCGCAGGTACGCAGAAGCTCTCTGATGGCAAACTGTGACGTTCGCTGACCGTTTTCTTATTGGTGCTGATGTAGACCAGCCCCCATGGCCACGGGCTCTGAGGGATTGCTAACTTCAGTGCTAATACTACTAGCACCGCTATTCTTTGCCATCCCGTTATCTCTTGGCTGGAGGTGGTGGATAGGGACCGAGCCCGAACACGAGCATTACCGAGAGAAGGTAAGGCGAGTTCTTGATTCTGGAATTCCTCTGAGAAGATACAGGTCAGAACTAGATTCAGAGGCGAGGAGATTCATGATAGGTACCGAGAGGCAAGGAAGGATCGAATCGGACTTGTTATTCCCATTAAAGATTCAACACTTCCTACTATTGCCCATCTTGGCCATCTGGCCCATCATTGGATTATTCGCTGCTTTGTTTGCAATACCGCTGATGCCACTACTCAGATTCCTAGAATGGCTTTTGATTAGTAAGAAGGGTCTGCTGCGATTTGCGAAACTACTCCAGAGCATTACTAGATGGGAGGTCATTGGCATCCCTAAACTGGATGATGGTGCAAAGAGGCTTGATCAGGTTCTCGCATCCATACACAGGCTTCCAATCACTGTATTCCTAGGTGTTTTTGCTTATCTTGTCGTTCTATATCTTCCACTCGACAGCAGAGGAATAATTGTGGTCAGCGGAGCTGTATATCTGATACTGGTATCACTCACTTCGGTCATCCGCGCAGCAACTGCCAACACACTTGTATTTGCAGACCCGACCAAGCGACGATTGATTCCAATGGATACTTTTGTTGAAGATGCTCTTGGCCCATTAGTCGGAGTCGGATTGGTTTTCCTGCTTACGAGGCAGCTTTTGTATGGTGGACAAATCAGGTCGGGGGAATTTCTTTCCGATCCTGTGGTGTTTTCCCTCAGCGTACTGGTTGTATTGTACACGGCAACGGTTGTTGGCATCCTCGTTGAATTGACCTTCTTCAGTTACCGAGCCAACGATGTCAGGCAGACCTTTCAGCATCAGATGGTAGAGGAGTATGATCCAGTGGTGTATTTGTTCACTAGGAACCTAGGCTCACTAAAACTCTCTCCACTGATGCCATTATCGGAGTGGCTTGAAAGGGGTGAGAGACTAGAATTAGTCCCTTCAGAATTAGATTGACTGGACTTTGGCAATCACGCCATTGCCGAATGTTATCGAATCAATCTCTGAGGCAGCATTTGGGATAAGGGCCAATGCGATACCTCCTCCTTCAAATTGGCAAGCTTGAGTAACCGTAACACTTCCGACATTGTCTACTTTCGACTTTCCTTCGGGAATGGAATCACTAGACCTGAGTCTGACTAGACACCTAGCAAGTGCACCCCTGCTTTCCATTCGCGCATGTATCTCCTGACCAGGATAACATCCCTTGTCTAGAGCGATGAGTTCCTCTAGGCCTAGCTCAAATGGCAGATTCTGAGGATTTAGTTCTCTGTGATCTAGTATGCCTGAGGATATTCTTACAATCTGCCATTGTTCAGAATCTGATTGCTGTGCTCCGTTTTCTACTAGTGCGGTTACAAGGCTTTCACGGTGACTAGTAGGGACCAGAATCTGTATTGCTTCAGGACATCTCCAATTAACTGAAAACAGACAATTCCCAAATTCTACCCATTTGTCGTTGACTATTTCAACAGGGTTAATTCCGAGCCCTACGAGGCATCTCAGTGGGGCATTACCGATTAGCACGAGCTGAGCAATCGCTTGATCCGCATCCTTCACTACCAAATCAGCATCCCAAGGAATACCGGATGCTAGATTTTCCCGTGTTATTTCTCCAGTAGCGTGATTCCCAAGAATAATCGCTTGGCCACCAAGATTGCATATCGTAGCATTGTCTAGAATCCTTCCATTGGCATTGCAGATCAAACCATCATGCCTTCCTAATACAGGCATATTCATAGTGTCGACACTGACAATTCGATTGAGATGTTCAAGAGTTGAGACCCCCTCAACTACACTTACTGAAGAGGGAACGGAGAATACCTGAGCCACCGGATGAAGGTGGTTTACATTACCCATATTTTCAACCGAATGACTGCCCGCATCCACACGCTCTGTCTGCGTTGGGATTCTCAATCTGGAACCCTCCACCCATCAAGGAATCTTTGAAGTCAATAGTGATTCCACTTAGCAGTGCACTGTCCTTATTGTGAACTAGAACAGGCATCCCCTCTACATCCAATCTCTGGAATGATCCATCATTTGGATCTTCGACTATCTTCATGTCGTATAGGTATCCCGAACAGCCTCCCGATTGAGCGCTGATAATGAGAACGCGTGAGTCCTCATCTCCTTGGAATTCATTACGCATAGCGGCCTTAGCAGAGTCAGTGAATAATATATCGACATCAACAACCTCGACTGGTGCTACGACTGGAAGGCTGAACCCACCTCCATCCATTATGCCCATGCTACCTGGTGATGATGGGTGGTATTTGAACGGTTGTGGGACATTTTCACTCATGGCCATAACCCAATACGATGCAGCCCCTGCCGATTACGTGGACAGGACCGTGCGCAGACCAAGTATCAAGATAGAGAACGGTGAATCTTCCAGAAGGCCCGATTCTGTCTCTGTCGAAGCTGCCTTGTCTATTGCAATCGACAAATCAGGCAAAACTCACGAATTAGGAATTACAATGAGGACTCCTGGTGAGGATGAGGAACTGGTAATCGGTTTTCTCCACTCTGAAGGAGTCATTGAGTCAGCAGACTGTTTTTCATCCGTAGTAACTAGTGATGATAGAGTAGTCGTGAAACTCAATGAATCAACTGATTTTGATCCTGAAGAACTTACTCGGAGAACTACAATGACATCATCATGTGGAATATGTGGTAAGGATTCAATTTCCAATCTTCTGCATATTCATGGCCCGGAATTAAGTAACAGCTTCACAATCACTCATGACGCAGTTGGTAAAGCAGTCTCTGGACTACGTTCTATGCAGTCAGCATTCGATCTTACAGGAGGCACTCACGCCTGTGGGAGGGCGAGTGCAGATGGAGAAATCATCGATGTTCGCGAGGATATAGGTAGACACAATGCGATGGACAAATTGATTGGAGTAGCCATAATTAGTGATAAGACTCCAATCGGTGAGGAGGCCGTGGTTGTATCAGGAAGGGCATCATTCGAATTAGTTCAGAAAGCACTCAAGGCAGGATTCCCGACTATGGTTTCTGTCGGAGCTCCGAGCAGTCTAGCCGTGGATCTCGCAAATGAGCATGGAATGACTCTGATATCCTTTGCTAATGAACATAGGATGACTGTATACAGCGGCAGTAATAGGGTCTGTTAGGATTGAATCAGCGAGATGCTGATGTAAGCAAACAGTCTCGCACACACGTGAGCAGGGACGTTGAACACCTAACTCCTGTCAAGGACAGGCCTCTACTTCAGTCCAGCCCCAAGGAGGTAGCAGCGGGTGTGCCTGCAGTACTGTCTACAATGGCTCACGGCCTGACTCGGATGGGTGCAATACGTTCTGTCTCCAATCTAACCCGTGTGAATTCTTTTGGTGGTTTCGATTGCCCAGGCTGTGCATGGCCTGACCCTGATGATGAGCGGACTGCCTTTGAATTCTGTGAGAATGGCGCTAAAGCAGTTGCAGATGAGGCCACCAGAGCTCGTGCTGACCCCGATTTCTGGTCACAATGGTCAGTTTCTGAACTATCCAGGAGATCAGATCGTTGGTTAAATTCTCAGGGCAGGTTGACGCATCCGATGATTCTCAGGCCCGAATCTCATCATTATGAACCGATCTCGTGGGAATCTGCCTTCGACATAATTGCCGACCACCTATCATCATTGGATAATCCAGATAAGGCAATCTTCTACACTTCAGGAAGAACCAGCAATGAGGCTGCTTTTCTCTGGCAGTTGTTAGCTCGCAGGCTAGGCACAAACAATCTGCCAGACTGTTCGAACATGTGTCATGAGTCTTCAGGAGTAGCATTAGGTGATTCAATCGGCATAGGCAAAGGTACTGTAAAACTCGATGATTTCAACAAATCTGATCTCATTTTGGTCGTTGGCCAGAATCCAGGCTCCAACCATCCTCGTATGCTATCAGCATTGAAGGCTGCGAAGGTAGCAGGGGCTTCTGTAGTCAGCATCAACCCGTTGTACGAAACTGGGATGAAGCGATTCAAACATCCCCAAGATCCACTAGAAGTGATTGGTCAAGGAACAAAAATCGCCGACATGCATATCTCTGTAAATGTTAATGGTGATCTAGCTCTGTTTAGAGGCCTAGCCAAGTCAATAATTTCAGGCTCAGCAGTCGATTACAAATTTGTCGAAGATTTCACTAATGGATATGATGAATATGAGAGCGCTGTATCCAATACTAATTGGGATGAAATTGTTGCCACTTCAGGAGTAACTAGGCACGACATAGAGAAATTAGCGTCAGCTATGCGTGCCTCAAATTCAACCATCGTTTGTTGGGCTATGGGTCTAACGCAGCACCACAACTCTGTAGCAACGATTCAAGAGATTGCGAATACATTGCTTCTAGGGGGGCACATTGGTAGACCGGGAGCTGGTCTCTGCCCGGTTAGAGGCCATTCCAACGTGCAGGGAGACAGAACAGTAGGAATCAATCACAAACCATCTGATGGATTCCTCTCATCACTTAGGAACAATACAGGAATCAATCCCCCTATCAATCATGGTCATGACTCCGTAGCCTCGGTTCTAGCTATGCTGGAGGGCGATGCCAGAGTGTTCCTATCTATGGGGGGTAACTTCGTATCTGCAATGTCCGATACTGCTTCAACATCAAAAGCGATTCAGAATTGCGACCTAACTGTCCAGATATCAACCAAGCCGAACCGATCACATTTGGTCACCGGAAATACCGCTTTGATTCTACCATGTTTGGGTAGGACCGAGAAGGATGTTACCAGTCATGGTAAACAGTTTGTTTCAGTTGAGAATTCGATGGGGGTCGTTCACTCATCACGTGGCAATGCTAGACCAGCATCCAATGATCTAATGTCTGAGCCTAGTATAGTGTCAGGAATAGCTAGTGCATTGGATGAAAAGGTAGGAGATTCTGGTATTTTATGGTCAAAGCTATCAGATGATTACGATTTGATTCGTGATTTAATCGAATCAGCAATTCCCGGCTTTGATTCGTACAACGAGAGAGTACGAGAACCATCTGGATTCTATTTGCCAAACCCACCTCGAGATTCTCGAACGTTCAATACTGATTCGGGCAAAGCGAATTTCAGAGTACACTCAATATCTGCAATCTCCGTCGAACGAGATCAATTTGTTATGATGACTATACGCTCTCACGATCAGTACAACACAACGATTTACGGTCTCGATGATAGATATCGAGGAATCAAGCAATCACGCCGAATTGTGCTGATGTGTAAGAAAGACATGGAAAGACTAGGAATCAAGACTGGTGCAATGGTGGATTTAACATCACACTTTGAAGGCGATACACTCACTGCTCCTAAGTGGAGAGTAGTCGAATATGACATCCCCTCTGGAAACATTGCGACTTATTTTCCTGAGGCGAACTGTTTAATCCCGCTCAACAGCGTTGCCAAGGGCAGTAACACCCCGACTAGCAAGTCGGTCTGTGTCACTGTTCAACCTACAGTACAGAACATGAGATTTTGGAATAGTAAGGCTACTCAGGCTGCCTGATTTCTCCTCTTCAACTGCTCTTTATTGAGTAGCTTGCAGCGATTAATCTGAGTCTTGCAAAGATCGATATCTTCTGCTGCAAGACCCCTCTGAAGCGCCTGTTCAAAGCACTTAATGGCATCAGCATAATGCTCGACTGCTGCATAAGATGATCCCATGTTGTATAGGGTTCTACCACTAACACTTCCAGGGTCTAATGAGATTGCGGCATGGTAGGCTTGGATACTCTCAGCATACCTACCTAACTGGTATAGCGCATGTCCGCGGCCATTGTGTGACCTCATCCGAAGCTCCGCCTCCTCCCTAGGTGCGCCCCCAATTGCCTTCTCAAAACAATTCAAAGCCTCGACTCCATTCTCCTCAGAAAGTAGGGCAAGACCTCTATTGTACCACTCTATGCACACATTAACACTCTCTTCTTCATGAGCTGGCAATTCTGACAGCTTCTCTTGAGCCTCGGCGGCTGCCTGAATCAAGTCAATCTCAGCGACCTGTTCTGCTTCAACCTCCTCTTGAGTTTCCTGCGATAACAAGAATTCAGCTCTCTGTCTGCATTGTTGTGCCCTCTCAATGTGACCAGCCACTGAAAGTGCATCTGCCAAACCATTCCATACCTCCGGCGACTGCTTATCTTCCTCAAGCACCTCTTTCCATGCATTGACCGCCCCCATAGCATCCCCTGATTCTGTTAGCTTTCTAGCTAGAGCAATACGGTATCCCTTGGTATCAGTAATATCAATTTCAGATTCAATATCATTCGGTTCGTCTTCGTAGGACTCTTCATTTTGTGGCTCTTCAACAACCGGTTCCGATTCAATTGATTCCTCAACTTCACCCGCTTCTTCAGAGTCCTCCGAGTGTTGAGACTCTGGGTTTTCATCTTCTTCGTCCTCGAATATCTTCGAATCAAGCGCTGCTAATCTCTCAGATATTGGATGATTAGCTTCTATTGCCACAACCCTGTTCCAGTGCTGCAGTGCCGATTCATTATCTCCTTCATCTGCGTAAACCTCACCACGAGCGACTAGGCTGTTAATATGGCCGGGGTCACATAACAATGCATTCGCCAGTGACTGCTTTGCCTCTTCTATTTGACCAGTTTTGCGGAGTAATTGGGCTAGATTGTAATGCGTTTTAACTTCGTCCTGTCCAATTCGTATCGAGTACTCGAATGCGTGTATAGCATCATCCTCATGACCCAATTGTGCAAGGCATAGGCCACACAGAGACCAGAGGGATGGATTGTTGGATTGGTCCCCTTCTAGCCTAGGTTGGATTAGATCCAAAGCCTCACTGGGAGATTGTGACTTGAGCAGTTCTTCGGCCTTCAGCTTGACTTCTTCAATATGGACGAGTACAGGCAATGCGGATATCATAGGTACATCTTCCTCTATCACTTCCTCCTCAATAGGCCTAGCTTCCAATAATGGAGCCTCTTCGATTACTTGATGTGACTCCTCCTCATGTAATGATGCAATTCTGAGGAGTTCGGGAACCTCTCCAACCGAATCGATAGCTATTCTTGCGTATTGTGAAGCTTTCAGAATATCGATGTTCTCCAGCAGTACTGCAAGATTGGCAGTTGTAGGTCCGTGACTTGGTTCAATGTCGTGTGCAGTTTCAAATGCTGGAATCGCCATGTCTGTGTCGCCGCGCTTGGCGTGAACCACCCCTAGGCCATACCATGCAGTTGAACTTCGTTGGTCCATCTGGGTGGCTTTGCTGTAGCCATCTAGTGCACCCAGGAGGTCTCCAGTAGATGCTTTGGAAGAAGCATCGTTCAGCAATGCAATCAGTGCCTCATCGACCACGCTTCCGCCTTAGCGCATTATGGTTAAACGTTCTCCGAACATGTTAGCATCGATACCTCTGTATTCAAGGCCTAACGCACCTTCGTAGTGCTATGGCCGGAGAATTACGAATCATGGGTATTTGCGGCACTTATGGGTTAGATTCTGCTAATGGTAGAATGCTTGAGATTATGTTCGAGCATTGTAGAGAGTTGGGGGCAGAGTGCATCACTTGGAACAATGCTGAATCCCCTCTTCCACTTGTAGGGGCAGACGGAAGTTGGGATGACGTGAATGTCAAGGCATTCCAAGAATTGGCCTCTTCGTCAGATGCATTCGTTCTATCTAGCCCAGAGTATCACGGCACCATGAGTGGTGTGATGAAGAACAGCCTAGACTGGTTGTATTCAAAGCATACTTCGGGCAAACCATTCAGCCTAATGTGTACATTGGGTGGTCAAGCCAGTAACAACACCCTCAATCACATGCGAATTGCAGCAAGGTGGATCCACGGCTGGGTGACACCAGAGCAGGTAGCTGTCCCTAACATCAAGGAGGCTTTCGACGAAGATGGCAATATACTCGATGACAATATTTCTGCGAGGGTTGAGGGAATGGCGAAATCACTGGTTGACATTGCTGGATATCTCAAATCACGGCGATGAGCCCATGGAGAGCTTACCAGAAGGCTCCGAAATACTCCTGATGCTAGTTGCAGTATCGGGTGTTTCCACCTGGTACCTCTCTAACTTCACTCAAAATGAGACAGCAGTCAGACTGACCGCAATCATAGGGGTTGCCTCAATGATGGCTTTACTCGGGCTGGTGTTGTTATGAATCGATTTCGACAAGATTCCTATCCAACAAGGGCACCTGTATGGTGGGGGCTCAGAGGGCCTGCGGGACCACATCCAGATGAATCCGGTTGTACGGGCAGAATGGTTCTAATCCGACATCCCAAGAACCTGTCAAAATTTGAATCATTTATTGCAAGAATCACCAGGGCTCCCAAAGAGTTGATGAGGCCTCTAGATGATCTAAATTCTCTGCTTTGGGAGTTGATGGACGGAACTAGAACGATAAGGCAGATTAATCTCCTTATGGATTCAACTTTTCACGAGCGAATAGCACCAGTCGAGGAGAGAGTAGAGTCTTCAATCGCTAATATGATGTCCCTTGGCCTGGTCATTGTAAGGGCAGCTCCAATCAGTGGTGAATGGAATACATCAGCTTTGCACGACCCAAGCGGATTGCTTGCAGACGCTGACCCGTCCCTTAGGATATTCGAAGAAGAGTAACTATTTCTCCGGTTCAGGGGCATCTATCCGCTTCTGTTCATCGATTGCCTGCTTTCTCATTGCAGAGAAGTACACAAGTAAAGGCAGGAACAAAAGAAATGCAAAGCACCCCACCAATGTTGCGAAGCTGTAAACAGATTCCTGAATAGGATCGAGTGCGAATGCTTCAACGGAGATTAAATCGTGAGTCACAATGCTCATTGTTGCCACAACTCCTGCAGATTCAACCACTGAGCTACCTTGCAGAACTGTGACTCTCCAGGTGACAGACTTATTCGCATTGTCCATTAGTTCTTCAGCCGCTTGATATGCTGAGGACTGGTCCTCACTCTGCAAATATCCTAATCCATCAATAGGCAATTCGAGTGATACAATCCCCCTCATTTGATGTGAATCAGACTCAACCTCAGTTTCGTGCACACTCGCGTAATCACAGGTCTCTGAGACTTCGGTCGTCTGCTCTCCGCAGTTGAAGTTGTCAGCATCAGGCGAGCCTAACAGTGGTGAGTAGTACCATTCAGTTCCAGAGGCATCTATTCTAACAGTCATTCCTTCCTGCACCCCTACAAGTGAGAGGTTTAACCAGGTTATTCCGGACTGAGTTGTTACGAACCAATCGGCTTTACCTTCCTCACTCTCCTGCAATTCCAATTCGACATCTGTGTTTGTAGTTGTGTAGCCGTAGTATTCTGTATCTACTGTGTTTGAGTAAACAGCATAGGATAAGACCAGGACCAGTGTCAACCCGATACCTATCATAGTCCTAAGCATGTTTGGGTTGCGCGACATTGACTTGCGCATGCCCTTTCGTGCTGAGAGGGGGATTTGAATACTTGTGAGATGTTGCAGTTCCATCTGCCACGTAGTGGCAAACAGAGTCACCACGATTAAATATAGACTCTAGGACGGGCGGACCGCGCTGTGAGCCTATGACCACAATCCACGATGTCCCGGCAGACCTACTCATCGCAGAGCTCGCAAGACGCTTGAGTGAAATGAGTGACATCTCTGCACCTGACTGGGCTGACTACGCCAAGACCGGAACTCACCGTGAAAGGCCCCCTGTTCAATCGGATTGGTGGCAGGTTAGATCAGCAGCCGTACTTCGCAAGGTAGGTATGCTTGGCCCAATTGGTGCAAATCACATGTCACAGCAGTTTGGCGGACCTAAGGACAGGGGTGTCAAGCAGAACCGTGCTGTCGCAGGATCAAGGAATGTCGCTAGGACAATAATGCAGCAATTGACTTCATGCGGACTCATCACCAGCAAGCACAATCTGGCTGGTACAGTAAATCTTGGTAAGGTACTGACAAGTGATGGTCAAAGCCTACTTGATGATGTCGCAAATACTGTTAGGCCCCAGGCCGAAGATAGATATCCCGGACTTTCAAATTACTGAGGTGAATGTGATGGCAAGGAACAAACCATTCGCAAAGAAGCAAAGACTCTACAAGGTGACTAAGCAGAACCGCAGAGTCCCTGTCTGGGTAATGCTGCGCACCAATCGCAAGGTCAATACTCATCCTAAGCGACATATGTGGCGACGCTCGAAGTTACAGAGGTGATTAGATGGCAGAGGTGAAGGAGATGACAATTCCATTGCGTGCTGCCTGGAATGTCCCTAGAACTCGCCGTGCTAATCGCGCAATGTCAGAGATCCGAAATCATGTTGCACAGCACATGAAGATGTCAGAGGATGAGGACCTGTGGATTGATGAGAAGGTCAACCATGTAATCTGGGCACGTGGGATGCAACACCCGCCTAGGAAAATCAAGGTCGTCTGCACCAGAGAAGAAGGATTTCCAATTGAAGTCAAGTTATTGGAGGCCTAGAATGGGTAACATCAGACCTTCCTTCATCAAGATTAGAGCTCTGAGGCTCCTAGAGATCTATCCAGACCAGTTTACTGATGATTTCGACACCAATAAGCATCTAGTCAGTGAATTCACTGATGTCGACAATAAGAGGATGAGGAATTGGATTGCCGGTTATATCACTCGATACAAGCAGCGCCGTACTGATTGAGCACGCTCTTGATAGATGACCTCTTGCGCACCCCATGGGTGACCACAAATCAGAACCTCTCCCGTCATTTAATGAGGATGTCTGCGTAGTACTCGTCAATCCCCAGACCGATGGCAACATCGGTGCTGTTGCTCGTTCTATGCTTAATTTCGGATTCACTGATTTGAGAATAGTAGGCCGAACTAATGATTGGTCTGATGAGGCGAGAAACAGAGCTAAGAACGCCCAATCAGTACTACATGAGGCCCAATGTGTTGAGACGTTACAGGATGCCGTTTTTGACTGCTCTGTAGTAGTAGGAACTTCGGGAAAGCGAGAGGATGGTGACAAGACAGCGATGAGGCATTTCCTGCTCCCAGAAGAGCTCCCATCGAGGCTTTCTGATGTGGAGGGGAGAGTGGCATTGGTATTCGGTCCAGAAGGCAAGGGGTTACTCAATGAGGAACTCTCAGAGTGCGATCTATTAGTTACGATTCCCACATGGGAAGGATATCCGATTCTCAATCTAAGTCACGCGGTTACTGTTATCTGCTGCTCTTGGTTTGTCTCTACAGAAACAAATACACCCTCCGGAGCAGAAGACAGGTTGTTGGAGCCCAAACTCAGAATAAGGCTGCGTGAGGAAATTTATCGGATGACACAGAACATGCCAGCCAAGGAACACAGGAGAAAAGGGATTGAGGATACACTCGTCAGGGTAATCATGAGGGGTCTGCCGAAGGACGATGAAATCCACAGGCTTCTTGGCGTTATCTCACAAGCGGCCGACGCATTCGAAGATTCTGAGTCATAGGGTAGCGTCTAATTCGGCCCAGTGAATTCCCATTGATTGACTATATCCA
>CEUZ01291737.1_pt1 | contig 19490 bp, 23 predicted proteins | sample 361511 | NCBI WGS metagenome assembly CEUZ01 (sample SAMEA2622822, study PRJEB7988) | marine metagenome | biome: marine biome (ENVO:00000447); feature: surface water layer (ENVO:00002042); material: "saline water (ENVO:00002010), including plankton (ENVO:xxxxxxxx)" | depth 5 m
ATTACCAAACCTAACGGTGCTAAATTTGTTGCTACTACAGGGGGAAGAGTCCTAAACTTAGTAGCCAAAGGATCTTCACTAGCAGAAGCTAGTTCAATTGTTTATGAAAATATTGATTCAATTAAATTTGACGGCTCTTTTTATCGTACTGATATAGGCATCTTTAATTAAATATATATAAAGGCAGGAAACAATGAATCATTCAAATCCATTAGTTGCAGTTGTGTGTGGTAGTAAATCAGACGAAGATTATGTTAAGCAAACCATATCTGTTCTAGAAGAACTTGATATTCCATATATATCCGAAGTGGTTTCTGCTCATCGTGATCCGGAACGTTTACATTCTTGGATTCAAGATGCAGAGAATATGGGAGTTAAGGTTTTTATTGCTGGAGCTGGTGGTTCTGCTGCATTACCTGGTGTTGTTTCTTCATGGACTCTGTTACCAGTTATAGGCGTACCTTATCCATCAAGTGATGTGAAAGGTATAGATTCAATATACAGTATTGTTCAAATGCCTCCTGGTGTTCCTGTAGCATGTGTTGCCTTAGGTTCTTGGGGTGCAAGAAATTCTGCTTACTTTGCTGCAAGTATTTTAGGTTTAAATAACCCACAAATTTTAGAAAAGTATAATGCACACAGAGAAAGTTTAAGAAGTCGGTAAGCTAACCGATAGATATTTAAATATTATTAGAAAGCAATATAATGATTGATCGATATTCACGGCCCGAAATGAAATTTATATGGTCCGAAAGTCATAAATACGAATTATGGCTTAATGTTGAAATTGCAGTTTGTGAAGCATGGCATCGTCAAGGTGTAATCCCTTTAAGTGAATGGGAATTATTACGAAATTCTTATTATGACCCACTAAGAATGAACGAAATATTTGAAATTACGCGTCATGACATGACTGCGTTTACTCGATCAATAACTGATCATATGGGAGATGAAGGTAGATGGATCCATTTTGGAATAACATCTAATGATGTTATTGATACTGCTCAAAACCTACAACTTAAAGAGTCAGTTAATATTATAAGAACAGCACTTATTGAATTACGTAATGTAGTTAAGTTAAGAAGTATTGAATACAAAAAAACTATTATGATTGGCAGAACACATGGGATTCATGCTGAACCAATCACTTTCGGATTAAAATTAGCGAATTGGTGGGTTGAACTTGGTCGATGTATCGAACGACTTGACTTAGCAAATAAGCAAATTTCAGTAGGTAAAATATCAGGAGCTGTCGGAACTTATGCAACGTTAAATCCAGATATAGAGAAATTTACATGTGAAACTCTAGGAATTGAACCTGATCCTATTTCGAATCAAATAGTTCAACGAGATAGACATGCTTTTCTTTTGAGTACATTTGCATTGATTGCTGCAAGTCTAGAAAAATTTGCTTTAGAAATACGACATTTACAAAGAACTGAAGTGCGTGAAGCAGAGGAGCCTTTTGGTGAAGGTCAAACCGGTTCATCTGCAATGCCACATAAGAGAAATCCTGAATTAACTGAACGAGTTTGTGGAATTGCAAGGTTAATTCGTGGAAATTCTATTACAGCTATGGAAAATGTGGCTCTTTGGCATGAAAGAGACATAAGTCATTCTTCGGCAGAGAGAATCATTTTACCAGATTCATGTTTAGCTCTTGATTATATAATTGATATTTCCAAATATGTTATTTCAGGTTTGAAAGTTTTTCCTGAAAACATGCTTCGGAATCTTAAATTAACAAAAGGGGTTGTTTTTTCACAGAGAGTTTTATTAGCATTACTGGATGCAGGTATGTCCCGAGAAGATGGTTATGAGATTATTCAGAGAAATGCTCACAAGTCTTGGGATAGTCAAGAAGAATTTCGTGATAATATAGAAAATGATATATCTGTCACTAATGTCTTAACTGCTGACGACTTAGATGAGCTCTTTGATTATAATTATTATTTAAAGTACGTTGAGAGTATATTTGAACGAATAAATATAGAAAGAAATTAAATGATATGGTTGCATTAATACATACGAACCTTCCGAATTCTTTTAGTAAAGGCAAAGTTAGAGATACATATTCGTTGAACGATGAATTATTACTTATGATTGCAACGGATAGAATTTCTGCTTTTGATGTTGTTCTGCCTGACGGTATTCCAGACAAAGGAAAAATACTCACCAGTATGTCTTGTTTCTGGTTTGAACAAACAAATTCCATAATTAAGAACCATTTTGTTTCAAGAATAGATAATGCATCATTAGAAATTTCTAAGTTACTTCCTGAAATCGATTCTGAAATAGCTGAGCGTTCCATTATAATCAAGAAAGCTGAAAGAATTGATATAGAATGTATTGCTAGAGGTTATCTTACTGGTTCAGTTTGGGCTGAATATCGAAAAACTGGAACAATTAATAGCCAACCTTTCCCAGATGGATTGCAAGAAGGATTCAAATTTGATGAACCTTTATTTACTCCTACTACCAAAGCTGATTCTGGACATGATGAACCCCTTACAATTCAAGAACTTTCAGACCAGATTGGAAACGAACTTACTAAGAGATTAAAGGATTCCACTATTAATCTATATAATCATGCTGAAAAAATTGCTGGCCAAAAAGGAATAATTATTGCTGATACAAAATTAGAATTTGGGTTTTTAGATGATGAATTAATACTTATTGATGAAATTTTAACCCCTGATTCTAGTCGTTTCTGGGACAAAAACGGATATGAAATTGGTACTAGCCCTCCAAATTTTGATAAGCAATTTGTACGTGACTGGCTTGTGAACATAGGGTGGGATAAAAATCCTCCGGCTCCTAATTTACCCCCTGAAATTATTGATAACACTCGACACAGATACTTACAGGCTCATTATCTATTGACTGGAAAAGAATTGCTTTAGGAGTTTTTTTTGGCTGATAAAATTTCTCAAACTGAGAAAAGAAAAATTAGAAAAATTCGTAGCGATCGAAAATCAAGATTCCGTCGGTGGCTAGCATTATTCGGACTTGGTTCATTAAGTTTAATTATTATAGGTGGATTGATAGTGCCTAGTTTACCATTTTTGGATCGATCTTCTGATAGAAAAATTACTGGTCCTGGTGAAAATTTTGATATACAAGGAACTGAACATTTTGTATTAGGCGAATTTGCTGAAGTTGGATACTATAATTCTAATCCTCCAACCTCTGGAAAACATGCTCCCAAATGGGTTGAGTGTGGAATTTATGATTCTCCAATTCAAGATGAAATACATGTTCAAAATCTTGAAAATGGATATGTAATAATCAACTATGATTCTGGGGATTCAGATATTCAATCTGAACTTGAGGAGTCAGTAATTGATCTACCTGGTTGGCCAAATCAATATATTCTTGCTCCTAGAGATGACATGGAATCTAAAATTACTTTAACTGCATGGGGTGTTCTACTTAATTTACCTGAAATTAATTTAGCACTTATGGAAGAGTTTTCTTATTGGTATCGTGGTCTAGGCCCGGATAACGATGCTCCAATTTGCGATGCTGGAGGTGATCCATGGCCATAGAAATCTATAATGCCAATATTAATATCTTTTTAAAGCCAACTGTTAACGATCCTCAAGGTATTACTGTTAAATCTGCTTTACAATCGTTAGGATTTTTTTTAGAAAATGTACGTGTAGGAAAATTTATAGAGATCTCATTAGAAGCAAACTCTCGAGAACATGCTTATGAAATTGCTATTGATATGTGTGAAAAGTTACTTGCAAATACAATCATTGAAAAATACACAGTCAATATAGATGAGTAGTTTCTAGTTCAGCAATATAAGTTATATCAATCACGAAAATAGGTAGTTCCATCAATTAGTGTTATGTCTTTACCAATATATTCAAGACGGTTCTTTAAAGCAGAATTTATTATGGAGTTAACTTGAGAAATACTTCCAGTTTTAAGTATTTCACGAGCTGATTCAGGAATAACATTCCAATTTAAAGCTTCTAAATCTTCAATTGGAATACCACGATTAAGTAATTCATTTTTTAATTCTTCATTGTTAACCTTATGGAATAAACTACCACAAAGCGGGCATTCTAATATTGAAGTGGATTTGCTTTCATCAGTAGCTGGAATAGTAACGATGATTCGACAAGGCTTATCACTTTTAACCGAACGTTTAACAAGATTTGGGAGCCTGCAGTAAACATTTCTACATGGTAAACTCGTTTGTTCAGTCATGTAAGCTCCAAATTCATTCTCAATAAATAAGTATTATAATACTTATCGATTATAATACTTATTTGAGCTTGGATATAGTCTAAGGTTTAATATACAAACGATATTTATCTTTTGTATTCGTCTAGATAGGAAATACTCTTGACACAATTTGATATTAGACTTATCGTGGAAAGGTTGTTAGCAATCTTAATGCGTGAGTGCTAAAGATGCTGATATATCTGAAACAAATTATGAAGGAGGGGAAATGGGTCGAACATTTATTCCAATGAACGATCGAATTCTGGTTAAACCAGTTGAAAGAAAAGAAGTTTCTTCTGGAGGAATCTACTTACCTGATACAGCAACTGAAAAACCTCAGGAGGGTGAAGTTATTGCTGTTGGTGAAGGAAGATTAACAGATGAAGGCAAACGTATTGCATTAGATATTAAGGTTGGTGATATAGTACTGTATTCCAAATACGGTGGCACAGAACTTAAGGAAGATGGTGATGATCTTCTTATTCTTAACGAACGCGACGTTTTAGCAAAAATTTCTTAATAAATTTTTATACACTTTTGATATATTTTATGAATGTAAGGAGTAGAAATGCCTAAGCAAATTGTCTTCTCTGAAGACGCTAGGAAACGACTAAAGACGGGTCTTGACTTACTGGCTGATACAGTAAAAGTCACATTAGGACCAAGAGGTCGAAATGTAGTATTGGATAAAAAATTTGGTCCACCTCAAGTTTGTAGTGACGGCGTTACAATTGCCAAAGAAATTGAACTTGATGACGCTTTTGAAAATATGGGTGCCCAATTAATAAAAGAAGCTGCTAGCAAAACCAATGATGTTGCTGGCGATGGAACCACCACTTCAGTAGTCTTAGCTCAAGCAATAATTAATGAAGGTTTTAAAAATATTGCTGCTGGTGCTGATCCTATGGCTTTAAAAAGAGGTATTGAATTAGCTGTTGATACTGTTAAACACGAACTACGAGGAATGGCTAATCCTGTTGAAGGTAGAGATCAAATTAATCAAGTAGCTACATTGTCTGCTCATGATGCTCATATCGGTCAATTAATTGGTGAAGTCATGGAAAAAGTTGGCAAGGATGGAGTTATTACTGTTGAAGAATCTCGAGGCCTTGAGTTTGAAATTGATTATGTAGAAGGAATGCAAATTGATAGAGGTTATATTAGCCCTTATTTTGTAACCAACTCGGATCGAATGGAGTCTGTATTAGATGATCCTCACGTATTGATAACTGATAGAAAAATAACTGCTGTTAGCGAATTACTACCTTCCTTAGAAAGAATTTTGCAAGTAACTAAAAATCTAGTAATTGTTGCAGAAGAGGTTGAAGGTGAAGCACTCGCAACTTTAGTTGTAAATAAACTTCGAGGCACTTTAAACATTCTAGCGGTAAAAGCTCCTGGATTTGGTGATCGACGAAAGCAAATGCTGGAAGATATGGCAATCCTCACAGGAGGAATTGTAATTAGTGAGGAAGCTGGTCGAAAACTCGACAGTATTACAATCGAAGACCTTGGTCGATGCAGACGAGTTTCTGCTACCAAGGATGACACTACATTTGTTGAAGGGAATGGTTCAGAAGAAGATATTAAGGCCCGCATAGAACAACTGAGACTCCAAATCGAAGATTCTACTTCTGAGTATGACCGTGAAAAACTTCAAGAAAGAGCTGCTAAACTTGCTGGTGGTGTTGCAATTATCAAAGTTGGTGGTGCAACTGAAGTTGAATTAAAAGAGAAGAAGAATAGAGTTGAAGACGCTTTATCTGCTACCCGAGCTGCTGTTGAAGAAGGCATTGTAGCTGGTGGAGGGGTTTCACTAATTAAAACTCAAAAAGCTCTTAACACATTGATGGACGATCAGGAATCTGATGATGAGAAAACTGGAATTAGAATTATTGTTAAATCAATTGATGAACCTGTAAAATTAGTTGTAGAGAATGCTGGTGAAGAAGGTGCTGTTGTACTTGATGCTATACGAAACTCTACAGAAAAAGACTTCGGTTTTGATGCAGATTTATTAAAATATGGAAACATGTTTGATTTAGGAATTATTGATCCTGTAAAGGTTACTCGATCAGCATTAGAAAATGCAGCTAGTGTGGCAGCAATGGTCTTAACTACTGAATCCATGATCACTGATTTACCTGAAAAGAATGCTCCAATGGCTCCACAAATGCCGCACATGGATTATTAATCCATTACATATGATAATCGATACAAAAGAGGCAGGATAAAATCTATTCTGCCTCTTTTGTATTTAGTTGATTTATTAACTAATATATTTGAATAACTGGATGGCTATATGAAAGAATTTGTATTAACTAATGATGCAATAAAAATGCTTCTTGAACGTCCACCTAATTTATCAACTTTAATTGTAGAAAAAGGTCATGTTCAACGATTCGCTGAATCTATTGGCGACGATAACCCTGTTTATTTTGATATCGAATATGCCAAATCTTTAGGTTACAAAAATATTATTGCACCACCTACATTTCTACGATGTATGGACCCTGCTCCTCCTAATCCTTCAGAATTGATTCAATTAGAAAACATCCTAGATGGTGGTAGCGAATGGGAATACATTATGAATGTCTTTGTAGGAGATACAATTACTTCAAGTACAATTATTAAATCTGTAACCCAACGTAATACAAAAGTTGGCACATCGGTTTTTGTAATCGGACAAACTTCATATTCAAATCAAGATAATGTATTAATTGCAACTCAAAAATTTACTTATATAAAGTATTAAGAGAAAATTATGAATATTAATTTAGATGATATATATATTGGTATGGAATTACCTAAATTATATAAAAATCCTTCAACCCGACAACTTGTTCAATACGCTGGGGCATCATTTGATTATTATGAAATCCATTATGATAAAGATGTAGCGCAAAAAAATAATTTACCAGGAGTCATTGTTCATGGTGCTCTTAAAGCAGCATTTTTTGGAGAACTTATCACTAAATGGATGGAACCAAAAGGAAAATTATTAAAATTATCTATCCAATATAAAGGTATGGATATTCCAGGGGATGAATTAATTATAACCGGAAAGGTAAATAAAATTGAATCCTTACCTAATTCGATGATTGTGTATTGTTCCCTTTGGGTGGAAAACAGTAGTATGGAAAGAACTACTACTGGAAGCGGAGTAATAGAATTACCTATCTAAATTCATTTGAATCTGACCATTGTTCCCTGTTAATTTCCATATAAATAAAATCGAGCCCAGATCGTCTAACTTGTTTGGTTGGAGCGAAGCCACTTTTCTGAAATGAGATCTGAGCTCTATAATTCCATGTAAGAGTATGTAAGTAGACTAAATCTAATGGTGTATCATTAAATATGTGTTTCAGCAAAGTGTTTACAGCATCGGTTCCATAACCTGAATTCCAATAATCCCGATCCCCAATTAAAATTCCTAGTTCAGTTTTGCCAAAAGAATAGTTGATGTCATAGTACATGCAATTTCCTATGTGCATGTTATCTTTTGTATCAATAGCAAATCTCCGAGACCATGGGGTTCTATACTGAATTTCTTCTTGGTAATTACTTAGATATTCTTGAAATCCAATTCTTATTGGCACAGTAGCATCAAGAGTTGCTAATTCTTCATCCGCTCTCCATTGGTAATCATTTGCTGCATCAGTAAAACGTTTTGGCCTTAAATCTATTATCGAGCCATTATATATTTGTTCTTGCATTAGGAGGTAACCTTTTTATATGCTTTTTTAAGAATTTGAATTTCATTTGGATATGTCATAATTTGCAATGCTAATGAAAATTCAACCCAGTGGACTTCGTCAAATTCATGATCATGATCATTCAAATTACCGCCAATAGCTTCCATAAGGAAATAATGAACAGTTTTATTGATAGTTGTATTATCAGTTTCATGATAAAAAGAATAATGAACAGCACCTATAGGATATTTAATAATTACTTTTAATCCTGTTTCTTCATTGACTTCTCTTATTGCAGTCTGAGAAATTGTTTCATCATTTTCCGGTGTTCCTTTTGGAAGGCACCATAAACCATTATCTTTCCTATTACATAAAACTGTTTCTACATCACCATTAATAATTCGAGTAATTACTCCACCAGCGGATATTGCTTTAATATTATATTCAACCATGCTTCGATTCTATTTATGAATCATTGAACTAGTCAAGCATAATAGTTTATATTTTGATTTTATATATGCTTATTAACTAAATATATAATCTCTGTATCTACGGGGTATTTCATGAATGGGATAATTTCTGCTGATATTGGTGGAACCAATATCAGAATAGGTTTATTTAACACAGACGGTATAATTGTAGATAAAAAATCTACATTTACTTTTGCACAAAAGGGTCCTCACCAAGCAATGGATCGTTTGTTGGATTTAGCAATTGAATTATTGAATGGACATCCCAATATTGACGTTAAATCAATTGCCCTATCTTTAGCAGGTCCAGTTGATAAATATTCCAAAAAATTAATATCTCCTCCGAATTTACCTGGATGGAATAATATTTCTCCTGAAATCTTACTAAAAGAAATATTAATTCAATCACATATATCAATATTGAATAATGATTTAGAAATATTTAGTCAAAATGATGTTAATCTGGCTGTTTTTGGTGAATACGAATATGGAATTGGCAAAATTTATAATAATATTATTTTTTTAAGTTGGGGTACTGGAATTGGTGGCGGAATCATTATAGATGGAAAATTAATGATTGGTAAAAACGGATTTGCAGGAGAGATTGGGCATATATTAATTGATCCAAGTGGTCCATTATGTAATTGTGGTCTGTTTGGATGTTTAGAATCTTTTGTATCAGGATCTGCATTAGTAAAACTCGCAATGGATCATATAAATAAAGGGAAACATTCCCTACTTAAAGATATATACACAAATAACAATAATCAATTATCAGGTGAAGATATTGTTCATGCAGATTTTTCAGGTGATATATTGGCAAAAGAACTTCTGGATAATGCTGCATGGAACATGGGTAAAGGGATATCAACTCTGAAACATATATTTGACCCAGATATCTTTATCATAGGTGGAGGGCTATCAGATATATTTCATAGATTATACCCCATAATATCTGAATCTGTTTCTGCAAATTCAATGGAGTTTAATTCTAAAGAAACTTTAATCATACCTAGCCTACTCGGTTCAGATGCAAGCTTATATGGGGCTGCAAGACTAGCAATATTAAATGGTAATTTAATTATATCTCATCACGATTTGGTGTAAATTGAGAAATTTCTATTATTTCAAGTGAAGCAATAATAGCTTGAATCAAAATGTCTCCATCATCAGAATCAGCATTAATTGTATGTTTTAAATTTTGCAGACTTGTTTTTGCTAAATCACCACCAATATTTCCTAATGCAATAATAACTGTCAAAATTACTTCAATTTCATCACTATCCAGAAGTGGAATAAGATAAGGAATAAATTTTTCTTCGCCAATTTCTTGACAAGCCCTGATCGATTCACATTGAATCTCATAGTTTTCACTATCAAGTTCATCTAATAAAATGGGTATCCAATCTAGCTTCCCATTTCTTCCCATAGCAAATATTGCACTTTTTTTTAAATACGTATTGTCTTGATAATACATATTACGTATTAAATCATCTACTTCCGGAATGCTAAATACTGATATAGCTTCAAATGCTTCTTTTTTTGTATCATAAGGTATTGCATCATTACTAATAGTCTGAAGTAGTATGTCCTTTATAATTTTAAAATCATGTGTTGATAATTTATTTTCTTCAGCAAGTGTAGCGAAACGGCCCAAGGCAAAAATTGATGCAATTTTCACTTTATTTGAATGATGATAATGAATTTTATCAATTAATATATTAATTAAATCTCTATGCTCATATTCCCATAAACCTGAAATTGCAATACAACTTATATCTTCATCATCGTCATTTATTGCAATAAGGAAGATCGAATTAAAATCAAAATGTATGGATGAATCATTCATTAATATTAATTCAGATAATAAATTATCTTTTGTTTTATGGGATAATTTTTTCCAAATTCCTGAAACTTCATTTACTTGTTCTGTATCTAAGTGTGATAAATCAGATAGACTTAATGAATGAATTTCTTTAAAACCATTTTTTAATTTCTCAGCAACTTCCCAAAACGACAACATTCCTCCTTTGCGTGTTTATATATTTTTGTAAGATAATAAATATTATAAAAATAATAGAGAAATTTCGTGAAAAATACTAATATTATACTCAACAATACTGCAATGAAATATCTTCATCTACTTGAAGATTTTTTTGGAAAAATAGCCTGGAGTCCCCGTCATGATGCTACTTCTGAATTAATTTTTACTATCCTTACGCAACATACTTCTGATAAAAATGCCGAAAAAGCATATAACTTATTAATTCAATCTATCGATAATTGGCAGGATATTCTTAGTATTTCTATTGATAAATTAAAATTACTTATCAATAGTGCAGGATTATATAATCAAAAAGCCATTCGGATTATTGACACAATTCGTTATATCCATGAATACAATAATAATTTAAATTTATCATTTTTAAAGAAATTTGATTTAAATGAAGCTCGAAAATGGCTTATGGATATTCCTGGAATAGGACCTAAAACAGCCTCAGTAGTTTTAGCATTTTCCTTAGGAATGCCCGCTATTCCTGTAGACACTCATGTTTATAGGGTTTCCAAAAGACTTCGCTTATTGGATGAGAAAGTATCTGCTGATAATGCTCATGTATTACTTGAAAATCAAGTCGTTGAAGATAAACGTTATTCTTTTCATGTTTTATTTATTAAGCATGGAAGAGAGATTTGCAAGGCTAGACGTCCATTATGTTACACATGTCCTTTAGGTGAAGTTTGCCCATCTAAAGAATTTCTATCTTCATAATCTTATTGGATTTGACATGCAAAATTCTCTAATCTAAGCTAATTCATGTACTAACTGTAAAAATATTATTATATACAGCCTTTTACCTCATAATTAGGAGGAATGATATGGTTCACTTAGGTTCAGATGAAATTTTAACTCCGTCTTCCATTTATCAAGCTACGGCTGAATTTATTGCAACAGCTTTATTTGTTTTCATAGGAGCAGGTTCAGTTATTGCAGCTATGGCTGCATCAGGTAATGAAATGACTACTGGTGCTCTTCTATGTATAGCTTTTGCCCATGGCTTAGCCATAATGTTATTGGTTTCTGCTACAGCCAATATATCGGGTGGACACATAAATCCTGCTGTAACAATAGCGGCTGCTTTAACTGGTGAAATAGGAATCTCAAAGGCGGTATTGTTTATTATTGCCCAAGTTGTTGGAGCAATATTTGGTGCCTTCCTTTTAAATATAATTGTTCCAGACACATATGCAGGAAATCTTGGAGCACACGGATTAGGTAATCTTGTTGATGGAACTAATGGCGCTTTGCTAGCTGAAATAATTCTTACTTTTGTATTGGTTTTTGTAATTTTTGCAACCGCAATTGATAAACGCGGGCTTTCCACTTATGCACCTGCCGCTATTGGATTAGTGGTATTAGTTGATCATTTGGTTGGAGTTCAGATGACAGGAGCATCAATGAATCCTGCCAGGTCCATTGGTCCTGCTGTTATTGCAGGAGTTTGGGATGATCATTGGCTATACTGGGTTGGCCCTATTACTGGTGGTTTACTTGCAGCTTTCGTATATAAACTTACATTCAATAAAAGGCCTTAAATACTAATATTCTTGTTAGCTAACAGTAATTCCGAAAATACCTATTACTATTAATAATGCTCCAATAACTTTTGTAGCTATAGTTCTTCTATGAAGTTCTTCACCTAGAGACTTATTTGAATATTTTCCTACTATAAGACCGAGAATAACAACAAATAGTACTCTTGTGCTTGCAATGGAAGACACTAAAGAAACTGGACCTAAAGATAATGCCCAAACAATTAACAATAATGAAATATTAGCAGTTACTAGTTCATTTATTCCAACAAGTTTAATTGCAGGACTTTTAGTATTCCATAATTCTTTAACAAATATAAATGTTTGTTTCCGTAAATTAATTGATATGAAAACTAATCCGAGAAATAATTCTCTTAAAGCGTGCGTGAGGATTACTGGCAATGAACCTAAAGCTAACTTGGCAAATGCATACGCAATACTCTGAATAAAACTACTTAATAGTAAAGGGAGAGCTGAGTGATAGGTGAATCGATTATTTGTGTTATTTGAAGTATTTGTTGAAATTACTGCAGCACCTAAAATTATAGAAAAAATTGATATCCATTGAGAAGTTGCAATTATTTCATCAAGAAAAAAATATGCTATCAATACAGTAAATAAAGGATATGTTTGTGTTATAGGAACAGTTCTAGACACTTCATTACCGTGAAGTATTCGAAGCATTATATTCCCACTCGTCCCAAACAGAACCCCACTTAATGAAGCGAAAAGCATAGCTTTTATAAATTCATTATCAGAAAATATGAAAATTTCATTGTTGAAAATTGACAGAACAATAAGAAGTGAAAGACCAACTGATGTTTGTAAAATTCCAACTAGGAGAGGAAGAACTTTGGAAGATTGGCCAAAACGATATGTGATAGTCTTATCAAATATACTAACTAATGCAGATAATATCGAACCTATTAATGAAATCAATACCCACGACATACAGGAAATATCCCTTAATCAAAAAAGCGTAGACTAATTATTGAAGTTTGTGGTTCTAGAGTTCAGCAAAAACACATGGCGGGAGTGCGAGGGAGTCGAACCCACCCATCGTGTACCACACGAAACAACGGAGTTGAAGTCCGCAGAAGCCACCGGGCCCCGTCCACTCCCAATATTTTATAAACTTAAGATTCTAATACTGCATCAAGACGCTTTTGAAGAGTACCTTTTGGAACAGCTCCAATTATTTGATCTACAGCTACTCCATCTTTAAAAATGAGAAGTGTTGGAATGCTTCGGATACCAAATTCAGCAGGTGTCTCAGGGTTGCTATCAATATCCATTTTGGCAAAATTCATTCGCCCTTCATATTCACCGGCAAGTTCTTCTACAATAGGTGCAATCATTTTACACGGCATACACCAGTCAGCCCAAAAATCAACCAGAACAGGTTGAGAAGATGACTTTACATCCTGTTCAAAACTTTGATCTGTTATTTCTATTGGTTTAGACATTTGAATACCTCCATTTGTTGGTATAAATTATATTATTAATTTTCGGTTATTCTACATCAATACTTGATTATATACTATAGTGATAGTCATTCACTCATTTTTTTAGAAGGACACAATGGATATTATAAGAATGTATACTGGTTCAGATAACTGTTCCCATTTTGAAAAATTTTCTCTCGAATTTAATCCTATTGATGAGGCACAACGTAAAGAGCACAACACTTCTGGAAATCTACAATTTGTCTATCAACCACCTGGATTTGTAATAGATATGCATCCTGCTCCCAGAAAACAATATGTGGTCACATTAAGTGGCTGTGCTGAAATAATATTAGGTGATGGAACCAGCCAAATATTTGGCCCAGGAGATATTGTACTAGCTGACGATTTAACTGGTGAGGGTCACATAACACGCGTTGTGGGCGATCAACCTAGAATTTCATTACAAATTGCTATTGAATAATTTTATCAATTTATTCAATATATATCTTTAATGTGTTATGGAAAACAGTATAAATAATAATCTAAAATGGGATCGACATCTTTTCCATCTTATTGCCGGATCGTTCACGCCACTTGTTGGATTCGTGTTTAGTTGGAACTTGGCAATATTTATTGCATCATTTTCTTTTTTAATTCTAATATCATTTGAAATTCTTAGATTTAAATATGAATCTGTAAATTTAATTGTAATTAATTTTCTTTCTTTATTACTTAAAGATGGGGAAAAAAGAAAAATTACCGCTGCTACTTATTTAGCATTTATATCAGTAGTTATATTGTTAATTTTTCGATCTCAACCAGTTATAGGTGGTTTGGCTTTATTCTATATATCCATTGGCGATCCAGTTGCAGCTATTGTAGGAATAAAGTTTGGAAAAACTGTTCTTTTTCGAGGAAGTGGAACACTTAAAACTCCACAGAATGGTAAAACTATAGAAGGATCTATAGCATTTGTTAGTGTAACATTACTAATTGCTTATTTAATATGGAGCAAGGGTGCATACGAAAATTTCACAGCTGCTGCTATAGGAGCTATTACAGCAGCTGTGGTTGAATTTCTTCCAATTCCTCTTGATGACAACATAAGAGTCCCTCTTATAAGTAGTATTGTAATGTATTTTCTTTGGAATATTTCATTCTAATTAATGATTCTAACTTGACCATCCTTATAGTGACTAGTAAACTGATTCACAGTTTTTTTACCTCGTGTCTAGGACATAATTCTTAATGCTAGTTATAGGTATTACCGGAGGAATTGGAAGCGGTAAGAGTGCTGTATCCGAACTTCTTGTTCGTAATGGTGCTACACTAATTGATGCCGATAAAGTTGGACATGCTGCCTATGTCCCTCATACTCCAGCATGGGAAGAAGTTGTCGCTACTTTTGGCCCTACTGTTGTTGGTGAAAATGAAGAAATTGACAGAAAAGCCTTAGGTTCAATTGTTTTCTCTGCTCCTGAAAAACTTGCACAACTGAATGCAATTATGCATCCAAAAATGGCTGACATGATAAGAGATGAGATTACCGAGTATAAAAATCAAGGGATTGAAGTTGTTATACTAGAGGCTGCAATTTTGATCGAAGCTAATTGGCTACCATTGGTTGATGAAGTTTGGGTTGTAATAGCAAGCGAAGATACTGTTGTTAAAAGGGTTATGGCCAGAAATAACTTTCCTGAAGAAGCAATTCGTGCGCGAATTAATTCCCAAATTACTAATGATGAGCGTATTAAATATGCTTCTCTAGTTATTGAAAATGATCAAGAATTATCGGATTTAGAAACTAAAGTTAATAGTATTTGGAAAGAAAAAATAAGGTGAATTAATATGGTTCAAGGAAGTGGAGCAGCTCCATTAGCAATGCAAATTGAAGAATACTTCATGGATGAAGAACCCTTCTACATACCTCAAAGTGATGAGATTGAATTATTTGAATCTGCTTATGCACAGAAAATACCTGTTTTACTTAAAGGACCAACAGGATGTGGTAAAACTCGCTTTGTTGAATATATGTCATGGAGACTTGGAACCACTAACAAAAAAGGTAAAAAAGGGTCCTCTAAAAGTAATAATTCAGTCCCGCTCGTTACAATTGCTTGCCATGAAGATCTTACGGCAAGTGATCTTGTGGGAAGATACCTTATTGATGCTGAAGGTACCAGATGGATTGACGGCCCCCTTACTCGTGCAGTTAAAGTTGGAGCAATTTGCTACTTGGATGAAGTGGTTGAAACCCGAAAAGATACTACTGTTTTGATTCATCCATTAACTGACCACCGAAGACTCTTACCAGTTGAAAAACAAGGTCAAGTAATGGAAGCTCATGAAAATTTCCTATTAGTCATCTCTTACAATCCTGGTTATCAAAGTGCACTAAAAGATTTAAAACATTCAACACGGCAAAGATTTGTATCTCTCGAATTTCAATATCCTTCATCTGACCTTGAAGCAAAAGTTATTCAGCACGAGGCTGATGTTTCAAGTGATATTGCTGAAAGATTGGCCAAATTAGGTGAAAAAATTAGAAATTTGAAAGAGCATGGTCTTCAGGAGGGAGTTAGTACGCGTCTTTTAATCTATGCTGGGCGACTTATTGCACTCGACATTCCAGCCAGAAGAGCCTGCCAAACAGCTGTAGTATGGGCCTTAAGTGATGATATTCAAATACAGCGAAGTATGGAAGAGGTTATTTCATCAATATTTGAATGAACTGAAGATTGGGAACCACATGAAAAAATTACCGTCTGATTTGCTACGTGAACATTTCGCAAAAACTTTTTTTGATGAGCCCTTACCTGACAATCTAAGACCATCAGCTGTTGTACTACCAATCCTGTTTCGGGAAAACCAGATTTACATTGTTTTTAATAAAAGATCTCAATTTGTAGAATTTCACAAAGGAGAAATATGTTTCCCCGGTGGTGGGAAGGATGATTCCGATGTTGATTTAACACAAACTGCTCTTCGTGAAACTAAAGAAGAAATGGGAATTGATACTGATTCTATCAATTTAATTGGAACCATGACTCCAACAGTTACACGTACTGGTTTTGCAATTAAACCTTATGTTGGAATCATACCCGATAATTATCCATACAAACCTTTTATTCGCGAAGTTGAAGAAATAATTGAAGTGCCAATCTCTCATTTATTAAATTCAGAAAATATTCGTATAGAAACAACCTTAACGATTAACGGATTAGAAACTACGTTCTCGTACAAGTATGATAGCCATCTTATCTATGGAGCAACTGCTCGAATTCTAAGTCAATTCTTGGAACAGCTAGAAATAATCTTTGATTTGGAGGATACATGGATCTATACCAGGAACGCATAAATGTAGTTGATGTCCAATTAAAACAATATCCATCTGCTCTAGCTCAAGAATTCAATAGAACTTTGGAAATGCTTATCCAATCAAATAACTCTCCAGATATGAAATTTGGGAAAAATGAGCAAGTAATATGGGCAGAACTTGTCATTGAGATTTCAAAGCAAGCAGTAAGGTCCTGGGAAGCTGCTGCTGAATTCATGAAGGCCAGTCCTAAGGTTTTTCCATTTTTGAGTTTTAATGACATAATTAAATGGGCTGAAACTGGAAAACTTATCTGCTCTAAAACACCCACATTGGCTGCATCCTATTTCCGCTCAAGTCCTGGAAGTCTGCCTTATTTATCTCCTTCTCAAATAGAAGATTGGGGGCAAATTGGTTTATCCCTATATAAAGGTTCTTGGCGTTCTAGTGCAATTGCTACACGATTTTTTGAAATAAGTCCTGAATTACTTAAAACACTATCTATTCCACAACTTCAAAGGTTTATTGAATTCATACTTATTATTTGTGAAGATTCATATGATCTTGCTAATGATTGTTTAACAATTTCGTCAAATGTTTTTTCAACTCTTGGTGATAGTCGTGATTATTTTATTGAATTAATTATCAAATCTTCGCTTCGATCAACGAGAGACATCAAAGCTATATTTGAAAATACAAACAATTACCTTCCTCTAATCGCAAAAAAACAACAGCTTAGACTACTTCAAATAGCACTGACACTATCCGATAATAACGAATTTAGTGTTTCTGGATTTATTGAATCTTCTGCTAGATCAATATCCAAAATTAATGCTGAACATCATTCTACTTTACTTGATCTAAGTGAAACAGCTATAAATATTGCACCTTCCTCAGTAAGTGCCTTTTTGAATTCTGCACCTATTGTTCTTAATCGAATAGAAGCTACTCAACTAAGAGAATGGTTTGATGAAGGAATTAAATTACTTTCTGATAATTTTGATAGTGGCATGGCTTTCTTTCGATTAGAATCAAATACTTCAGAATCAGTTATTGAAAATCTTTCTTCCGCTATCGAATTTCCAAGAATCAAAGAAATTATTCACCTTTATTGCAGAGCCTTGGCTGGTGCTGAAATGACTGTTGAATCATCAGAGCGAATTGCTGAAAAGGGAATAGGGTGGGTTTCAAAAGAACGTCCTACTACTGAAGGCACAACTGTTTTCCTTCCACCTCAAACCCAACATTTTTCTACGAAAACTGAAAACTTTGAATGGTTAAAAGTTATCACAACACATCAGATTGGACACCTTGAATTTGGTAGTTTTGAATTTCAATATGACAAGCCAAGCACATTATTGGAAAATATGCGTCCAGAAATGAATTCAAAAAATCCGTCAACATTATTACAAGATGGGGACATGACAACAATAACAAGTATGCAAAGATTTTTCGACCTATTTCCTGAAAGACAATTAGCTCTTGATATATTTAAAACTCTTGAAGATGGTCGCGTAGCTAAGCATATTTCTCGTGAATATAGAGGTATTGTTTCTGCTTATAACAAGGCTCAACGAGAAGCTTTGAAAGATAGACCAAATATAGAAACTCTTCCAGCAAGAGAAGCAATCGTTGAATTTCTTGTCCGACTAAGTCTCTACGAAAAAAGTAATATAAAGGTTCCACTAGAGTATATAGATAGTGCAAAACTTATAGGAGGCATTGCTAATTTAATTTTTGCCCAATTTGCATCCGTTGAAGATACTGCTGAAGCTACAATAAGAATATATTCAATCTTAAATCAAATAATTAATGAAGAAATTCCTGATGAGGATTGGACTGACCTTGATCCTGATAATGTGATGGATTATCAAGAACCAGATGATTTAGATAAAGTATTTCCTGGCAGTAATTCTTCTGAACAAAGTGAGGATATATTTGACGCAACACAGGATTCTGAAGGAACTTATGCATCTCCTCAAGAAGTTGATTTTAGGGGTGATTTTAAACCAGAAACAGTTCAATTGTTATCACAACTTAAAATGGTTCAAGATAAAGCTAATCAAGGAGATGCAACTCCATTAACTAAAGAAATGCTTGAGCAACTTTTGAAGGAAAATGTTGAAATTGAAACATCAGAAGGTGAAGCTAAAGATAACACTTCAGCTTTTGCAAATAATATGATGCAGGAAGCAGGAACTCCACCACCTGCATCTGATTCCCAACTTCCTGGCACAAACATAGATGCTGAAGATGACGGTGACTCTCTTGAAAGTAACGAGCCTGAAACTCACCTTTATGATGAATGGGATTTCCGTGCTGATGATTATCGTCCTCGATGGTGTATCGTACGGGAAAGAGTAATTGCTGAGGGCACTGAAGATTTCTGGCATCAAACAATGGAACAGAATGCTATGCTTGTTTCAGAAATCCGAAGACAATTTGAATTAACTGCACCGCAATCGTTTCGAAAGATTCGCCACTTACGTGATGGTGAAGACTTTGATTTTGATTCCGTTATTGAAGCTATGATTGATAGACGATTAGGTATAAACCCTACTGATCATATCTATTCGAGAAGAAATAAAACTGAACGTGACGTTGCTGTTTTATTTTTATTGGATATGAGCGCATCTACAGCTGAAGCAATTGATGAAGCAAAAAGAATGGCCGACCAGTGGGATGCTCCCGATGATCCAGCAGATTATCTTATTTGGCTACGCCAAAGAAG
>CEUZ01006812.1_pt1 | contig 19484 bp, 21 predicted proteins | sample 361511 | NCBI WGS metagenome assembly CEUZ01 (sample SAMEA2622822, study PRJEB7988) | marine metagenome | biome: marine biome (ENVO:00000447); feature: surface water layer (ENVO:00002042); material: "saline water (ENVO:00002010), including plankton (ENVO:xxxxxxxx)" | depth 5 m
GACGAAATAAAAGAAGATATACAAAAAAAGTTTGAATTAATTTCTTCGACAGAATCAACTGGTGGTCCATCAAAATACTTCCAAATTCATGGTTCAAAGACAAAAGTCGGATTTATTTCACCGCATAGTCATAATTTTTGCGATCAATGCAACCGAATTAGATTAACTGCTGAAGGTCGCCTATTATTATGTCTGGGACAAGAAAACTCTGTCGATCTTAAAAAAATAATTCGTGCGCATCCAGGCAATAATGAAAAACTTAAAGAATCTATACGTAACTCGATGCATATAAAACCTAAAGGTCATGATTTTAATACTCAAGATAAACCAATTATATTTCGACATATGAATGTAACAGGTGGTTGAGTATGCCCTCACACATACCAATTATGACGAATGCTGGCTTGTTGCCAACAAAAAAAGTTTTCGTTAAGGATGAATACAACAATACGCGAGAATTAAATATTGCTGAAGAACGTCCGCTAACAATATACATTGACAGTTATGAAATCGTTACATTAATGACGCTTGGTTGTGAGCCAGAGTTACTAGCTCTAGGTTACATAAAAAATCAGGAACTAATTTCTAACTTGAATGAAATAATATCGGTTCAAATTGATTGGGATGTTAATGCTGCAGCTATCACAACACAAAATAAAAGAGACGACTGGAAAGATAAATTAGGTACTAGAATCGTAACAACCGGTTGTGGTCAAGGCACTATTTTTCATGGAATTATGGAACAACTTGATAAACTTAAAATTAAACCAAGAAAAATAAAACAATCGGCACTATATCTGTTATTGAAAAACCTTAATGCATATAATGATGTCTATAAAAACGCAGGAGCAGTACACGGATGTGCATTATGTAACGAATTGGAATCACTTGTTTTTATTGAAGATGTAGGAAGACATAATGCAGTCGATGCAATAGCAGGAAAAATGTGGATTGAGGAAATTCCTGGCGGGGATAAGATATTCTACACCACAGGAAGATTAACATCTGAAATGATTATCAAGGTAGCGCAAATGAAAATCCCCATACTTTTATCACGATCAGGAATCACGCAAATGGGGCTTAGTTTGGCTCAAGAGTTAAATATAACGTTACTCTCAAGAGTAAAAAATAAGCACTTCTTAGTCTATAACGGCCATGAAAACATTGAATATGATGTTTCATTGCCGCCAAAGCAAGAAGTAGGAAATATAGTCAAAGAAAAATGATTAATCTAATGAAATCTCACCATCAATCTCAATGGTGCAGCCCAAGTCCTGAAGCGTTATATTTGCATGCGCCTTAAGTGTCTCATTTCCAGTTAATTTCCCTTCTGAAATTGCCTTAGTAACTAAATCCGTTATCTCTCGCTGTGAGGTTATGCCTACTTTTTTTAAGTATTTTCTTATTTCCATATTAAAATGATCTTGATTCATAATAGATGCCTCGATTTAGATGTGTCTGTTATAGTAAAGAATAATGGTTATGGTGGCTTTTTCATAGTTAAAATATGAGTACAAATGATTAAAAAAAATGAAATAACTGGTGCAATACTTGCTGGTGGACAAGCACGAAGGATGCAAGGGCAAGACAAGGGGCTTATACTCTTTAAGAATAAACCGCTAATTGAGCATGTGATTGATATTTTTAAACCACAGGTCGGTAAATTAGTAATAAATGCAAACAGAAATCACACAAAGTATGGTCAATATGGTCTGAAAATAATTGCTGATGAGTTCAATGATTATCTTGGTCCCCTAGCAGGAATGGCTAGCGTCTTAAATGTTATAAAAACACCATATTTAGTAACTGCGCCATGTGATTGCCCATTTTTATCAACTGAACTTGTATCATATTTAAGTCAAGCAATGACTGATGAAAATGCTGATATTAGCGTTGCACATAATGGTGAAAGATTGCAACCTGTCTTTTGTATGTTGAAAAGATCGCTAATGACATCAATAAATCAATATTTGGATAATGGTAATAGAAAAATTGATGAATGGTTCAAAGGTCACAATATGGCAATCGCTGATTTATCAAATTTTCCAGATAGCTTTAAAAACTTTAACTCTCATCAAGAAATAGTTATTGCAGAGGAGAATGATGGATAAAAATAAGATAAAGATTCCTATACTTGGTTTTGCAGCTTTTAGTGGCGTAGGTAAAACAACACTGCTCGTAAAAATAATTCCTTTATTAAAGCAGAAAAAATATAGAGTAGCTGTAATAAAACATGCGCACCATGCATTTGATATTGATAAAAAAGGAAAAGATAGTTTTGAGTTAAGAAAAGCTGGAGCGAGTCATATGCTAATAGCATCAAATAATCGCTGGGCACTTATGGTAGAAAACAGTATTCCTAGCAAGCCAAAATTGGAAGAATATATAGTTAAATTGAATGAAGAAAACATTGATTTAATACTCGTCGAAGGTTTTAAATCTGAGAATATAAAAAAAATTGAATTACATCGTCCTTCACTTGGACATCCACTAATCTGTAAAAATGATAAAAATATTATTGCTATTGCTAGTGATGATGAATTAGAAGAAGATATAGACATTAAAACCATGGATATTAATAATCATAAAATGATAGTTGACTTCATTATTAATGATTTTATAAATAAACAGTCAAAGTAAAATTCCTATGAGAGAAAATATAGAAAAAAATCCAAGTTGTGTAGATGATTACGATCGTGAATCAATAACGACTGAAGAAGCAATTAATATAATATTAAGTTCAATTTCGCCTATTAAAAAAACTGAGTTAGTGCCTATTAGGGAATCGCTAAATCGTGTGCTTGCAATAGATGTTAAATCAACTATAAATGTTCCGTCTGCAAAAAATTCAGCTATGGATGGATATGCAATTAACTCGAAAAATATACCTAAAAAGACAAAAACACTAAAAGTTGTTGGAAAAAGTCTCGCGGGAAAACCATGCAATACATCAATTAAAGATGGTCAGTGTGTAAAAATAATGACTGGCGCGGTTGTTCCAGATGGTGCGGATACTGTAGTCATACAGGAACATGTTGAAACTTCAAAAACACAAAATGAAATCTTGATTGATAACGAAATCAAACCTGGTTCTAATGTAAGAGAAGCTGGTGAAGATATTGCAAAAGGAGCTATTGCTATTAAAAAAGGAAAAAATCTTACCCCAGCAGATATTGGGCTATTAGCATCACTAGGCATACCTAAGGTTGAAGTTTACAGAAAACTAAAGATTGCATTTTTTTCAACAGGCGATGAATTACGTTCGTTAGGAGAAAAATTAAATGTTGGCGACGTCTATGATAGTAATCGTTACACCTTGTATACGATGTTATCAAATCTTAACGTTGAAATTTTTGATATGGGAGTCGTTAAAGATGATAAAGAATCACTCACTCAAGCTTTCAATGAGGCAGCTGGCGAAGTTGATATGCTGATTACATCGGGTGGCGTATCTGTAGGAGAAGCAGATTATATAAAAGATATTTTAGAAAAATATGGAAATATTAATTTTTGGAAAGTGGCTATCAAACCAGGAAGACCTCTAACATTTGGAAAAATAAAAAGCACATTATTCTTTGGCCTTCCAGGTAACCCAGTTTCTGTAATGGTAACATTTTATCAGTTTACTCAACTCGCAATAAAAAAATTTGCTGGTGAGACTTCTTATTTACCAATAGTATTAAAAGCAATATCAACTTCTTCATTAAGAAAAAAGCCGGGTCGAGTTGAATATCAGCGCGGTATCTTCGAAAAGGATAAAAATAATAATCTTACAGTAAGAAAAACAGGCCCCCAAGGTTCGGGAATTCTTCGCTCAATGTCTGAAGCAAATTGTTTTATTGTATTGCCTATTGATAGTAAAGAGGTTAATCCTGGTGATAGTGTTGATATTCAGCCATTTGAAGGCATTATTTAATCACTAAAATCAACACTCTCCCATCCTAAATATCTATAACTATATGTTTTTATTAATTTAATTAATCTTTATTTTACCGTTATCCCCGATAAAAAAGATATAATAGCAATATCTAATTTGCTATGATGAAAATCATAAGAATTAAAAAACACGAGGGTATAGATAATGGCTGCTAATCCAAAAATTAAAACTGCTTTTGGTGGATGTCCACATGATTGTCCAGATACATGTGCGATGGTTTTCGATATTGAAGATGGAAAAGTTACGGGCGTACGTGGAAACAAAGAACACCCGATGACTCGTGGGGGTCTTTGTGTAAAATTAAAAGACTACGAAAAGCGTCATTATCATCAAGATCGTGTTCTAACGCCACTAAGAAGAACGGGACCAAAAGGAAGCAAAAAGTTCGAAAAAATTTCATGGGATGAGGCGTTAAATGAAATAACGAATAACTGGAAACAAATAATCGAAGAGTATGGTCCTCAAGCAATCGTCCCATATAGCTATCTTGGACATCAAGGACTCGTTCACGGATTAAATGGCGCAGATGCTTTTTTTGCGCGTATGGGTGCTACTGTCACAGAACGAACATTTTGTGGTGAAGGCTCTTGTACTGCATGGTTGTCAACAGTTGGTCCAACAGCGGGCGTTGATCCAGAGAGTTATATACATTCTAAATACATTGTAATTTGGGCCTGTAATAGCGTTAGTACAAACCTGCATCATTGGGCTATCGTGCAAGATGCAAAACAAAAAGGTGCGAAAGTTGTGGTGATTGACAGTTATGCATCAAGAACTGCAAAACAAGCGGACTGGCACATTGCACCAAAACCAGGTACTGATGGTGCTCTAGCAATGGCGATCATCAATAGTATTATAGAACAAGATTTAGTTGATAAAGACTACGCAGAAAATTACACAGTAGGTTTTGAAGAATTAGCAGAGCGTGCTAAAGAACGTACACCAGAGTGGGCTGAGAAAATAACTGGTATTAAGGCAGAGGATATAAGAACTCTTGCTAGAGAACTAGCAACAGTACAACCTGCTGCAATCAGAATTGGGGTTGCACTAGAGCGGCATTTTGGTGGTGGTCAAACTATTCGCGCTGTAACTTGTATTCCTGCATTAACAGGAGCATGGCGTCATGTTGGAGGCGGTATTACTCAATTTCCAGTTTGGGAACATCCATATAAGTTCGATGTAATTTGTCGACCTGATTTAATACCTGAAGGAACTAGAGTGATAAATGCACTTCAAATTGGTCGCGCATTAACAGGAGAAACCCACACAGAAGTACCTATCAAATCATTTATGTGCTGGAACGCCAACCCAGTAACACAAGCACCCGAGACAGAAAAAATTGTTAAGGGTTTAATGCGTGATGATCTTTTTACTGTATCAGCAGAACATTTTATATCTGATACAGCCTCTTACGCTGATATAGTGCTGCCTGCATCAATGGGAGCTGAAATGGAAGATATTATTTTATCGTGGGGGCATTTATATCTAACATACAATGCTAAGAGTGTTGATTCCCCTGGAGAAGCAATACCAAATGCTGAAATCTTTCGTCGTCTTGCAGAGCGCATGGGTTATGATGATGATCAATTCAAATGGACTGATACAGAATGTTTAGAAAATTATGTTGATTGGGATTCTCCAGCGTGTGAAGGAATTGATCTTAACTACTTAAGAGAGAATGGGTTTGCGCGTTTAAATGTTGGTACAAAAGATAATAGAGTCCCGCATAAAGAAGGTAATTTTCCAACCCCATCAGGTAAATGTGAAATTAAACTAGAGGGAGCAACTAACTTTGTAGCAGGTCCATTTCGTCAAATGTATGATGCTTACCAACCTGGAGAGCCAATTGATGTTTTACCAGATTACGTGCCACCACGTGAATCAGCTGAAACAAGTCCTGAGCTCGCAAAGAAATATCCACTAAATATTGTATCGCCAAAAAGTCATGGCTTTTTAAATTCATGTTATGCAAATATGGATCATAAAATCAAAGGTCAAGGCGAACAGTTTGTATTAATAAATGAGATTGATGCAAAATCAAGAGGTATCAATAGTGGAGATAAAATTCGAGTTTTTAATGACCGTGGTAGTTTTGAAGGAGACGCAAAAGTTACAGATGATGTTAATGCTGGACTTGTTGTAGCTACTCTTGGCTATTGGCGTCAGCTAAATAACGGTACGGTTAACTGTATAAGTTCTGCTGAATTTGTGAACATGGGGCATGCGCCTACATTTTCAGACAATCTTGTACAAGTGGAATCTACGAACTAGTCTGGTTGGAATTGTTTTTCTAAGTTCCAGGGGTGTTGTTTTTAACCCAATGTGTGCCAGTGGTTGTTTTTTCTTTTTTCCAAAAAGGTGCTCTACTCTTAAGCTCCTCCATTATAAAGCGGCAGCTCTCGAAGGCCTCTTTTCGATGTTCCGACCAGACAGCAACTAGTGCAATGTGCTCACTAATTTCAATCTGCCCCACCCTATGAAGTATCAATATATCAATAAGATTAAATCTTTTTTGCGCATCATTCGCAATTTGATTTAAAAAACTTTCTGTCATGTCAGGATAATGTTCAAGAAACATGCTTTCAATTTTTTTATCTTCATTAAAATTCCTCATTGACCCAATAAATGATGCCGTTGCACCAAATTTACCTTTAGCATTTAACTTTTTTTCATATGCATCAATTTCTTCATAAGAGTTAAATGAATTTTCACAGATGTTAATTTTCATAGCTATCCGCCAGTCACAGGAGGAAAAAAAGCGACTTCATCTCCATCGTGTAATTGATGATTAGATTTAACATATTGCATATTGACCGTTGCCATAACATTCTCGAAATTTACGTTTTTTTTATTTTTTATTTGCTGCCAAAGATCGTCAACCGATGATTTCTCTTCAATATCAAATAATCTACTTGATTCGCCCATCAGCTCTCGTAAACTTGCAAAATATTTGACTGAAACTTGCATAAATATAAACTTCTGTATATCTACAGACTTAATTTGAGTAATATTAAATATTATAACAAAGAGTAACTATTTTTATGTCTAAATTAACGCATTTTAACACCGAAGGTGCTGCTCATATGGTAAACATTGGCGATAAAGCTATTACACGTCGCAGAGCGGTCGCCTCTGGAATGATTACAATGAAGCCAGAAACACTGTCTCTAATAAAGGAAAAAACTAATAAGAAAGGAGATGTACTGGCTATAGCAAGAACTGCGGGAATTATTGCATCAAAAAAGACAAGCGACCTTATTCCGCTTTGCCACCCTCTTTCTCTTACACATATTAATATTGAACTAGATATCAATGACAAAAAAAATACAATTTATTGTGAATGCTGTGCTGAAACGGAAGGCAAAACTGGGGTTGAAATGGAGGCGCTAACATCCGTACAGATAACACTCCTGACAATATACGATATGTGTAAAGCAGTTGATAAAGAAATGACTATAACCGAAATAAAACTACTAGAGAAAACAGGCGGAAAGTCTGGTGACTGGAGTAGAATTTAGTCGTATTTTATGTACTTAAATCTTTGGTCGTCCGGTGTACCTTCAAGTGCCGAGTCCTCATTACCTGGTTGCCACATTAATACTGCTTCTATTTTTTTTGCCAGATCAAAATCTTTGTCTGTAACACCCTTAGCAGCATGATTTACTAATTTAACAACAACAAATGCGTAAGAAACTGTCAAATCAGGATGATGCCAAGCTGCCTCTGCTAAATGCCCGACTGTATTAACAACCATTAAACTTCCCTTCCATCCGCTTGTTTTATATTTACGCCTAATCCATCCAGCTTCGTAATACCAGCTTGGTAACTCATCCTTCAACCTTGCTTCTATTTCTTCATCTGAATATATTTCATCCTTTTCTTTTTTACGCCATTGAGCCATTTATCAAAACCTCCTTTGTTAAACCATTGTCACAGTCAATTAATTTCTTTTTATGAATTATATCTTTTATTTTTTTTACTGACAAAGCATCAATAGAACTAATGCGATTTCTTTTTACACAAAGTGCGCCCCTAAAACCTAAATAATCTGGCCGGAGAGGTAAAAGCCTATCGATATGATTGTGGTTAATTGATCCTGCCAAACCTGTAATCAAATTATAGCTCTTTCCTAATTGTATAAATTTCTCTATATGCTCCAATTCAACTAATGAACAGAGATTCAGTCGAGACTTATTTTTTGTATCAAGCATAATCCCTTGGATATCTGATTTTATTATTGGTTCTAATGCCTTAACGTCCTCTAGATCTTCCGCGAATACAACAATTACAATTTTAATTTTATAGGCACTAGATTCTTTTATTGCATTTAAAAAATTCTTTGTAATTTTTTTGCTAAATAATCCTACTTTTACATAATCAACACCTGTTGCTGCCACATCAATAATTCTATTTTTTATCTTGGGATTATCTGATGAGATATCACCTATCGTTGCACTTGTTGGAAGATCATTATCGACTAATTTAACAACTGAACTAATAGTGTCTAAATCAAGTGCTCCGAGTGCGCCAGATTTTGGATCTTTTAAATCAATAATATCTACGCCTTCACGAAGAACAATTTGTGCTTCTTTTATTGTACAGACGCTTGCTAACATTCTCGTCATAAATTATCACTCTTTATTTTGTGTCCACTGTCCTCAATTTTTTTCATTAGCCAGCCCCATGCAATTTTCTCTTTACTACCAGCAGTTTTTTCTATAGCAATTGATAAATACTTTATTTCATGCTCAATCTTTTCCCAAGGTAACATATCGATTCGACTAACTAAGATGGCTAATTCTAAAACTGCTTGCTGAGCTCGATTAAAACCCTTATAAGGCTTGTGTATCACTTCATGAATAGGTTTAAAATAAAAACGCGGTCTCAGCTCATCATCTTCTTGCATTACCAGCTCAAGCTCAAGATGACTTAGTGCATCTTTCAATCGATACCCTTCTACTTTTTCAGTTGGTAATAAATCCCAATCCTTGTTTCCAGTCAAACAACCTGCAAATATTCTAACATCATCAATACTATTAACTATGCACTTATTGGTCCTTTTTATATTTTCGAGTGTTGCTGATGGCCTATAGGGAGAGATTATAATTTTTCCCTCATTCTTCCAAATACCCATTGGCGCCATATGTACTGAACCATTGGCATTTACTGTTGTTATTATAACTTCATATATCATTTTTGCTTTATTCTTTTTTTTCTTGCTTTTAATGTGCTTCCTTCGGATTTATATTCATTTGACTGTTTTCTAAGCTCTCTCATGTTATGGGTTGCTTCTATATCTTCTTTTTTCTGTTCTTCTGTTCTTCGATTTGTCGCAACACCCCAATCTAATTCTTCATCTTGCATATATTTTTTTCCTAGTTGTAGTGCAATTTGTGCTCTTGCAAGTTCTACGCCCATATAAAATGCATGAGGTGCATCTTCTTGTAATAAATCTAACTCTGGAAACAGGTCAAAAGGATTCATACTCGCACTAATTCCATCACGATTATAAACATGAATACCATCTTCATTAACTTGAATTCGATAACTTGGATCCTTTACATCTCTATAAAATTCTTCTATTTCATCAGTATCATACTGAAAAGGTCTTCTCTCATGCATACCCAGTAAAGATCCATCAAGACCTTTCGGCAAGCTATTATCTTTTTTTGCTGCATAAAAAATACGTCGAGCAATGTCTGCTTCCCTAACCGCGCTACGACAATGTGCGCTCACCTCAGTTGCTAACACAGCATTTAAATTCATTTCAGATATTAGTCCAAACAAAATTGCATTAATACCGGTTGTATCTGCTTCCGTTAACTCTGTTAAATTTCCAACGCCCATTATTATTTTTATATCAGGGTATTTTTCGCGCAATTCATGATAACGGATTATTGATTCTGTAAATCCAAAATGAATTGGATCAAGTATTGGGTCTGCATAAAAAGTTCGCCCAATACTAGAAAATTTTTCAATCGCATTGAATAAAGATTTCATATCAGCATGTCTATCAGGAATCAGTACAGGTGTTGAACTAACTTCATCAGCAATCCATAAAGTGCTTTCTTTTAAACTTAACAAATAATCAGCACCAGCTTTACCTCCTCTTAATAATTCATCCTCATTTAATGAGTCTACGCTAACTTTAAAACCAGCTTGATGTAGTTCTTTAATAGCATCTTCTAAATGAGGAAATGATGTATCTGGTAAACATCCAATATCAATAACATTTGCTCCATCCTGCCTATATTGCTCAGCTCTTTTAAGAATACTATCTATAGTTACCATGGGCGCATCAACAATTTCTGCAAAGATTTTTACTTCATGTTTACTTAAATCTACAGGTTTGCAATCTCTTCCAAAAAAAGTCGGCAAATCTTTCATATCAACAGTCCCTCTTACGCAAGGTATTCCAATTTCCTTTGATAGTATTGAAAGATCCCCGCGACAAAGTCCTGGAACAATAATCCGATCAATCTGCTCCAGGTCCTTAATTCTACGATTGATCATTTGAGCAGTCATGAGGGCTGCAACACTTACGCCTATATTTCGAATTTCATAGGTGAATTCCGTTGGCGCCATTTCTTTGAGAATTCTCTCGAGACGCTTTTGTGCCAGCTTTCCAGTGAGAAAAAGTATATTTTCGATCTTTAATTTATTCATCGCGAATGATTATAAGCGTGCAAGATTATTTAATAGAGCTATATTTTTATGTAATTAATCGGCTGTTATGAACCAATTTTTTCTAAAATTAGTTGGAAAAAAAATAAAATAATATAATTAATATCAAGAATTTAGTTTACAAATAAATTATATCATATTGATTTATATAGTTATTTATGTTTAACTTGTAAAACTATTCTTCTTTGGCACGATTATCGCAATAGATTTCACTTAACACGAACTTTATTTTAGGAATAAATCATCACAATTATATGCAAATCCATTTACTAGGAACTGGTGCTGGTGGAGGTTTCCCACAGTGGAACTGTAATTGCGACAATTGCAGTCGACTTCGTGCAGGAACGATTAAAAGTTCTGCAAGAAATCAATCATCAATCACAATTAGTGGTAATGGCGAGGATTGGGTATTGTTTAATGCGTCTCCAGATATTCGTGCTCAAATAGAATCTTTTCCTCCCCTTCAGCCTGCACGTAAAATTAGAGATACGGGGATCTGTGCAATCATTCTTTGTGATGCTCAAATTGATCACACTACCGGATTAATCATAATGAGAGAGCACGACAAACCTTGGGATGTATATTGTACATCTGCAGTTTATGAAGATATGACAACCGGATACCCCATATTTAATATGCTAAGTCACTTTCGCGGTGTCAATTGGAATGAAATTAAAACTGACCAATCAAGTTTTACTATCGAGAAAGCAGATAATTTAATATTTACTGCTGTACCATTAAAAAGTGAAGCGCCTCCATATTCTCCACACAGACACGCAACGGTACCAGGCGATAATGTTGGTTTTAAAATTGAAGACACGGGTACTGGCAAAAATCTTTTCTATGCACCGGGTTTAGGTGTAATTGAAGATCATGTCCTCGAATATATGTCTAATGCTGATTGCATACTAGTCGATGGAACTGTTTGGACCAATGATGAAATGTCAAGACATGGTATCAGCGATAAATTAGCAAGTGAAATGGGACATTTAGATCAATCAAGCAAGGGTGGTATTATGGAAACCCTTTGTAAACTTAAAAAACCACGTAAAATTTTAATTCATATTAACAACACAAACCCTATATTGGATGAAGACTCTTCTGAAAGAAAGAAATTAACTGAGGCTGGAATAGAAGTTTCTTTTGATGGTATGGATATTGTAATTTAATTTTTGGAAAAATAAAAAATGACTAAAGATCATAAACCATGGACTCGCGAAGAATTTGAAAAAAAGCTTCGCTCAAAAGAAAAGTATTATCACATCAATCACGACTTTCATATTTTAATGAATGAAGGTGGCCTAGATAAAGATGCTGTTCAAGGCTGGGTCGCTAATCGCTTCTACTATCAAACTACTATTCCAATTAAAGATGCAGCGATTATGTCTAACTGCACAGATCGTGATGCAAGACGACAATGGGTTCAAAGAATCATTGATCACGATGGAACGGAAGGAGATGATGGTGGCATTGAAGCATGGCTTCAATTAGCTGAAGCTGTTGGATTATCTAGAGAAGAAACATTGTCATATAAACATGTATTGCCCGGTGTTAAATTTGCAATTGATGCATATCTAAATTTTGCAAGAAGAGCCACATGGGAAGAAGCTGCGAGTTCATCACTAACTGAATTATTTGCTCCAAAAATTCATCAGAAAAGACTCGATAATTGGCCGAATTTATATCCCTGGATCGATGAGAAAGGTTATCAGTATTTTCGTAAAAGATTAAAAGAAGCACGTCGAGATGTTCAGCATGGTTTAGATATAACTCTCGATTATTATAAAACCAGAGCTGAACAAGAACATGCTCTACAACTTTTGCAATTTAAGCTTGATATTCTATGGACTATGCTAGATTGTATGTGGATGGCATATATTGAGAAAAAACCGCCGTTTTATAATTGTAAATAGGGGCTTTTTTGGAACTAAAGAATGAAACTATACTTGAAATTGTACCTACTTTTCGTGTTCAATGGGAAGAGGTTCAAAACTGCTATGTAGTGCTCTACCCTGAGGGTATGGTTAAACTAAGTCAAAGTGCAGGAGAAATAATGAAGCGTGTAGATGGTAAAAAATCGATAAGTGATATTATTATGGATGTTTCTGCTACTTTCGATGGGGCTGATGTAAATGAGGATGTCATGAAATTTTTGGAGGTTGTCTATGGCAACGGCTGGATCAGAGTTAAGTAACCAATCTCAACCTCTATGGTTGCTTGCTGAACTAACATATCGCTGTCCTCTGCAGTGTCCGTACTGCTCAAACCCCGTTGAGATGGCTAAGTATAAAAATGAACTTAGTACAGAAGATTGGATTAGGGTTATGCAGCAATCTCGTAAAATGGGAGCAACACAACTTGGATTTTCTGGAGGCGAACCGTTAGTTAGAAAAGATCTTGAAATCTTAATAAAAGAAGCACGCAGCTTAGGATATTACACCAATTTAATCACTTCGGGTGTTGGTATGGATGAGTCAAGAATTGTAGCCTTCAAAGAAGCAGGTCTTGATCATATTCAAATAAGTTTTCAAGCAAGCAATGAAGAATTAAATAATTACATTGGTGGAACAAAATCATTTCAACATAAATATGAAATGGCAAGGCTAGTAAAGAAATATGAATACCCTATGGTACTTAATATTGTCCTGCATCGTAAAAATGTTAGCCAAATAAAAGATATATTGGATATGACTGTTGATCTAAATGCCGATTATGTAGAACTTGCGAGTACTCAGTACTATGGATGGTCAAGAGTAAACATTGATCAGTTACTCCCAACAAAAGAACAGTTGATGCATGCTGAATCTATTGCGCGCGAGTATCAGGAAAAAATGAAAGATAAAATGAAAATAATCTATGTGATTCCTGATTATTTCGAAAATCGACCAAAAAAATGCATGAATGGATGGGGAAATATTTTCTTAACTATTGCTCCCGATGGAAGCGCGCTACCATGTCATGCTGCTGGTCAACTGCCTGGTCTTCAATTTCCAAATGTACGAGATCATAATGTCGATTGGATTTGGAATGATTCTCCAGATTTTAATAAATTTAGGGGAACCTCTTGGATGAAAGAGCCATGTAGCTCTTGCGACGAAAAGCATAAAGATCTTGGAGGATGTCGTTGCCAAGCCTATATGTTAACAGGTGATGCAACCAACGCAGACCCAGTGTGCGATAAATCACCTTTTCATGAAAAACTTCACGGTGACGTTGAACGCATTGCTAAACTTTCTGGTAATAAAGAATTTGAATCAAAACCATTGATATTTAGAAATATGAAGAATTCAAAGGAAATCAGTAACAAAAAAACACCTGAATCTGTTTAGCCCAATGATTTTATAGCCCAAGCTGTTTCCATTGCCTGTTTATTTGCCATTACATCATGAACACGAAATATTTTTACACCCGCTAAAACTCCTAATGAAGTAGTTGCTGTTGTAGCACCAACTAAGTCCGAAGGTTTATTAACAGAGCATATTTCACCCATAAATCTTTTCCTGCTTGTGCCTAACAACACAGGATATTTTGTATTAACAAAAATATTGAGATTATTTAGTAGTTTAAGATTGTGGTCACTTTTTTTTCCAAAACCTATTCCTGGATCAATAATAATATCATTTTTATCAATGCCAGCTTTAATGCACTCCTCCGCACGTTTCTGAAGAAAAGATAAAATCTCTGTAACTACATCGTCATAGCTTGGATCATTTTGCATCGTTTCTGGAGTTCCTTGCATATGCATAATGATATATGGACATTTTTTTTCAGCACACAACTGAATAATCTCTGGGTCATCATTACCTCCTGAAACATCATTTACTATATTAGCTCCAACGCTTAGTGCTGCTTCAGCAACTTCGGATTGAGTTGTATCAATACTGATTTCAACATGTCCTGGTTTAGTTTCATTTATTGCTTCAATAATATGAACTACTCTGTCTATTTGCTCTTGACTGGAAATACGTTTTGAACCAGGACGTGTTGATTCTCCTCCGATATCAATAATATCTGCACCTTCATCAATCATTTTTTTTCCCTGCGATACTGCAGAATCAAGATTATTAAATTCTCCGCCATCTGAAAAACTATCGGGAGTTACATTCAAGATGCCCATAATTTTAGGTTTAACTGAGTAATTATTTTTCATTGATATGTTTTAGCATGTTATCTGTTGCATTAATTAAGGCATCAGTAATTTTTGGCTCTCCTGCTAAATGTCCGGCATTTGGAACAAGAATAAGATTTGAATTAGGCAGAGTTTTATTTAATAAGTGAGAGGACTCTGGCAAACATGTTATATCATGCTCACCATGCACTATAGTAATAGGAATATCGGGAATATTGCCTACATTTTCGATTATTTGATTCTCGCTTATAAAATAACTATTTTTTGCATAATGTATTTCTATTTTTACATCGCTAATTAATTTATCTTCATCCTCATCATCTTCTAATAGATATTCTTCATCAAAACAGTGGGTTACAACTCTTCCCGCCCATAGTGACCAAGCTTTTGCAGCAACTAGCTGTATCTTTCTATCTTTTGAGAATACATGCTGATGCATAGAATTCATTAAATTATTTTTTTCTTCGTTGCTAAATATAGATAAAAATTCTTGCCAATAGTGTGGATAGATTCGATTTACACCGCCTCCAATAAACCATTCTAAATCTTTCTTTCGCGCTAAGAATGAACCTCTTAGAATTATACCTAATACATGTTGTGGGTAGAGCTCTGCATAAAGTAATGCAAGCGTTGCTCCCCAGGAACCACCAAACAATATAAACTTCTCGATGCCTAACGTATTTCTAATAGCCTCCATATCATTGAGTAAATCAGACGTAGTGTTATCAGGCGTGTGTCCACTGGGTGTTGATCTGTTACAACCACGCTGATCAAATAAAATAATACGATATTTATCAGGATCGAAATAACGCCTATGATTCACATTGCATCCAGAACCAGGTCCGCCATGCAGAAATATGATAGGAACACCATTAGGATTTCCCGCTTGTTCAACATAAACACGATGTTCAGAATTAGTTTCTAGAAAAAAACTATCAAACTCTTCAATCTCTGAATATAACTCTTTCAACATATTGTTCCCTAAACATACTCTGAAAAATTATCTATTAATTCTGGAATATAATCTTCATATTTACGCCATCGATCTAATGATGTGTTATATATTGGCTGTTTTGCCTGCCAACTACTTGATGTATGAATCGCCCTTTCTGATTTGTAAAACTCAATACACTGTTCTTGCCAGTCAAGATTACAATAGCTAATCATTAATTTTGCAACACTCTCTATATTGTTAGTAATACTACCATAATCGATATCTAATATTCTGTCGCCATAAATTGTCTTCCAATGATTCATTAATTTAGCATACTCCTTGTACCAAAAAATAATATTGTTGATATTAAATGAATACTGGTGTTCAGAATTAAAATTTTGAAAATATATTGATAAACAAGTATCAATAGGATGTCGTTTTGCATGAATTATTTTTGCATTTGGGAACATCATAAAAATATACCCTATGTAAAGAAAATTATTAGGCATTTTATCTGTTACATGAATGATATTTTTATCTTTTATATATTTGCTTATATTCTGGAGATAAAGTGCTGCGTCATTTTTAATAATTTCTTTTGCCTCATTTCCTTTAGAAAATAAGTTTTCTAATCTTTCTGGATAACGACTATTTGATTGAATACCGCTTTGATTTGCAATTTTTCTAATATAATTTAATTCTCCGGCGCCTAATATATTGGTGTGACTGGAGACAATTTGTTCTATTAAGGTTGTTCCGCTCCTGGGTGAGCCTAAAATAAATATTGGAACATCGGAGGAATTTCCATATTCACTAAAATGACTAATATATTCATCCGTAAAAATATTAATTATTGAATCTATCTTTTTTGATAATAGTTCTTTATTAAATATAATTTTTTTACTTCTAATATCATTTGCTTTTTTATAGTTTGAAAATGCTGTTTTATATTGTCCTAAGTCGTTATACATCTTACCTAAAGCATAATAACCAAAAGAGTTTTCTTTAAGTGTAATTATGTTTTCAAGCTGACTGACAATTTCTTTATCATTTTCATCTATTTTTTTACATTGAGAATATCCATAGTATGCCTTTTGGTTATGTATATCCTTTTTTAAAATATCCTTATACATTTTTTCAGATTCAGAGAAATTGCCTGATAACTGATAAATTAATGCAACTCCATTCAGCGCCACCGTGTTTTCTTTTTCTTTTTTTAAGATTGAGCTATATATTACTTCTGCTTTAGTAAGCTCTCCATTACTTACCAAACAGGATGCATACTCTAAGTTAAAATCTCGATAATCAGAGATTTTATCACTGATTTTTGAATATACTTCTAAAGCTTTTTCAATACTGTTACTTTCAACATATAGTGTTGCTAATGCTCGGTATGTCTCTAGCGAGTTGGGATTAAACTTAAGTGCCTTTTTTAGATATTTGATTGCTTTTTTTGAGTGATTAATAGGATCTAGCACATAGAGTGCTAACCCCAACGTATGATATAAATTTTCAGATGGCTTAAGCTTGATAATCTTTTCAATAGTTTGAGAGGACTCAAGTTTTTTTCCAAGCGCCTCCTGAACAACTGCTAAATTGAATAAGGCTTTAATATAATTAGCATTGAATTTAACAGCATTTATAAAAGCTTTTTCAGCTGAGGCCATGTCACCTTTTGCACTATGAACTGAACCAAGATTCAACCAAGCCTCAGAATAGTTCGGACGTAATTTTATTGCCTCTTCTAACAAACTAATTGCCCGATCATAATCTTTCATGTGGTTTGCAAGTAATGAGAAATTACAAAAATAAAGAGGATTACTTTTGTTTAGAGTAATAGACTTTTGAAAATACTCTTCAGCACGATCTAATTCGCCCTGCTGAAAATGAACTAATCCAAGAAAATGGATACAATCTGGACTATCAGGTAATACCTCTAGCAATTCTTCATAAAGTTTTTTTGCATCATTTAGATGACCATTTTGCTGCAGTTGCTGAGCCTGGTGGTATTTTTTTTCAAGAAGCTCTTTATTTGGGGAATTATCTTGTTTAATCTTTTTCTTTGATTTAGACATACTATGAAATTAAATATCATTTAGTATATCTGCTCTTTTTTTATCGTATTCTTCATCAGAAATAAGATTCTTTTCTTTAAGGACCTGTAGCTTTTGAAGTCTTTCCTCTGTGCTAAGTGAATCAGGTTTCATGCTGGCTTCCATTTCTTTTCGCATACGAGCCATTTCCAATCTTATTTCACGCCTTTCCTTGGCTAACTTAGCTGCCTCGTCTTTTAGAAGCTTTTCCTGTTTGTATTCCTTAGATGATCTTCTCTTTTTTTCTTTTGATGCAATTACAGCTAATTTTGTTTTTTCCAAATCAAATTTAAACCAATCTTTTCTTGTTTTGCCTTTAACTTTTATATTCTCAATTCCCTCTACTGTAAGAATACTCTTATCTAACATTTTAGATGGTTTCCTTCTCTTGCCTAACGTAAACACATATTTTGGTTTTTCAGTAGCTGTTCCAGCATATGCAACCTCTTTGCCTTTGTCTGGGGATCGATCCCAATCACCTAATATGAGATTGAGTGACCCATCAAGGTAAAAAGCTCGACCTGCTGTATATACCGTATCGTACGAACCTAACATGCCACCTTTTCTGCCAACAACCGCAAATGTTATATCTTCTTTTGTGTCTGCTATTTTAAGACCAGCACTAATGTGTTCGCCCAATAGTCTTGCCATTTCTACTGTGAACACTCTTTCTGCCATACCTTCTTCGTAATAATCTTTATCCCACAATTCAAGAAGTAATAGCGCATCACCTACGTCCTTTTCATTGAGTGTGACAGGATGACTATTTGGAGGTGTTTTTCCAGACGCGCTTTTGTCTTGTTTAGCTAATTTGATAAATAAATTTGATCCTGATTCCCAAAGAATAGTTTTAGCATTCAAATTATTTCCAAACAGAAATAACGAGACGACTAATCCTAAAATTATAGTTGGAATATTTTTATTGTTGTTCATTTATATAAACTACTATTTTTATATATAAAATAATCATGTGGATACTAGTTAATTATACAGGCAAAAACATGACTTCATACATGATAAATGTGAAATTAGTAAAAAAAAAGCGCACCGAAGTGCGCTTTTTTATAGTACTAGATTCTCTGAATAGAATCGTTTATTAATAAACGACTTACCAGAAAATGAAACCACCAACAGCGTAGTTTGAAATCTTACCAAACTGACCTGATTGGTCGTTATACTCAGCAACAACTTTCAACCAAGAGTTCACATCATGGTATACACCAATAGTGACTAACTCATTTGAACGCGCTGCAGATGCATTTTGAGTATCATTTGTTTGCGCCAATCTTACTTGGTCTTGATTAGATTCACCGTAACTTAAACCAATCTTGGTTTTACCGCCCATGGTATAAGTACCTTGAACGTAGTAACCATCAGCATCAGCTTCGGTACATGCAGTTGAAGTACAATGGTATGAATTGGTATCTGCAACACGGACTGCGCCAAGTGCTTCACCATCATAGAAACTTGCAACAAAACCCATTGGACCCATGTTAGCATTTATACCAAGGTTGATAGCTTGTGTGGTAACGTCACCAGTGGTATTAAATGCACCAGTATTTCTACCTTCCATTTCCTGATAAACACCACCTGCCCAAAGAGCAATGCTACCGCCATCAAATGACGTGGCGTAGTTTGCTTCCATTTGAAGCTGTGGAATATCAGTTTGGAATGTAGCAGTATTACCGCCACTACCTTCGTTAGGAT
>CEUZ01028537.1_pt1 | contig 19475 bp, 18 predicted proteins | sample 361511 | NCBI WGS metagenome assembly CEUZ01 (sample SAMEA2622822, study PRJEB7988) | marine metagenome | biome: marine biome (ENVO:00000447); feature: surface water layer (ENVO:00002042); material: "saline water (ENVO:00002010), including plankton (ENVO:xxxxxxxx)" | depth 5 m
CAATTTTATCATTGTTTTTCTTCTAATAAACATGGTGATATTTTTACCTTTTTAGTTGAGGTTGAAGGTTTTTCTTTTCCTCAAGCGGTAGAAAAATTAGCTGATCAAGCCGGAGTAGAAATTAGAACCCTGTCTAAAGAGGAAGAAAAGAGGGTAATAATTAAAAAAAAATTATATTCTGTGACTGAAAAAGCAAAAGAATTTTTTATTAATAATCTTAATTCTAACAATAGAGCATTAAATTATCTAAAAAAAAGAGCAATAGATAAAAAAACTATAAAAACTTATGAAATCGGTTACGCGTTAAATGATTTCTCCTCACTTCAAAAATATTTATCAAATCAGGGTGTTTCGGATGAAGAAATGGTCCTAGCAGGCCTTGTTATTGAGAGTGATAAAAAGAAAGGTAGTTTTTATGATAGATATAGAGATAGGATAATTTTTCCTATAAATGATAATTATGGAAGAATAGCAGGCTTTGGAGGTAGGGTTTTAAATAATGAAGATATACCAAAATATATGAATTCACCTGAAACAGATATCTTTCACAAAGGGTCTTTATTATACAATTACTCGAATATTAAATCTCCAGTAAATAATAACAATGATCTTATTGTCGTAGAAGGTTATATGGATGCTATTAGTTTATGTTCAAAAAATATCATCAATGTTGTTGCGCCACTTGGTACCGCAATAACTGAAAGACAGCTTAAACTTATTTGGAGTATTTCTGACTCGCCAATAATATGTTTTGATGGGGATGATGCCGGTAAAAAAGCATCTAAAAGATTAATAGATATTGCAATCCCTAATCTTATGCCAGGAAAAACAATTAGGTTTATTAATTTGAGTGACGGGATTGATCCTGATGATTTTATAAAACAAAATGGCGTTAACGGCTTTAAAAAATTGATTGAAAACTCCATACCACTCAATAAACAAATATGGAATAATACATTTATAGATTCAGATACCTCTAATCCTGAAGGAAGAGCTAACTTAGAGAGTCAATTAAGATCTATATTAAAAAAAATAAATGATAGAGGTATTAAAAAACATTATGGATTGTTTTTTAAAGAATCTTTAGAAAAATCTTTTATCACTAAGAATCTTGCTCAAAAACCAGATAGATTTAATAGATATTTTAATAATTTAGACAAATTAAAAATAGCTGGAAGTAAGGTTGGATCAGGAGAAATCATTCCTTCAGGTTTAGAATCTTTATTGGTATCTGGTATTTTAACATTTCCCTTTCTTCTCGAAAAATACTATGAGAATTTTGAACTTCTAATAATTGATCATAAAAAGTTAAATGAAGTTAGAAACAAATTAATAGCATTTATTGATGTCGAGAAACCGATAGATTCAGAAATTATAGAAGAATTTATAACTAATAATTTTAAAGGCTTTATAGATAATGATCTAAAATTTTCTAAGAAATACTGGTCTAACTTTAAAAATTCAACTATAGAGTCTATTTCAACAACATGGCTTGAAATTTTTAATGATGATCAACATATAAAATCATTGGATATAGAAATAGGTAATTTTGACAAAAACATTGTAGATGATGAGCACGAAAAAAGACTTCTAAGTATATTAGAGCAAAAAGATAATGAATTAAAAAAAATAACTGAAAAATATGGCCAATAGGAAAAAAAATAAAAATAGTGAGAATCAAAATCAAGGTTCAGATGCCGCCTTATTAGACATGTCTGATAGAGCAGTTAAGAAAATGATTAAGACTGCTAAATCTCAAGGATTTGTTACCGAAAAAGAACTTAATAAAGTTTTATCTTCTGAAGAGCTAACTTCTGATCAGATTGAAGATGTTACTTCTATGTTATCTGAAATGGGAATTAATGTAATAGAGAATGAAGATGATGATCAATCTAATGAAACACCGAATGTTTCAAAGAAAGCAACCACCGAAAGAGCTGATAGAACGGATGACCCTGTTCGAATGTATTTAAGGGAAATGGGATCAGTTGACCTCTTGTCAAGAGAAGGGGAAATTGCTATTGCGAAAAGGATCGAAGCCGGTAAAGAGGCTATGATAGAGGGATTATGCGAAAGCCCTTTAACTTTTCAAGCAATTATTATTTGGAGAGATGAACTTAATGAAGGTCAAGTCCTATTAAGAGATATAATTGATCTTGAAGCTTCATATGAAGGGCCAGATTCTAAAAACAAGAAACCAGTTATTGATAAAAATGAAGAATCTGATGATTCCGAAGATGAGTCTTCTGAATCAGATTTAAATGATTATGACAATAATTTATCTCTTGCAGCAATGGAGGCCGAGTTAAAACCAGGCGTTTTTCAGATTTTTGATTCAATATCAGATAAATATAAGAAATTAAGAAAACTCCAAGACAAAAGAAATGATTTAAAAAAACAGAAAAAAGATTTAACGACAAGACAATTGGATAGTTACAATCTTTTTTCTACTGATTTAAGAGAATTAATGAAGCAGTTGTCTTTAAATCCTAATAGGATAGAAGCTCTTTTGGATCATTTATATGACATAAATAAAAGACTAGTTGATCTCGAAATTTCTCTTTGGAAACTCGCAAGTGAGGCTGGTATAGATAGAAAGGATTTCCTTAAGGAATATCATGGCAATGAGTTAGATTCCTCTTGGATAAATAGAGTTGTAAGATTGAAAAGAGATGGATGGCAGAAGTTTGTTAAGGAAAATAGGAAAAGCATTAAAGCTATTTTTTCTGATATCCATGATCTTTCTGATGAAACAGGTCTTGAAATTGAAGAATTTAGAAAAATCGTTCTTAAAGTCCAAAAAGGTGAAAGAGAAGCTGCTATTGCAAAAAAAGAAATGGTGGAGGCAAATCTTCGATTGGTAATTTCTATTGCAAAAAAATATACTAACAGAGGGCTACAATTCCTGGACCTTATACAAGAGGGTAATATTGGTTTAATGAAAGCAGTTGATAAGTTTGAGTATAGAAGAGGATATAAATTTTCAACTTATGCTACCTGGTGGATACGACAAGCCATTACTCGCTCAATCGCCGATCAAGCAAGAACGATTAGAATTCCTGTCCATATGATTGAGACGATTAACAAGCTTGTAAGAACTTCTAGACAAATTTTGCATGAGATAGGAAGAGAACCAACGCCCGAAGAATTATCAGAAAAACTTCAGATGCCTTTAGATAAGGTTAGAAAGGTTTTAAAAATTGCCAAAGAGCCAATATCTCTAGAAACTCCTGTTGGTGACGAAGAAGATAGTTATTTAGGTGATTTTATCGAAGATAAGAATGTTTTATTGCCTGTAGATGCAGCAATTCAGGCTAATCTTAGGGAAACTACTACCAAAGTTCTTGCTATGTTAACTCCAAGAGAAGAGAGGGTTTTAAGGATGAGATTCGGAATAGGTATGAACACTGATCATACTTTAGAAGAAGTAGGTCAACAGTTTTCAGTAACTAGAGAAAGAATAAGACAAATTGAGGCTAAAGCACTTAGAAAACTAAAACATCCAACAAGATCAAAAAAATTACGTAGCTTTCTTGATAATTAAATTATAAAAAGACATTAAGGGGGCCTGTAGCTCAGTTGGTTAGAGCAAACCGCTCATAACGGTTCGGTCGCAGGTTCGAATCCTGCCGGGCCCACCATTTTTTGAAAGCAACCATGTCATCAAATCAATTTATTTTTTCTTTACAAGATTTATCTAAAAGTTGGCCTGGAGGTAAGACTTTATTCGAGAATATTAATCTATCTTTTTTGCCGAATGCAAAAATTGGTATAGTTGGTGTAAACGGTTCAGGGAAATCTACTTTATTAAAAATATTATCAGGTATTGATAAAGAGTTTAATGGTGAAATAATTGCAGATAAAACAACTAAAATAGGATATTTACCTCAAGAGCCAGAACTGGATTCATCAAAAAGTGTTTTCGAAAATATATCTATTGCACTAAAGGATAAAATTGACCTTTTAAATAAATACAATGAATTATCTATGAATTATTCTGAAGAAATTGCAGATGACCTTTCAAAGCTTCAAGAGGAAATTGAATCAAAAGATTTATGGAATTTAGATTCAAAAATAGAGCAAGCCATGCAAGCTTTAAGATGTCCTGAGAAAGAAAAAGATGTTTCTTTATTATCTGGAGGTGAAAAAAGAAGGGTAGCAATATGTAAATTACTGTTAGAGGAACCAGATTTACTCTTACTAGATGAGCCTACTAATCATTTAGACCCTGAGACAGTTGCTTGGTTAGAAAACTATCTTATAGCCTATAAGGGAACCGTTATACTTATAACTCACGACAGATTTTTTCTTGATAATATTACCCAATGGATACTTGAGCTTGATAGAGGAAAGGCAATTCCATATGAAGGTAATTATAGTAAATGGTTGATTCAAAAGAAAAAACGAGTAGAGCTAGAAGTTAAACATGAAAATGCAAGATTAAGGAGATTAAAGAATGAAGTGGAATGGATTTCTTCTTCTCCAAAGGCTCGTCAAACTAAATCAAAAGCTAGAATTGATAATTATGAAGCTTTATTAAATTCTAAAAATATTCAATCTATTGATGATCCTCAAATAATTATACCAAATGCTCCAAGATTAGGAGATTTAGTTTTAGAGATAGGTAATCTAAAAAAAATAATTGAGGATAAGATTTTAATTGAGAAACTGTCTTTTAAAATGCCTAAGGGCGCTATTGTAGGTGTAATAGGAGCTAATGGAGTTGGTAAAACAACACTTTTTAATATTATATCTGATAATCTTGAACCGTCTGAAGGAACTGTACGGCTAGGTGACACAGTTAATTTGGGCTATGTTAATCAGTCAAGAGAAAGTCTAGATAACTCTAAAACAGTATGGGAAGAGATTTCAGAAGGTAACGATGTTGTAGAAATAAATTCTACTACAATCAATACTCGAGCATATACCAGTTCGTTTAATTTCAAAGGAACAGACCAACAAAAAAAAATTGGACAATTATCTGGTGGAGAAAGAAATAGGGTGCATTTGGCTAAAGTACTTAAATCTGGTGCAAATGTTATTTTGTTAGATGAGCCAACAAATGATTTGGATGTCGAAACCTTACATGCCTTAGAATACGCTATAGAAAAATTCTCAGGATGTGTAATGATTATAAGTCATGATAGATGGTTTTTGGATCGAATTTGTACTCATATATTAGCTTTTGAAGGTAATAGTCATGTTGAGTGGTTTGAGGGAAATTATTTAGATTATGTTGAAGACAGGAAAAATAGATTTGGTGAAGAAAATGAAATTCCCTCTAATATTAAGTATAAAAAATTTTCACGATAATTATTTTAGTAATTGTTTTCTTAATCTTTCCATTAATTTATCTACACTACCATCATTCTTACTTAAAAATGCTGTGAATGTAGATCTTTGTTCTTGAGCCATCCAAACTCCAATAACTCTAATATCAAAAATTTTAAAGTTACCGCTTTTGTTTTTAATTAGGCGCCAATCAATGAATATAGGTTTTGGGTTTTCCAAAAATTTTATCTGTGTTTTAACAATAATTCCAGATCTACCAGTGTCAGTAGTCTTAAGAATTTTGAAATTTCCTGAAGGATATGAAGCCAATCTTATAGAATAAACTTCAGATATAAATCTTTTTAATAATGAAATGTATTCTTCTTTTTTTTCATTTTTTAGATTCCTTCTATATGGCCCTAAAACAAAAAGAGAAATCTCATTTACAGCTAAATGAGAAATAAATATATTAGAAATGGCATTAACTTTATCATCCAATTTTTTTTCTGAATTTCCTAATATATCCAATGTTTCTTGGGCGATATAACCTACATATTCTTCCGGACTACCATAGTAATCATCTCCAAAAGAAAAACTTATTGAAAAAAAGAATATCATTGGAATGAAAAAGAAATTTTTGAATCTATTCATTTATATTTTCCTCTTCCAAATATTGAAAAAAATCATCAACTAAATCAATTTCTTTTAAATTTTCTTTATCATTTGAGAGTCTATTTTGGTAATAAATGGATTTAAGTGAGCTGTAGTAATCTATTGAGGTTTCTTTTAGGTTATCAATAGTTTCCATGTTTCCTGATCGTGCTGATACTGAATAAAGTAAAGTAGGTGAAAGTCTAACCAAAGAATCCTCGTCTTTTAAAATATAGTTTAACGGATTTACAATAATATCTACAATACTGCCTGCTAAATGCCTAGAAGATCTAGGGCCAAAAAAAGGAATCACTAAATAAGCTCCTTCATTTGCTCCCCAAGCTTTAAGAGTTAAACCAAAATCTGTATTATCTTTCTTTAATTTCATTTTGTCTGCGACATCTATAAGGCCTGCTAATCCAACAGTTGAATTAATCAAGAACCTAGCGAGACTTTTAAATGCAAATTTTAAATTTCCTTGAAAAATATAATTGGTAAAATTTATGGGCTCACCAACATTTTCAAGAGCATTCGCAATTCCTTCTTCTATAGGATTAGGAAGAAAGCTATAACCTATAGAAACAGGCCTTAAGATAAAAGTATCGACTTTATCATTGAAATTATGAATTGCTCTATTTGAATTCTCATATGGGTCATCTAGTTCTGAATTAGCAAAACTGAAAGTCGAAGTAGATAAAACTAAAAAAGAGATATAAATTATTTTCCTTACTTTTGACAATTAAGACTCACAATTAATATAATATTATAACTATAAATCAATCTCTTCAACCCTCTCAATTATCTTAGGGTGAAGACCTCTACAGCTTCCAATTATAGATTTTTTTATGGTTTTATTTTTATTATATATTAACTTTCTACCTTTATGATCAGTTACTTTTCCACCTGCTTCACTTATAATTAAATCTCCTGCTGCTAGATCCCAGTCATTTTTTGTGTTTAAAGCCATCATCGCATCAAATTCACCTTTTGCGACTAAAGACATTCTATAAGCAATAGAATTTTTATTAATTATGTTCATTTTTGGCCAAGGTCTTTTCCAAGCAGGATGAAAGAACATAGGCCTAAATGCGCACATATTTGAATTTTCTAGATTTGTTACTTTGGTTGTAAAAATCTGTTTTGAATTTAACCATGAGCCTTTATTTAACTCAGCCTCATATAATTCATTTTTTATAGGATTAAGAATCAATCCAGAAATAGGCCTTCCTTTTAAAACTAAAGCAATAGAAATACAAAAATCTTTCTTTCTCTCTAGAAAAGACTTAGTTCCATCTATCGGGTCAACTAATAGAACTTTGTCAAAATCTAACCTTGTTTGATTCTCTTTATTTTCTTCCGATAACCAGCCTACTTTATTAATCTTTTTTGTTAATCTTTTTTGAAGGTAATTATCTATTTCTATATCTGCTTCAGATACATCTGACCCATCATTCTTTTTCCAGGTCTTAGGATCTTTTTCAAACCATTTAAGAGCTATCTTACCTGCTTCACGAATAGTTTCTCTAATTATTATATGATCTTTAGATGGTTTTAATTTTTTTTCATTATTTTTAATAGTATTCATTTTTCTTCTTCAGAAATAATATGTTTATAAACTTTCTTCATAAGTGTAGGTAGTCCGATATTATTTAAATTCTCTTTATCTTCCCAAATTCCTTTAAAAGATTCTTGTTTAATACCTTTATAAGAATAAATTTCAACTGATAGTTTAAAATGTGAAAAAGTATGTGATACCTTTCCAGGTATAATTGACCAATTGCCTTTAAAAGGGAATTTAAAAGAATTATCACTTTCTTTGTCATTCAAAGTCCATTCAGAAGAAGGAAATTCGAGCATTCCAGGTAAAAGTCCTGACAAGGGTCTTCTTCTTAAATAAATCTTACCTTTATCTGAAACTATCCAAAATAATTTTGCTTTCCTTGTAGGTTTTGATTTTTTCTTTTCTTTAAGAGGAATTATTTGCGTTAAATCATTTTTATATGAATTACAAAAGGTCTGAATAGGACAGACATCACATTCAGGAATATTTGGTTTGCAAATTTTAGAGCCAATGTCCATTAACGACTGAATATAATCACCAATCCTATTTTTAGGGTTTAATTGTTTAGAAATATTACTTAGTTCCTTTTTTGCTTTTTTTGCAGGCAATGAAATTCCATTAAGGCGTAATAGAATTCTTTCAATATTCGCATCTATCACTACAGCATCTTTGTTAAAAGCTATAGCAAGTATTGCTCCTGCGGTGTAAGGCCCTATTCCCGGTAACTTTATTAACTCTTCATATGTGTTAGGAAGTAAATTATTATGTTTATTGGATAATATTTGTGAAGATTTATGAATATTTTTTGCTCTTGAGTAATAACCTAATCCAGACCACATATCCATGACATCAGTAATATCACTTTTTGCTAATTTCTTAACTGAAGGCCACTTTTTAATGAATTTGTTAAAATATGGTTTAACTGCTTCAACAGTTGTTTGCTGTAACATTATTTCTGAGATCCATGTTTCGTAAGGGTTTATTTCATGATTTAATTTTCTCCATGGTAAATCTCTTTTATTTTTGTCATACCAAATAAGAACATTTTTTGATAAATTATCTTTGTATTTAACATTCATGATAAGTGAGACTCAAAATAACTATAAAAAGAGATGATAAAAATTTTTTTCAAACTAAGCAACTAGGTTGGTATGTTTCAAAAATAGCAAAACCTTTTTTTAATAGGCAGGGTTTTGTTAAGGGTTATATTATTGATAATTGGGAAGAAATTGTAGGAGAAAATTATTACAAAATTTCTATTCCTGAAAAATTAAGAATACAAAAAGGTGGCGGTATTCTTACAATTGCTACAGATGGGGCGACAGCAACTGAAATGGAATATATAAAACCTGAAATAATCAAAAAGGTTAATGATTATTATGGATATAGAGCAATAAGTAGGATACGTTTTAGAAATTCATACCTTGAGGGCTCAGAAAATAAACAAGAAAAAAAAGTCATTAAAGAAAAAATAAAGAAAAAAGGTATTTCGATTTCACTAAGTGATTTTGAGGAAGGTAAGATAAAAGAGGCAATAAGCTCGTTAGGAAGATATATTGTTAATAAAAAGGATTGATAATTACTAAGAGGTTAAAATGGGTAGAAAAAATATTATATTAGTTGTAGGCGCTTTCATATTAGCAATAATTATTGCTATATTTTTTCTATCGCCCAATCAAGGGTCTTCTAATTTAAGCGATAATATAAACGCATCAAGAGATTTGGCCTCTACTATAAATTTTTCGCAAAATGTCTCTACTCACATTGAAGGCGATCATATTTTAGAGTTGAACGATCCTAAAAACACCATTGTTGAATATGCCAGTTTAACTTGTCCGCATTGTGCCACTTTTCATAGTGAAGTTTTTCCCAAAATTAAATCTGAATTGGTGGATACTGGTAAAGTAAAATACATTTTTAGAGACTTCCCTATAGACCCTATTGCCATGGCAGGATCCATGATAGCGCATTGCTCAGGTGATGATAAATATTTTGGAGTTATTAATGTTTTATTAAAAACGCAAGATCAATGGTTGTTTGATAATAAGAATCCCTATAATGGATTACTAAAGGTTGCACGTTTAGCTGGCCTATCAGAGGAGGATGTTAAATTGTGTTTAAATAATACTGAATTATTTAATCAAATTGAGAGTAATCAAAGGATTGCAACATCAAGATTTGGAGTAAATGGAACACCTTCAGTTTTTGTGAATAACAAAAAAATATCCACCTTAGATTTTGATACTATTCTAGCTGAACTTAATCTTTCTTATGAATAATTTATTTTATATAGGGAGAAAGCATTGGATTTTAGCAAATTAAGGTTATCAAGTTTTAAATCTTTTGTTGAACCAATTGAAATAGATATTAAGGATGGTTTAACTGGTGTTGTAGGCCCCAATGGTTGCGGAAAATCTAATTTAGTCGAAGCTATAAGGTGGGTGATGGGTGAGGCTTCCTATAAGTCTATGAGAGCTTCGAGTATGGAAGGAGTTATTTTTCAAGGAACTCAAAATAGGCCTTCAAGAAATTCTGCTGAGGTTTCTCTAGTTTTAAATAATAAAGAGAGGGATGCTCCTCTAATTTGCAATGATTCTGACATTATTGAGGTTACTAGAAGAATTGAAAGGGAGGCGGGTTCTGTCTACAGATTAAACGGTAATGATATAAGGGCAAGAGATATTCAAATGCTCTTCGCGGATGCATCTACAGGCGCACGATCACCTTCTTTAGTTAGGCAAGGGCAAATTCAAGAATTAATAGATCAAAAACCAGAAGAAAGAAGAAGAATCTTAGAAGATGCAGCAGGAATCTCAGGTCTCCATGTTAGAAGGCATGAGGCAGAGTTAAGAATTAAATCTGCGGAATCAAATATAGATAGATTAGACGATCTTTTAAAAGAGCTTTCATCGCAAATAAGATCACTAAATAAACAATCGCGTGAAGCCAATAGATATAAGAATTTATCGAAGCAGATAAGAGATTTAGAAGCTCTCCTTCTAGCTTTGAAATATAAGACTATTAATGAAGAATGTGAAAAAAATAAAAATGAAGTTCGTTCATTGAATATTGAGCACCAAAATATAGTTAGAAATATAACCACCAAGAAAACTGAAGAATTAAATATCCAAGAATTATTACCTAACCTAAAAAAAGAGGCTAATGATGCTTCTGCAATTCTTCAAAGGTTAATTATTGAAATGGAAAGGTTTGATAATGATCAGATGCAATCGCAAAGAAGAAAGCAAGAGCTGATCGATCTTATTACTACCGCTAATTTGCAGCTAAAAAGAGAATTACAAATCTTAGAAGATATTGATAATAATGATTTAAACTCTCAAGATGACGAAGAAAAGAATATAAATGAGGATTCTTTTAATAATGAAATAGATAAATTAAATAAAGAGATATCTAATCAAGAGGATAATATAAATACCTTAACTGAATTGGTTGCAGAAAAGAATGCCTTAGAAGGTTTAATTGGAAAAAACCTCAATTCTAATAATTCTTTAATTGAGAATCTTAAAGTTTCTCCTGGTTATGAAGAAGCATTAGATGCTTTACTGGGGGATGAGTTATACCATTCTTTAGATACGAAAAGTGATATTCATTGGAGAAAGATTTCTATTGATTCAGTTGAACATTCCTTACCTGAAGGAGTTGAACCACTTTCAAAATTTGTAAAAGGATCTAATGTTTTAACTGAAAGATTAAATCAAACTGGCTTGGTAAAGAAAGAAAACATTGAAGGACTGATTTCAAAAATTAAATATGGGCAAAGATTAGTCTCTAAAGAGGGCGATATGTGGCGTTGGGATGGATTGGTAGTAACTGCGGGAGCACCGGGGTCGGCTGCAGAAAGGTTAGCTCAGAGAAATAGGCTAATAATGATTCATCAAGAGATTAATGATTTTATAAAAAAATACGGGACTCAAGATGAAATTAGAAAGAAAATTCATGGACACCAAAACAATCTATCTAATCTTAAGCTTAAAGTTGAAAGAATTGGGTTAAATAAGAAAAATACGTCAGAAGTTAAAGAAAGAAGAAAAGTTGCTTTAGAACAAATCGATATTTTAAAAGAAAGAATTATAAAATTTGAGGAAGAAAATGAAAACCTTAGCAATGAACCTAAAGATGTTGATAATAAAAAAATAGAGTTAAGTGAAAAGATATCCCAGTCTCGAAAAAATTCAAATGAAAGTAATGACAGATTGGCAAAAAAAGAAAACTCTTTAAGGTTGGTAGCTGAAGAAATCAGAAATCTTTCTGATCAGGAATCGAGGTTAAGAGAGCAGAAAGGAAGAATTGAAGCAACCTATGAATCTGATAATTCTAGATTATTAGAAATTTCTGAATTGATAAAAAAAGAACACAAAAGTGATGTTTCAAATTTTTTAGAAAAAATAGATATTTCATCAAATCAAGAAGATACAGAAGATATAACAGACACTATTGATAGATATAAAACTGAAAGAGATTCTCTAGGTGGCGTTAATCTTAAGGCTGAAGAAGAATCTGAAGAAATTAAAGAAAGGGCTAATGAAATAAAATCCGAAAAGAATGATCTGGAGGAAGCTATTAAAAAATTGAGAACAGGTATTAATGATCTTAATAGAGAAGGAAGAGAAAGAATGCAAAGAGCATTTTTGGAAGTTAATGAAAAATTCCAAAATGTATTTAAAAAATTCTTTGGTGGAGGTAATGCTGAATTAAAATTTATAGATTCAGATGACCCTCTTGAAGCTGGATTAGAGGTTTTCGCTCAACTTCCCGGAAAAAAATTAATTGAAATGTCATCTTTATCTGGAGGTGAAAAAGGTCTAGTTTCCTTGTCATTAATTTTTGCAGTATTTCTAACAAATCCCTCACCAATTTGTGTTTTAGATGAGGTTGATGCAGCTTTGGATGATAGTAATGTTGAAAAGTTTTGTGATTTAATTGAAGAAATATCATCAAATGTTAAAACAAGATTTATTGTTATTACTCATCATCCTTTAAGTATGGCCAGAATGGATAGGTTATATGGAGTAACAATGCAAGAAAAAGGGGTAAGCCAATTAGTTTCAGTGGATTTAAATGTTGCTGAAAAAATAAGGAATATAGCTTAAAAAATATAAATAATACAATCATTTATCATAGAATATATGTTGTTGACACTTTCTCTTTATATTAGTAATTTCTCTATTAACACCAATCAAAATAAAAAGGAATTCTCTATTTGACCTTGGGTAAAAAACCACAAAAAGATAAAGATAAAGAAATGGAAAATATTATTGAAGAAAGAAAGAAAATTTCTAAAAAAATAGTCGAATTTCAAAATAAATATAAAACGGTATCTTCTGATAATGACGATAAAAGATCTTCTGCTTTCGGTCTAGCTATGAGAATAACAACTGACCTTATTTCGGGAGTTATCATTGGTGGAATTATGGGTTGGTCGTTAGACAGATTGTTTGGAACCGAACCTTGGTTATTGATTGTATTTTTTGTTTTTGGTGTTTTTGCAGGTATATCTAATGTTATTAGAACTGCAAAAAAAATGAATAAATTGGGATAGTTTTATGGCATCTTCAGATCATAGCGCAGATCATCACGGAGCAGGATCTTTTCCAGCAGATCCTATGCATCAATTTGAGATTAAGAGGCTAATTGATATCAATATAGGTGGTTTAGATATCTCATTTACCAATTCAGCTTTGTTCATGGTTTTGGCTGTTACTATTATTAGTTTCATGACAATTTTTTCTGTGAGAAAGAATGCTATCATTCCTTCTCGTATGCAATCCATAGTTGAAATGTCATATGAATTTGTTGCAGATATGGTTAGGCAAAATGTTGGATCTCAAGGCAAGAACTATTTTCCCTTTATTTTTACTATATTTATGTTTGTTCTTTTTATGAATATGTTGGGAATGATTCCTTATGGATTTACAGTAACTAGTCATATAGCTGTTACTTTTGCTATGGCCATGTTGATTTTTATAGGCGTAACCTTAATAGGGTTTATTAAGCATGGGCTTGGTTTTTTTGGTTTTTTTGTTCCAAAGGGTGTTCCAATTTTTATGCTTCCACTACTAGTTGTGATTGAAGTTATTTCTTATTTTACAAGGCCGATAAGTCTATCTGTTAGATTATTCGCTAATATGATGGCGGGCCATACAATGTTAAAAGTTTTTTCTGGATTTGTTATCTTAATGGGTTTTTTAGGTGGTTGGCTACCTCTTGCAGTTATGGTTGCTTTTACAGGTCTAGAAATATTAATTGCATTTTTACAAGCGTATGTTTTTGCTATATTAACATGTATCTATCTTAATGATGCTTTACATATGCATTAATTGTTTTTTTAAAAAAGGAGATTAAAATGGAACCAGAAGCAGCAAAATTAATAGGGGCTGGAATAGCTTGTATAGCTTTAGCAGGTGCAGGAATAGGGATAGGAACTATTTTTGGCAGTTACTTATCTGGAGCTTTAAGAAATCCGAGCGCAGCTCAGTCTCAATTTCCTAATTTATTGTTAGGTTTTGCTTTAGCTGAAGCGACAGGTTTATTTGGTTTGGTTGTAGCATTAATTCTTTTATTTGTTCTCTAAGAAATTCGTCAATTATGCCACAATTAGATTTTTCTACATTTATACCTCAGATTTTTTGGTTATTTGTTAGCTTATCAATTTTATACCTAATTCTTTCAAAATATGCATTACCTAGAGTTTCAGATGTAATAGAGGAAAGAAAAGATATAATTGCTCATGATATTGATGAAGCAAAAAAATTCTCTTTAGATTCTAAAAAAGCAATTGAGGATTTAACTTTAAAAATGTCCAAGGCAAAATCTGAGTCTCAGCAAATTGTTAATAATGCTCTTATAGAAGTTAAAAGCAAGAATGAGACCAAAAAGGAAAAAATTATTTTAGAAATTAATGATGAACTTTTAGATGCTGAAAAAGAGATCTTTGAAAAAAAAGAAATCGCTTTAAAGGATGTTACTAAAATTTCTAAGGAACTGGCAAAAGAAATGTTAGATAATTTATCTATTGGAAAAGTGGATTCAAAGAAATTATCTAATCCTTCTGGAAAAGTTAATTGAGAGGGTAAATAATGTTTAATGCTGAATTCTTTGTTGCTCTCTCTTTCTTGATTTTTTTAGCTCTTGCTATTTATCTAGGATTACCAAGAGCCGTTATTTCTTCGTTGGATAAAAGGTCAAAAGACATCCAAGATGAATTAGATGAAGCTAGAAATTTGCGGGAAGAGGCTCAAAAGATTTTAGCTAAAGAAAAAAAAGCTTTAGATAAGGCTGATAAGGAAATAAAGACTCTTATTGAAAAAGCTAATAAGCAAGTTGAAGAACTTACTAAAAAAGCTGAAGAAAATTTAAAGCAAGATATTGAAAGGAAAAAACAATCAGCTGAGCTTAAAATTGAACAAGCTAAGATTGAGGCAATAAATGATGTAAGGAAAAAAGTTTCAGATCTTTCTTTTCAAATTACGGAGAAATATCTTCAAGAAAATTTAGATGTTAAGACTTCAAAAGCTCTAATTGATGAAAGTATTTCTGAAATTAAAAAAAATCTATAAATTTCATTCCTTAAATCGATCCATTATTTCTATAAAATTACAAGGTTTATGTCTTATATCTAATTGATAAGCTAGTATTTCATCCCATGCATCTGTTACAGCATTTGGAGAACCAGGAAGACAAAATATTAGTGTTTCATTCAAAATCCCTGCAAGTGCACGAGATTGAATAGTTGATGTTTTGATTTTTAGAAATGATATCATATGAAATATTGTAGAGAATCCCTCTATTTTTTTTTCTAAAATTTCTTCAACTGCTTCAGGAGTAACATCTCTTCCTGTTAATCCAGTACCTCCACTTGTTATTATTACATTTGTTTCTTCATTTTTAGACCATTCTAAAACAATATTTCTGATTAATTGTTTATCATCTTTAATGATCTTATAGTTAAATAATTTGTGGCCTGAATTTTTAATCTTTTCTTTAAGTATATTTCCGGAAATATCATTTTTTTTGTCTCTGCTATCTGAAATTGTCATTATAGAAATATTCACAGGTTGAAATTCTTTGTTTTTATTGCTCAATTTTTTTTTCCTTTTCAATGTCTTTTATTTTTTTATTAAGAACTAACATATCTTTCATAGCTAATGACTTGTTCGTTGGTCTTCGTAAAAGATAAGCAGGATGAAATATTGGAAGAGAAGGAATTTCTACTTTATTATTTTGATATTTTTTCCATTCACCCCTAATTTTGGTTATTCCTATATCAATATTTAAAAGGGATTTGGTAGATATCGACCCAACTAGCAGTAAAATATCTGGTTTAATTAATTCTATGTGTTTTTTTACAAATGGTACACATATTTTAAGCTCTTCTGAAGTTGGATTTCTGTTTCCGGGAGGTCTCCAGGGTACAATATTGGTGATATAGCAATTGCCTCTATTCAGATTAATAAAATTCAAGACTTTATCTAACAATTGCCCTGATTTTCCAACAAATGGTTTACCTTCTATATCCTCTTGATTGCCAGGCGCTTCACCTATAATCATTATTTTTGAGTTTTTATTTCCATCACAAAAAACAGTATTTTTTGCGTTTAATTTAAGTTCACAACCTTCAAACTGCTCTATATATAATTTTAGGTCTTCTAAACTTGTAATATCATCTAAAGAATTATTAGAATTATCTTTGCTTTTATCTTTAATGTTATTTAAAGAAGATTTTCTGTTAAGACCAGAAATGGATAAGTCTATTGCTTCAGAAACACCTAATTCTAATTGGAATTTCAAATCATCTAATTTTTTTTCAAAACTTTTTTTCATCTTTATATGAATCTCTTTAGAATAATAACTGATATTGTAAACTGCGACAATCTTAGTAATTTGTAATAGAATAAAAATATTTTAATTAATATTAATAAAATGAGCTTACATGAATGATCAACCTATAAACGAAGTGAACGCAAGGCAAGGGCAAGTATTAGACTCTTCAAAGAGAGAGTCTATGGACTATGATGTTATTATCGTTGGGGCTGGTCCAGCAGGATTATCTGCGGCAATTCATCTAAAAAAATTATCTGATGAAAAAAATTTAGATTTATCCATTTGCGTCTTAGAAAAATCTAGTGAAATTGGTGCTCATATCCTTTCAGGAGCTGTTATAGAAACTGTTGCGCTAGATAAATTAGTGCCTGACTGGAAAAAAATGGATAGCCCAATAAAGACAAAAGTTAAAAAAGATAAGTTATCTTATCTCGGCAAGAATTGGTCATTTTCTATTCCACAAATTTTATTACCTCGGTTAATGAAAAATCATGGGAATTATATAGTTAGCCTTGGAAATGTTTGTAAATGGTTAGGTGAAATTGCCGAAGGTTTAGGGGTTGAAGTTTATCCCGGTTTCAGTGCCGCTGAGATATTGTTCGATGAAAGTAAAAAGGTAATTGGTGTCGCAACGGGGGATATGGGAGTTTCTAAAGAAGGATCAGCGAAGGATTCTTGGGAGCCAGGTATGGAATTAAATGCAAAATATACTCTTTTTTCAGAAGGTTCTAGAGGATCTCTCTCAAAATTTTTAATTAAAGATTTTGAGCTTTCTAAAGACAAAGATCATCAAAAATATGCGATAGGATTAAAAGAATTATGGGAAATTGATGAAGAAAATCATTCTGAAGGCCTTGTCGATCACTCCATGGGTTGGCCTTTAAGCGATGGAACAAGTGGGGGTTCTTTCTTATATCATTTTGAAAAAAATTTAGTTTCTATAGGATATGTTATTCATTTAAATTATACCAATCCTTATGTCTCACCATTTGATGAATTTCAACAATTTAAAACTCATCCTTCCATAAAAAAAATTCTTAAAGGTGGAAAAAGAATTTCTTATGGTGCAAGAGCCATCACAGCTGGTGGATATCAATCAGTTCCAAAATTATATTTTCCTGGAGGTGCATTAATAGGTTGCTCTGCAGGTTTTCTAAATTATCCAAAAATTAAAGGTACGCATAATGCTATGGAAAGTGGAATGTTGGCAGCTGAGTCCATCATAGAAAATTTTGTTTCAGGTAATAAAGATAACAATCTCGATAATTATCAAAAGAAGTATGAAAATAGCAGGGTAGCTAAAGAGCTAAAGAGGATAAGAAACATTAAGCCATACCAATCTAGATATGGAGCTTTATTAGGAACATTATTTGGAGGGGTTGATATGTGGTTAAGCACATTTGGTATAAGCCTTCCTTTTACATTAGGTCACAGTAAACCAGATCATAAAACTTTAAGAAAAGCTTCTGAATGTAAGAAGATAAATTACCCAAAGCCTGATGGAGAGTTTTCTTTTGATAAATTATCTTCAGTTTTTCTTTCTAATACCAATCATGAAGAAGATCAGCCCGTTCATCTAACTTTAAAAGATGATAGTATTCCGATAAATGTTAACTTTAAAGAGTATGAAGAGCCTGCGCAAAGGTATTGTCCTGCTGGTGTTTATGAAGTTTTAACTGATGAGAGTGGTGGAGAACCAATTTTTCAAATTAATGCACAAAATTGTGTGCATTGTAAAACATGTGACATAAAGGATCCTTCGCAAAATATAAATTGGGTTGTACCGCAAGGTGGAGAAGGCCCACTTTATGGTGGTATGTAAATTTTTAATGCAAATATCTGAAAAAGCTTTTGGAAAAATCAATATTTCTTTAAATTTGACTGGCGAGAAAGAAAATAATTACCATTTTCTAGTTAGCTTAATTTGTTTTTGTAATTTTTACGATATTATTACGGTCGAAGAATCTAAAAAATTTGATTACGAAATACTAAATAATATTAATTTTGGTGATTCAGACTTAATTCTTAAAACTATCAAAATGTTTTGCAAAAAATTGGATATTAATAATTTACCTAATTTGAAAATTACTCTTGATAAAAGAATTCCAGTAGGAGCAGGATTAGGTGGTGGTTCAGCTGATTCTGCGGCATTAATTCGTGCTTTAGATAAGTTTTTAAATTTAAATTTAAGCGCGGAAAAAAAAATGTCTATAGCAAAAGATATTGGCTCAGATGTTCCCGCTTGCTTATTATCAAAGCCCTTGATTTTAACAGGTTATGGAAATCGATATAAAGAAATAGAGAATGTTGATCACAAAGATATCATAATTGTTTTTCCGAATATTAATGCAAGTACCAAGGAAATATTCAGTTCGATCAATCTAGACAATATAGATAAGAATGAAAGTATATATTTTGAAAATCGAATAAAAGAAGGTATAATTTTTTATAATAATAACAATAACTTAAATAATTATTTTTCAAATGATCTAGAGAGAATATCAACTAAAAAATATCCTGAAATTCAAAAAGTAAAAGAAAGCATTTTAGAAGTAGGTTCAATATTTGCTTCTATGACTGGGTCAGGATCAGCTTGTTTTGGATTTTTTGAAAAAAAAGATATTTTAAAAGCTAAACAAAAATTAGAAGCTTTAAATATGGGTTGGAAAATTATTAGCTGCCAGCTAATGGGATCTGATAATTGAAAAATCTACTAATCGCATTAAAGAATCTTTAAACTTTGTTTCTGGAAAAATTGCAAGTGCATCTTTAGCAATTCTTCCGTGGTGATGAGCCTTTTCAAGGGTATCATCAATGGTCTTATGTCTATTTATTATTTTATTAGCTTTTTTTAGGAGATCTTTATTCCTTATTTTATTATTGAAAGAATTAGTTAAAAATTCTCTTTCTGAGTTGCTACCTCTTCTATAGGCTAATATTATTGGTAGAGTTACTTTTCCTTCAAGAAAATCTTCACCTACATTTTTCCCTAGAGAGTCTTTTTCACCAGAATAATCAAGGGCATCATCTTTTAATTGAAAGGCAATACCAAGATTTTTTCCAAAAGAAATTAAAGCATTGATCTCATCTTTTTTTGCTTTTGCTATTAAAGCTCCTACAACACAAGCTGTCGAAAATAACTCTGCTGTTT
>CEUZ01062464.1_pt1 | contig 19474 bp, 18 predicted proteins | sample 361511 | NCBI WGS metagenome assembly CEUZ01 (sample SAMEA2622822, study PRJEB7988) | marine metagenome | biome: marine biome (ENVO:00000447); feature: surface water layer (ENVO:00002042); material: "saline water (ENVO:00002010), including plankton (ENVO:xxxxxxxx)" | depth 5 m
TTTTCTTATCTGCATCTTTATTAGCCTCAGCTTCTTTAACCATTTTATTAATCTCTTCATCGCTCAATCCACCTGAAGCTTGAATTTGGATTTTTTGTTCCTTTCCAGTTCCTTTGTCCTTAGCTGAAACATTCACAATCCCATTCGCATCTATATCAAATGTGACTTCAATTTGCGGAACCCCTCTAGGCGCTGGAGCAATTCCAACTAGCTCGAAATTTCCTAGCAATTTATTGTCTGTAGCCATTTCTCTTTCACCCTGTAAAACTCTAATTGATACAGCTGGCTGATTATCTTCTGCAGTTGAAAATACTTGGCTTTTTTTTGTTGGTATTGTTGTGTTTTTATCAATGAGTTTAGTAGAAACGCCACCTAATGTTTCAATACCTAAAGATAGAGGTGTTACATCTAATAAAAGTACATCTTTTACATCACCCTGCAAAACACCTGCTTGTATGGCAGCACCCATAGCAACAACTTCATCAGGGTTTACAGATTTGTTTGGATCTTTTCCAAAAAAACTTTTTACTTCTTCTATTACTTTTGGCATTCTAGTCATACCGCCAACAAGAACAATCTCGTCAATTTCGCTTGCTGATAGTCCAGCGTCTTTTAAAGCTGTTTTACATGGAGGCAATGTTCTTGAAATCAAGTCCTCAACTAATGCCTCAAGTTTAGCTCTAGTCATTTTCAAATTTATATGTTTCGGTCCTGTTTTATCAGCTGTAATAAATGGAAGATTTATTTCTGTTTGAGTAGCAGATGATAATTCTATTTTTGCCTTCTCTGCGGCTTCCTTGAGTCTTTGTAATGCAAGTTTGTCGGATTTTAAATCAATACCACTTTCTTTTTTAAATTCGCTTAACAAATAATTTACAACTGCGTTGTCAAAATCTTCCCCACCTAAAAATGTATCTCCATTTGTTGATTTAACTTCAAAAACACCGTCACCTAGCTCTAAAATAGATACGTCGAATGTACCACCACCTAAATCATACACAGCTATTTTTTTGTTTGTTTTTTTATCTAAACCATAAGCTAGCGAAGCTGCTGTTGGTTCATTAATAATTCTTAAAACTTCAAGACCAGCAATTTTGCCTGCATCTTTTGTTGCTTGTCTTTGTGCGTCATTAAAGTAGGCGGGCACTGTAATTACGGCTTTCGTTACTGCCTGACCTAAATATTTTTCAGCGGTCTCTTTCATTTTTTGAAGAACAAAAGCTGATATTTGCGATGGCGAATATTTATTTCCTTTAGCCTCAATCCAAGCGTCATTATTGTCTGCTTTAATTATTTTATATGGAGCAGTCTCAATATCTTTTTTTACTGTAGGGTCTTCGAAGTTTCTACCTATTAATCTTTTTACTGCAAAAATTGTATTTTCTGGGTTAGTTACAGCCTGCCTTTTTGCTGGTTGACCAACTAATTTTTCATCTTCATCTGTAAAAGCTACAACTGAAGGTGTAGTTCTTGCTCCTTCAGCATTCTCTAATACTTTAGCCTGCGCACCATCCATGATAGCTACACAAGAATTTGTTGTTCCAAGGTCTATTCCAATTACTTTACTCATATTTTTTTCTCCATCTCATATATGTTCAATTTTTCCATCTACAAGGGATTCACTCACTTTTTTTCACTTTTATTTTCCTTGTTTTCATTAGAATTTTGATCCTTTTTCACAATTTTTTTCGATACCCCAACCAATGAAGGCCTTAAAAGCCTGTCTTTCATCATAAATCCCTTTTGGATTTCTTTTAAAATTATTCCACTATCTTTTGTGTCATCTTCAATTTCCATCATTGCCTGATGTAGGTTTGGATCAAGTTTTTTACCAATCGAATCTATCTGGTGAATATTATTTTTTTTTAGGATTGAAATCATATCATTATAAATAATATCTAAGTGATCAATTATCTTCTTAAATGCCTCAGAATTTTTAATACTTTCATCATTTTCTAAAGTTTTCTTCGATCTGTCTAAATTATCAATTAAATTTAATGTTTCTTTAGCAAAGGAGAAACCACCGTATTCAAAAGCGTCATCTTTTTCTTTTTCATAACGTCTTCTTTGGTTTTCCATCTCAGCATACTGTCTAACAATTCTTTCTTCTAATTCTAAAATCTTTTCTTCAGGACTCTTATTAATTACATCCTCTTGTTCTTTATTTGGAGTTTCTTGCATGTCTCCATCTTTATTGAGGCTGTCTTCAGTGACGTTAATATTTTGCTGTTCAGTCTTTTCTTTTTCCATGAACGGTATATGGTAAGAAAATTCACAATTTCTAGATGTATAAAAAAAAAATTTATAAACTATTTATTGGCACTAATAATCAAGGAAAAGTGAGGGAAATTAAGAGATTATTACCTAGTAAAATAAAATTAGATACACCAAAAAGACTTAGAATAAGGAGTCCAAAAGAAAATGGAAAATCTTTCTTACAAAATTCACTTATTAAAGCTCGTTACTTTGCTCAAAAATCAAACGAAATTTGTTTAGCAGACGACTCGGGTTTAGAGATAGACATAATAGATAAAAGGCCAGGAATTTTCTCAGCAAGATGGGCGGGAAATAAGTCTGATTTTAAAATAGCTATTGAAAAAGTTTATAAAGAATTAAAAAAAAAGAATATTAAATTTAATAAAAAAATTAAATGCAGATTTGTTTGCGCTCTAACAATGTATTGGCCAGATAAAAAATATTTTCAATCTCAAGGAATTGTGGAAGGAGAAGTGTCAAGAAAACCTAAAGGAAAGAACGGATTTGGTTATGATCCTATATTTATTCCTAATGGTTACAAAATTACTTTCGGGCAAATGCCATTTTCTAAGAAATCAAAAATAGATCATAGGTACAAAGCATTTAAAAAAATTAAAAAATTTTTTTAATTTTTTTATTTTCGATTGTATAAAAGTTCAATTGATGAGTTATTATATTTTTGTTAATTTCAAAAATTCCTATTTTTCCCTTAAATGAATTTTTCTTATAAAAAATATCGTTTTTTACATTAAAATTATTTTTGAAAAGTAAATAATAAACTAATCCAGTTAAATCATAACTTAAAAAAGCAATTTGATTCGAATTACCTTTATAATTTTTATTATATTTATCTAAATAATTTAAATAGTTTTCATAGTTGACCGATGGAAAATATATAGGCTGTATCATGTTTTCATTTATTAAACTTTTATCAAACCATTGGTTTAGAGTTATGTAGGTAACTCTAGTAGGGGGTATGTCAGTATAAATTAGAGAAGTAGCGACACTTTTTAATGACTCTTCAAAATCAGCAATGATAACTGAATCAAAATTAATTCCTCCTATAGTATCAAGCTTTTCAAGTTGAGATATTTTTTTTTCTTTGTTTTCTTCGTTTGAATTTTCTACTCTTTTAATTTCATCTGCCAAATTTTGTTTTCTTATTCTATATCTTGTTACATCCTCAATTTGTTTTGTAATTAGTGTTGGATCTGGATCATAAAAAAATTTATCTTTTAGTTTTATTTTTGATTTTTTTATTCCAATTTCTATTTCTTTTAAAATATTTGTATTGGGTGCAAATAAATAACTCCTTTCAATCCCATTCAAACTTTGAAATTTTTTTATAGCTTTAAACTGTGAAATCGAGTTAACACCAGCGCTTATTATATTTTCTTTTGAATCATAAACTTTATTTGTGAAAGATAAAAATATCATATCATTATTTAATTGATTCAGATTTATTGTATTTTTTTTAAATATCGGTCCAATTACTATTTTTATTCCTTGTTCGTAGAGCTCTTTAGAAATTTCCAAAGTTTTTTCTGCGTCATTTTTATTATCTCTTGGTACAATAATAATTTTTTCGTCGTTTATATCATTTATAGCAAGTCTTACAGATTTTAAGACACTCTCTCCAAGTTCTTTACTTTCACCAGATAAAGGAATTATTAAACCAATTTTAATTTTATCCTCAGCAAATGTGTTCAAATTAAAAAAAATAGAAAATATTAGTATTGTATAAAAATTTATTAAGTATTTCATTTTACTCTAAATATTATAGCCTAGGATATGGCATTAAAAGAAGACAAAAATAAGATTATTAATGGTCTTTATGTTGTCTCAACTCCCATTGGAAATCTTAAAGATATAACTTTGCGAGCAATAGATATATTGGGTCAATCAGACATTCTGCTTTGTGAAGATACTAGAGTATCTAAAACATTATTAACTCATTATAAAATAAGTAATAAAATTATTTCATATCATAAATTTAATGAAAAAAAAAATTTAGAGAAAATAATTGAAATTTTAAAAGGTGGTAAAATAGTATCTTTAATTTGTGATGCTGGCACTCCAGCAATTTCTGACCCAGGCAAAATATTAATAAATCAATGTATAAAAGATAACATCAAAGTCATTCCCATACCTGGCCCTTCAGCTGTTATTACATCACTATCAATTTCAGGCTTTTCAAACCAGTTTTACTTTCATGGTTTTTTATCTAACTCTGATAATCTAGTTAAAAAAGATTTCGAATTATTAAAAAATTATAAGTGTTCAATTGTTTTTTTTATATCTGCTAAAAAACTGAAAAGTAAATATAAATTACTGAACGAATATTTTGCAGAAAGGGAAATCTTAGTTTGTAGAGAATTAACTAAGCTTCACGAAAGTTTTTATAGAGGAAAAGTTCAGGAAATTAATGATTTTGGATTTATTCCTAAAGGGGAAGTAACTGTTGTAATTTCAGAAAAAAAACTTGAGGAAAAGGAAAATTTGAACGAATCGGATAAAAAAAAAATAAAAAAATTAATTCAAAATAAATCAGTCAAAGATATTGTTCGCATATTATCTCAAGAAAAAAATATATCAAAATCGAAAATTTATAATTATTGTCTTGAAATCAAAAATGAAAAATAGATTATTAAAATGTTTAATATTACTAGTACTATTATCCTCATGTGTTGGAACTTCCTCAACAGGAATATTTGGTACTGGTGTAACAGTTGCGATGGATCCGCGAACTCTGGGAACTCAAATCGATGACTCTATTATGGATAAAAGTCTTGATGCTAAACTATTAGCAATGAATAAGAGTTATTTACTTAATGTCAAAACCAAAATATTGGATGGAAGAATTTTTATTACGGGGAAAGTAGATTCTGTGGAAGAGAAGTTAAATATAACTAAAATGGCTTGGGAAATCAAAGGAGCACGATCTGTCAAAAATGATTTAAAGATTAAAGACGAATTTAATTTCAAGCAATCAGCAAAAGATATACTTATAACATCCCAATTAAGATCTGCTTTAATATTCAACAAAAATACAAAAGCAGTGAACTATAACATAGATACTTACAAAAAAAAAATTTATATTTATGGAATAGCCGAAACTTCAGAGGAAAAGGATGAAGTTATAAATGAAGCAAAACAGATACTTGATGTTGAAGATGTAATCGCAAGTATATTATTAGTTGATGATTTAAGAATCCAAAAGAATTAATTTATTTTTTATTATAGTCAATAATTTCAGCTGAGTATGCTGCAACAGAAGCAAGGTTTAATATTTCAGATGTTGAAGTTCTAAGTGGTGCAATTTCTATTGGTTCTGCTAATCCTATAAGCAATGGTCCTATTACTTTTGCTCTACTCATTGATTTAATCAGCTTAAATGAAATTGCAGACGCATGTAGGCCCGGCATAATTAATATATTAGCGTTTCCAACTATTTCAGAAAAAGGATACAGTTCTTTGAAAATTTCCTCGAGAGCTACATCAGGCTGCATTTCTCCATCATATTTAAAATCTACTCTCTTTTGATCCAAAATTTCTACAGCCTCTTTAACTTTAAGAGTTCTCTCAGTTGTTGGTTGACCAAATGTTGAATGAGATAAGAATGCAACTTTAGGATCCATGCCAAATAGTCTTGCAATTCTAGAGGAGGAAATAGCAATACTAGCTAATTGTTCAGAATTTGGCCATTCATTAACTGCTGTATCAGCAATTAAAACAGTCTTTCCTCTATTTACAACTAAGTTTAGTCCAAAAACCATTTCACCAGGTCTTGCACTGACTACAGTTGAAACTTTTTCTAGGGAAGCTGAATACCTCCTAGTATTTCCAGTTACCATTGCATCCGCGTCTCCGCATGATACCATGCATGTAGACCATATAACCCTATCATTTCTAACTAGCTTATCACAATCTCTTTCCAATAATCCTTGTTCTCTTTGTAATTTTTTAAACAAAAATTTTGTGTATTTATTTCTTTTTTTAGCATCAGTAGAGTTAACAATTTCTATATCAAGGTTTTCACTGTAACCAATTTCTTTTAATTTTTTTTGCACCAATTCTTTTTTTGCAACTAATATAGGTATTCCTAATCCACTATTTTTAAAGGCTATAGCAGCCTTCAAATTATTTTCATCCTCTCCATCAGCAAATACAACTTTTTTATGTTTTTTTCTTATTAATGAGTTTATTCCTTGCATAACTGTTACAGATGGATCTAATCTATTTTTTAACTGCTCAGCATAAAGATCAAAATCCTTTATCTTTTTTCTAGCAACACCTGTCTTAATTGCTGCTTTAGCTACGGCAACAGGGATTACACTTATAAGTCTTGGATCAAAAGTTGAGGGAATAATATATTCTTTACCATAGGTTGGTCTTACCCCTCCCATTACTGAGGCCACCTCATCTGGTACTCTCTTTTTTGCTAAATCAGCTATCGCGTGTGCAGCTGCTATTTTCATTTCTTCGTTTATTGTTTGTGCTCTTACATCCAAAGCTCCTCTAAAAATATAAGGAAATCCTATAAGATTGTTAACCTGATTTGGATAATCAGATCTACCAGTGGCAACTATAGCATCCTTCCTAACATCCTCAACTTTTTCTGGAGTAATTTCAGGATCAGGATTTGCACAAGCAAATATAATAGGATTTTTTGCCATTGATTTTACCATGTCTTTAGTAAGAGCATCTTTAGCTGAAAGTCCTAAAAATACGTCTGCCCCTTTAATTACTTCCTTTAAGGATCTAAATTTTGTTTTTATAGCATGTTTCGATTTCCATTGATCTAAATTATCCCTACCTCTATAGATCACACCTTTTCGATCACACATAATTAAATTCTCGTTTTTAACACCTGTCTTCTTAAACAGTTCAGTACATGCTAAAGCAGATGCTCCAGCTCCATTAACGACTACCTTAACTTTTTTAATTGATTTACCATTAATATCTAAAGCATTGATTAAAGCTGCCGTTGTAATAATTGCTGTCCCATGTTGATCATCATGAAAAATAGGTATGTCTACTATTTTTTTTAATTTTTCTTCAATAATAAAACAATCTGGTGCAGCAATATCTTCTAAATTAATTCCTCCAAATGTAGATGATATATTTTTAATAGTATTAATTATTTCATCATTATTTTTACTATCAACTTCAATATCTATTGAGTCGATATCTGCAAATCTTTTAAATAGTACTGCTTTACCTTCCATAACAGGTTTAGAAGCGGCTGCACCAAGATTACCCAAACCTAAAATTGCAGATCCATTGCTTATAACAGCCACTAAATTACCTTTAGAAGTATAATCGTAGGCCAAGTCGGCGTCTTTACTAATCTCTAAAACAGGAGAAGCAACACCTGGCGAGTAAGCAAGCGCCAGATCTCTTTTTGTTGTCATAGGTTTTGAGGGTGTAATCTCAATTTTTCCAGGTTTTCCTGATGAATGGAAATCTAAAGCCTCTTTAATAGTATAATGTTCAACCTTATTTTTTTTCATTTGATTTAATTAGATATACAAATAGAGCTAAATTAAGACTAATATGATTTATGAACTTAATTAAGTCAACAGGTACATTTAGCTTCTTTATTATTATAAGCAGACTTCTGGGTTATTTAAGAGATGTTTTAATTGCAATTTATCTTGGATCAGGTCCAGTTGCAGATGCTTTCTTTGTTGCTTTTAGAATACCCAATACATTTAGGAGACTTTTTGCAGAGGGCTCTTTTAATGCTGCATTTGTCCCCAGCTATTCATCAGAGCTAATAAAAGGAAAAGTAAAAGCTAAAAAATTTGCAAATGATGCCTTCAATTTTTTAATGTTAGCACTTTTATTTTTAGTAATTATTATCGAAATATTTATGCCTGGTTTTATATATCTTATTGCACCAGGATTTTATGAGGACCCAAGTAAATTAGAACTGACAACTTTACTAACTCGTATTACATTTCCATTTTTACTTTTTATAAGTTTAGCATCATTTTTTTCAGCAATTTTAAATTCTCACAATAGATTTGGTGTGGCTGCAGCAGCGCCAATTATATTAAATTTAATTTTGATCTTAATTATTTATTTTGAAAGAAATTCAAATGATAAACTTGTTGTATACTTGTCGTGTGGAGTATCACTTGCCGGAATAATTCAGTTATTTTTTGTTTATTTCTATGCAAAAAAACATTTTTCACCGAATATAAGTTTTAGATTAAAAATAACAAAGAAAATAAAAAAATTCTTCAGCAAATTTTTACCAGGAATTTTTTCATCTGGAGTTACACAAATTAATATTCTTGTTGGTACAATTATTGCATCTTTTCAAGCAAGTGCAGTATCTTATCTCTATTACGCAGATAGAATTTATCAAATTAATCTTGCGATTGCTGGTATTGCAATTGGTACCGTTATTTTGCCAAATTTAAGCAAGCATATAAAAACTAGCGAAAATAAGAAAGTAGATTTTATTCAAAATAAAGCGTTTGAATTATGTCTTTTTTTAAGTTTACCAGCATCGATGGCTTTAATTGTAGGTTCTAAAGAAATTACATCTGCATTATTTGGTTATGGAGAATTTGATGAGGCAAGTGTATCGAATTCTGCAAAGGCTTTATATTACTTTGCCTTAGGACTTCCCGCTTTTGCTATTATTAAAGTTTTTTCTACTTTTTTATTTGCTAGAGATGACACAAAAACACCATTTCATTATTCTTTGATATCTGTTGTAATTAATATTTCAATAAGTATATCATTTTTTGATGAAGTTGGATTTATTATTATACCCATCTCAACAACTATATCTTCTTGGATAAATGCTCTTTTGTTGTTTTTAAAATTATATTCAAATAGGTACTTTAGTGTCGAAAATATTTTTAATATTATAAATTTAAAAATAATTCTGGCATCTACAATTTCAATATATTTATTTAAATTTTTTATAAACTTATTTCATGAATATTTAATATACAGTAGCGAATTTAAATTATTTACTATATTTTTGTTAGTTGTGATTACTATTATAGTTTATATCTCAATATCATTAATAACAAAAACTTTTAAATATTCAGATATTAAATTAAAGTATTAATTATATGAGTAAAAAAATATTTTCTGGAGTTCAACCTACAGGCAACCTTCATCTTGGAAATTATATAGGGGCTATAAAAAACTTTGTAAACTTACAAAATGATAAAAATAATTCATGTATCTATTGTGTAGTTGATCTTCACGCAATTACAATTAATCAAGATCCTATTCAATTAAAAAAAAATATTCGAGAAACAGCAGCAACATTTATTGCTAGCGGCCTAGATTATAAAAAAAGTATAATTTTTAATCAATCTTTAGTCCCAGCTCACGCAGAAACTTCATGGATACTTAGTTGTGTTGCAAGGATGGGATGGTTAAATAGGATGACTCAATTTAAAGAAAAAGCAGGAAAAGATAAAGAAAAAGCTAGTGTTGGTCTTTATATTTATCCTATACTTATGGCTGCTGACATTTTGCTATATGATGCAACTCATGTACCAGTTGGAGAGGATCAGAAACAACACTTAGAGTTATCCAGAGATATTGCGAACAAGTTCAATTTAGATTTCAAATCACCTAATTTCTTTATTGCGCCCGAACCATTAATACAAAAAAATTTTGCGAGAATAATGAGTTTAAAAGATGGAAACAAAAAAATGAGTAAATCAGATCCTTCAGAATTAAGTAGAATTAATTTAACAGACAGTAGTGACCAAATTTCAAACAAAATCAAAAAGGCAAAAACAGATACCCAAACATTACCTGATAATGAAAATGGATTATCAAAAAGACCAGAAGCAGAAAATTTACTAGGCATCTATTCAAGCCTAAGTGATCAACCATTAACTAAAACAATTAATGAGTTTTCTGGAAAAAATTTTTCAGATTTTAAAGTGAAATTAGCAAACTTAGTTGTTGAAAAAATCTCACCAATTTCCTCTGAAATAAATAAATTATTAAAGGATGAAACATTTATAGATCAAATTCTAAAAGATGGTGCAGACAAAGCAAATGAAATTGCATATAAAAAAATTATAGACGTTAAAAAAATCGTCGGTTTTAAATAATAATTTATTCTTTAAAAAAAAAATTTTATATTTATATACATAATATGTTCGTACAAACATTAAATACACCAAATCCAAACTCACTTAAATTTTTACCTGGTGAGAAAGTATCCTTATCAGGACCTGTAGAATTTACAGAAAAGTCTCAGACTTCAAACGAACTCATCAGAAACATATTATCACTAAATGGAGTTACAGGAATTTTTCTTTCAGATGAATTTTTATCTGTAAACAAAAATTCCGATAAAGATTGGGAAGAAATAAAACATATTATTATTTCGTTTATAAATGAATATTATTCAAGTGGAAAAAAATATGTTTATGAAAGTTCAAAGGAAAAAAATAATACAGAAAATTTGGATGAGATTGAAGAGAAAATAATAAAAATATTGGAAACAAAAATAAGACCTGCGGTTGCAAGGGATGGTGGAGATATTAAATTTAAAGAATATAAAAATGGTAAAGTAACAGTCGAAATGCAAGGAAGCTGCTCAGGATGCCCAAGCTCAACTATGACCTTAAAACAAGGTGTTGAAAACTTACTAAAACATTATATTCCCGAGGTTACTGAAGTTATACCAATTAATAATTAATAATTAATATTATGATTAAAGGTATTACATTAAAATCTATAGATATTAAATCTTTAAGGAAAATTCTTTTAAAAAAAGGTTTTTTAATATCTAGAAGATCAATTTTAAATAAAAAAAATAGTTTATTAAATTTATATAAAATTTCGTTTGCTTCATTAATAATTATTTTATTTTTTTATATACTGCCTCCAACATATTTATATTTAAGCAAAATATTTACACCTAACCCTGAAATTGAAAATGCATCAAATAAAAAATTATCTCTAGTTTTAGAGGGTAAATCATTAGATTTAGATTTAAATGATGAAAATGACAGTTATCAAGATTTAGTTTATCAAGAGTTATACGGTGAAGTTACCGAAGAGGATTCACTTGAAAGCGGGGTAAGATTGAAAGCTTCAGTCTTATATCAACTTTTTGAAGATACAAATTATAATTTAAGAGATGTTAGATTAAATAAAATTGCAAAACCAGTGGAAATAGGTAAGCTTCCATATGAGTTAAAGGAAATTCAAAATGTTAAAAAGAGAAAAGAGTTGTTTATTCAAATAGTTTTGCCACTTATTTTAGAGGAAAATAATAAAATACTATTAGATAGAAAAAAACTTTTTGCTATTTTAAATAAAAACAATAATTCTAATTCAGATAATGAATGGTTAAATAAGAAATTTAAACAATACGGAGTTTCGAAAAAAAATATACCTACTCTAAAAAGAAGAATGGATATAATCCCAGTATCCATGGCAATTGCCCAGGCTGCAAAAGAGACTGGATGGGGTACATCGAGATTTGCACTTGAGGGCAACGCTTTATTTGGACAGTGGACATATACCGATAAAGGTATCAAGCCAGCCGCTGCTGATGCGGGAACAACTCATAAAGTAATGATGTTTAATGTATTAAAATCATCAGTTAGAGCATATGCCAGAAACCTAAATACTCATAACTCTTATAAAAAAATGAGATACGCTAGAGCAATTCAAAGAGATAATGAGGGTAAACTAAATAGTTTGGATTTAGTAAATTATCTAGATAATTATGCTGAAACTGGAAAAAAATATACTGAAACTTTAAAAAAAATTATTGAACAAAACTCATTAACTGATTTTGACGATGTTAAAATATTACCAAGTAGCGAAGCTATTAAAAATCTGATTTAATTTTCTTTTATATTTTTTAAAATAAACTGAACACCAAACCATCTCCATCCATCTTTATCTTTAATTGAGCAATTAATTCTTCCTCTCCTTTGTTTAAATTTGTCACGAAAATTAATTTTTAGAACATTGTTTTCAATATGCAATTTTGAGTTGTCCCATCCGTTACCTTCATTTGAAAAACAATTAATATTATTTATATTTTGTTCATCAAAAAATTCTACTTTCATCTCAGGAGGATTATTTTTTTCAATTAACTTATCTTCAGGAAAGACTTTTTTATATTGTAGAGGTAAAAGCTTAACTAAAAATTTAAACCTATCTAAATCACCATATTTTTCGTTAATAGGAAATCTTGGTAGTTCATATTTATCTTTATTTAAATCTATTACACCTGAATGCTGACCAAATGCAAAATCAAAATGTTTACTTATAAATTTTTTTTGTATGGAACTCCATTCTCCAAAAGGATAAGAAAAAAAAATAGGATTATAACCTAATTTAGAATTAAATATTTCTATAGATTTTATTATATCCCTCTCAAATTCATTAAAGCTGAAATTTACTAAATAATCGTGTGAATGGGAATGATTACCAATTGTTACAAAATCATATTGTTCAATGTCTTTTATTTTATTCCAATCCATGTAACCATTTTTTCCAATTGCCTCAGTAGAAATGAAAATTAAAAATGGTATTTTATTTTCTTTTAAATACGGCCAGGCATTTTCATAAAATGAATCATAACCATCATCTATCGTTAACAAAATTTTTTTTTCTAATTTTACATCTGAAAATACTTCAGGTAGCAACTTAGCATCTAAAAAATTATATCCAGAATTTTTAATAATATTTATATGTTCTTTAAAAATACTCATTTGAATATTTGTTGATGGATATTTTTTTTCATTAAATCTATGATACATTATAGAAACAATTCCTTTCTCATTGGTGAAATATTTACTATAAGTTTCAGAATGTACTTTTTCTAATGGAATAAAAAAAATTATGAATAATTTAATAATTGATACTACTGGGCAGAAAATTTTCTTAATATTCATAAGTAAAGATAAAGAATATAATATTAAGCACGATAACAGTAGAGAAAATTTTGATGAAATGGTAAAATTAGTTTTTGATTTTATTAAGGAAAATCATATTGATTTATTAAAAATTGATAATGTGTTTGTAAATCAAGGACCTGGAAAATATACAAGCATCAGATCAGCAATAAGTATTGTAAAAGCCCTCAAGATGTCAAAAAAAATAAATATATATGGTTATTATTCCACTCAGATTGCTAATAATGACTATAAAATTTTGTTAAAATTATTAGAAGAAGGAAGGTTGACAAAAGATTTTATTCAACCAAAATATTCAAATTAATATTATTATGACAGAAACAATAGAACAAAAGTGTATTAACAAAGGCGTAAAATTAACAGAGCAAAGAAAAATTATAGCCAAAATAATTTCAGAGTCTAAAGAGGAATATGGAGAGTCAGATCATCCAGATGTAGATGAATTATATAAAAGAGTATCAAAAATAGACTCAAAAATTAGCATTGCGACAGTTTATAGAACAGTGAAACTTTTTGAGGAAGCAGGTATTCTTGCAAAGCATGATTTTAAAGGTGGAAAGGCAAGATATGAAGCGATGGTAGAAAGTCACCATGATCATTTAATTGATGTTAAAACCGGAGAAATAATTGAATTTGTAGATGAAGAAATTGAAAAGCTACAGAAAAAAGTTGCTGAAAAATATGGTTACGAACTTGTAGATCACAAACTAGAACTTTACGGTGTAAAGAAAAAATAAGTGAATAAAAAAATATTTATCAAAACATTTGGTTGTCAAATGAATGAGTATGACAGCAATAGAATAACAGATATAGTTAAAGATATCGGTTACGAAAAATCTAAGGACCAAAGCAATGCAGATTGTTATGTTATTAATACATGTCATATAAGAGATAAAGCAAAAGAAAAAGTTTTCCATGAAGTAGGAAGAATCAAAAAAATATATTCAAATAAAAAAAAACCAATAATGGTAATTACAGGGTGCGTTGCTCAAGCAGAAAATGAAGAGATGTTAAAAAGAGAACCTTTTATAGATGTAGTTATTGGACCCCAATCGTACCATAAGATTAACAAGATTTTAAACAATTTTCAAAAAAATAAAAAAGAGTCCGAAACAGAATTTGATACGATCTCCAAATTCGATTTTTTGGATAAAATAAAAAATTCGAACAGTAAGATATCATCATTCTTAACAATTCAAGAAGGTTGTGATAAGTTTTGTCATTTTTGTGTTGTTCCTTATACAAGAGGCCCCGAATGTTCAAGACCATTTAAAACCATACTCAAAGAAGCTGAAACGCTGATTAAAAATGGAGCTAAAGAAATTACATTATTAGGTCAAAATGTTAATGCATATAGTTTTTATGAAAATAATAATGAATTTAAAATTTCAAATTTATTAAATGAACTAGAAACTTATTCTGAATTGCACAGAATTAGATATACAACTTCACACCCTGTAGACATGACAGAAGATTTAATTGATTGTTACAAAACAAATAAAAAATTGATGCCTTTTATTCATCTGCCAATTCAATCTGGATCTAATAAGCTTTTAAAGCTAATGAATAGAAAACATAGAGTCGAAGATTATATAAATATTTACAAAAAATTAATTAAAATTAACCCCTTAATTAAATTCTCAAGCGATTTTATAATTGGTTACCCTGGTGAAGAAAAATTTGATTTTGAGGAAACTATAAAACTTGTTAAGGAAATAAAATTTATAAACTCATTCTCATTTATTTTTAGTCCACGTCCAGGTACGAAAGCTTCCAAATTGAAAGAAGTAGATGAAATTACTTCTAAAGAAAGACTAATAGAACTACAATCTTTACTATTCCAAAATCAAATTAATCATAATAAATCCTTAGAAAACGAGGAAATAGATGTGTTAGTGGAAAATCAAATGGAAGATCAAAAGAAATTCTTTGGTAGAAATGAATATTTTAATTCAGTTATATTTGATGCGGAAAAAAAGGATATTGGAAAAATTGTAAAAGTTAATATAGAAAGTAGCAATCAAAATTCACTTTTTGGAAAAATTAAAAATAAAATGAAAGCTGCATAATTTGAATAATACTGTTTCTAAAGAAAAAAAATCAGATTTAAAGTTTGTCTATTCAGAAAATAATACAATTAGTATAATTTTCTCAAATAATGAGGATTTACTTGGGGTATCAGGTGAGTTTAATAATAATATCAAAGAGTTAGAGAAAATTACGAATACATCAATTTATTCCAGAGGTAACTCGATAATTTTAAAAAATGACCAAAATAAAAATGAGGTTGTTAAAAATGCAATCACTTTTTTATATGATCAATATATTATTAATGGAACTGTAGAAAAAAAAGATATAATTTCGTCAATTAATAAATTTATGATAGACGAAAATAATAAAACAAAAGAAAATATAAATTACATAATTAAAACTCCAAAAAAATCAGTAATTCCAAGATCTGAAAAACAAAAGAATTATGTAAAAGCACTTCGAAATAGCGATGTAGTAATATCTTCAGGGCCAGCAGGAACAGGTAAAACTTTTTTAGCAGTTGCAGTGGCTTTAACGATGTTGTTAGATAAAAAGATAGAAAGAATAATTTTATCTAGACCAGCCGTTGAAGCGGGTGAAAGGCTTGGTTTCTTGCCTGGAGACATGAGGGAAAAAGTTGATCCATACTTACGGCCTTTATATGATTCTTTGTATGATTTGTTAGATTTTGAGAAAATTCAAAAAAAAATTGAAGTGGGAGATATTGAAATTGCTCCACTAGCTTTTATGAGAGGTAGAACTTTAAAAAACTCTTTTGCTATTTTAGATGAAGCACAAAATGCAACTGATACACAGATTAAAATGTTTTTAACTAGAATTGGAGAAAATTCAAAGATAGTAATAAATGGTGATCCTACCCAGATTGATTTGCCTAATAAAAATTTTTCTGGCTTGGATAGGTCAAAAAAAATACTTGGCCATTTAGACGAGATTTCAATTGTAGATTTTGATCATAGAGATGTAGTTAGACATCCATTAGTCTCAAAAATTGTAAAAGCCTATTCCAAAAAACAAAATAATGATTGAAGCTGATGTTCTAGTTGAGGCCAAAAACTGGAAAAAGATAATTAAAAATCCAAACAAACAAATAAAAAATATTCTATCAAAATTACCAGGTCGATATAAGTTTATATATAGAAAAGTATATATAACTGTATTATTGACAAACAATCGTAGAATAAAGTTTTTAAATAATAAATTTAGAAAAAAAAATATACCTACAGACATACTTTCATTTCCATTTTTCAACAGTAAAAATTTAAAAAAAAATATGAAAAATAAAAAATTTTATTTAGGCGATATTGTAATAAGTTTTGAGGAATTTTTAAAAAATAATAAAAGTAACTATAGAAATGGCTTTATTAAAATATTCATTCACGGATTTTTACATTTACTTAATTTTGACCATAAAACTGATAAGGAACATAGGGCAATGAATTCTATAGAAAATAAAATCTTTAAAAAAGTAAAAGGTTAGTTTGACTTTTAAAAAATATAAAAACTATTTTGAAAACTTATATATATTTCTTCTTGGTGTCTTTTCTTCTTTCAGCCTACCACCATATAACTATTGGTTAATAAACTTTCTAGTTTTTAGTTTGTTATTTATATTTTTATTCAAAAACAATGACAAAAATTTAAAAAATTTTTTTATTTATGGATACTTTTTTGGGTTTGGGTATTTTATATCAAACTTGTACTGGATACCTCTATCACTTTTATATGATAAGAATTTTAGTTTTTTAATTCCTTTCGCAATTATTCTTATACCAGCTTTTATAAGCTTGTTCTTCGCTATGGCTTTTTCGATATTTAAGTTTTTTTTTTTTTCAAACGGAATTTTTATAAATATTTTAACATTTTCAATAATATTAGGATTTTTTGAGTTTATAAGAGGTTTAATTTTATCTGGTTTTCCGTGGAATCTTTTTGCATATTCTTTTCTAGAAAACATTAAAATTATTCAAATCACCTCGGTAGTTGGCATTTATGCATTTAATACAATTTTAATTACATTTTTTTCTGTACCATCAATTTTATATTTAAGCAGAAAAAAACATGAGTTATTAGGGTTCTCCTTTGTAATAACAGCTTTCATATTCATTTACTTATATGGAAGTCTTAAAATAAATGATTTTAAAAAAATTGAGACAGATTTGCTTCCAGCTGAAATAAAAATTTTATCTACTAATATTCCGATTGAGAGATTTTATTCAAATTTAGATGATGAAAAAATCTTAATTAAATTAATTAATCTGAGCAATCCAAATTCTCAAGATGATACAATTTTTATTTGGCCAGAAGGTGTAATACCAAATATAAATTTAAGATCTCTAAAATTTGAATACGATTATTTATTAAAAAAATCATTTTCAAATAATCACAGAATTATTTTAGGAATTAATGATAATATTTTTGAAAATGGTGAAAAAAAATTTTATAATTCTTTTTCTATAATTGATAATGAAGCAAATCTTATACACCAATATTATAAAAATAAACTAGTACCTTTTGGTGAATTTTTGCCATTAGAGAATATGCTTTCTAAAGTTGGACTTAGATCTTTGACTAATAATTATCAATCTTATACAGCCAGTACAGAGAGGAAATTATTTGAATTGGATGAAAAAAAAACAATAAAAATATTACCATTAATTTGTTATGAAATTATTTATTCTGGCAAATTATCCGAGGACAATGATTTTAATATTATAGTAAATATATCTGAAGATGGATGGTTTGGAAGTTCAGTTGGACCATATCAACATTTTGCTCATAGCATCTTCAGATCTATAGAATATGGAAAGTACACCTTAAGGTCTGCAAACAATGGAATTTCTGCAATTATCGATCCTTCTGGCACAATATTAGATATGGTAAATATTAATAATGAGGGTGTTATATCAATAAGAGAAATTGTAAATGTTGATAAGACCATTTTTTCCACATATGGAAATAAAATCTATTTTTTGATAATTTTGTTATATATTTTTTTTATTTTTTCATTTAAAAAAATAATAAATGAATAATTTAAAAAACTATCTTTTTACTAGCGAGTCAGTTTCTGAAGGTCACCCGGATAAAGTATGTGACAGAATATCAGATATGGTAGTAGACTCTTATTTGGGTGCAGATCCAAACTCTAGAGTTGCTTGTGAAACGTTAACTACTACAAATAAAGTTGTTCTTGCAGGTGAGGTAAGAGGACCAGAAATAAAAAAAGATGAATTAATACATAAAGTTCGAGAATGCATTAAAGATATTGGATATGACCAAGAAGGTTTTACATGGAAGGAAGCTACAAGGATAGAAAGTCATCTTCATTCTCAATCTTCAGATATTGCAATGGGGGTCGATGCTTCTGGAAATAAAGATGAAGGAGCTGGTGATCAAGGAATTATGTTTGGTTATGCCTGCCGTGAAACTGAAGTTTTAATGCCTGCGCCGATACATTATTCTCATAAAATTCTAAGATTAATGGCTGATGATAGAAAATCAGGGAAACTTAAAAACATTGAACCAGACTCAAAAAGCCAAATAACTATTGAATATAAAGAAGGAGTTCCCGCGAATGTAAAATCTGTAGTTATTTCAACACAGCATTCTTCTGATGTTAATCAAACTCAAGTAAGAGAATTAGTTAAGCCCTATATAGAAAAAGCAATTCCCAAATCACTTTTAAATGGATTAGATGAAAAAGAAATTTATGTAAATCCTACTGGTAATTTTGTAATTGGAGGTCCAGATGGAGATAGTGGATTAACTGGAAGAAAAATTATCGTAGATACCTATGGTGGTGCGGCTCCACATGGAGGAGGAGCATTTTCAGGAAAAGATCCTACAAAGGTAGATAGATCAGCTGCGTATGCTTCTAGGTATCTAGCAAAAAATATTGTTGCATCTAAAATTTCAGAAAAATGTTTAATTCAATTAGCTTATGCAATTGGAGTATCAAAACCTTTATCTATTTATGTAGACCTCTTTGAGAATGACGAAGAAAAAAACAGACATGTTGAAAAATTAATAAAAGAAAACTTTGATTTAAGCCCAAGGGGAATTAGAGAAATGCTTGGTCTAAACAAATCAATCTATGAAAAAACAGCTGCCTATGGTCATTTTGGAAGAGACCCAGAGAAAAATGGTGCATTTTCTTGGGAAAAAACAGATAAATCTGATATTTTCAATAAGTAAATAAAGTTGAAAATATAAAAAAAATATCTATATTCGCTTAA
>CEUZ01014159.1_pt1 | contig 19459 bp, 19 predicted proteins | sample 361511 | NCBI WGS metagenome assembly CEUZ01 (sample SAMEA2622822, study PRJEB7988) | marine metagenome | biome: marine biome (ENVO:00000447); feature: surface water layer (ENVO:00002042); material: "saline water (ENVO:00002010), including plankton (ENVO:xxxxxxxx)" | depth 5 m
GGATTCAATATATCTGTATCTATTGTATAATGCGATGAATCTACATAATATTCTTTTCTTTCTATCCAAATTTTTTCTAAAAGTAAAGTAAGGTTTTTACTACCTGATAATAGAGGTCTTTTTTCAGTATTATGTATACGATTTGCCAATACTTTTGTTGAGGCATTTAAAAAAAAAGTGATCCCTTTATTTTTCAATATATTGCGATTTTCAGTTTGTAAAACAATTCCACCTCCAGTTGAAAATATATATCCATTCTGTTTAGATTTTTCTTTAAAAAAAGCTAATTCCATTTCTCTAAAACGACTTTCTCCAAATTCTGAAAAAATATCTGAAACTTTCATTTCAGTAACTTCTTCTATGACATCATCTGTATCTATAAATTCCATATTTAATGCAGTAGCTAACTTTTTTCCTACAGTAGATTTCCAACTGCCCATCATACCAATTAAAAAAATATTATTTAATTTTTTCAACTAATATTTCCCAGATACTTTCATATGAGCCTGTAGTTGTTCCATTGTATCACCTCCAAATTTTTCCAATAAAGCATCTGCTAATACAAAACATATCATTGATTCTGCAACTACTGAGGCTGCAGGAACAGAACATGCATCTGTCCTTTCTTTATGAGCCAATTTACTTTCTTTATTTTTAATATCTATTGAACGTAATGGTTTGATAAGTGTAGGTATGGGTTTCATAACTGCACGAATAATTATAGGTTGCGCATTACTCATACCACCTTCAATACCTCCTGCATTATTTGTGTATCGAGTATATTTTTTATCCCAACCAATTTCATCATGTACTTGACTCCCCAGTAATTCAGCTGATTCAAAGCCCAAACCAATTTCCAAACCTTTAAAAGCATTTATGGACATTATAGACTCTGCTAAACGAGCTTGTAATTTTGTATCCCACTGAACATAAGATCCCAAACCATATGGTAATCCATTTGCTATGACTTCAAATACTCCACCTACAGAATCACCTTCTTCTTTCGCATTATCAATGGCCTCTATCATTAATTTTTCTTTATTCTTATCTAAACACCGAACAGAAGATTTATCTACTGTGTTATTCAATATTTCAGGAGAATAATTTTTCGGTATCGGTGTAGAATCTTTTACATCATGTATTTGTATTACTCTACTTCCCACTTCTATTCCTATATCCTTAAGAAGTTTGCGGCAAATAGTAGCAAGAGCAACGCGCATTGCTGTTTCTCTTGCAGAGGATCGTTCTAATACATTACGAATATCATCAAAATCATATTTTTGTACTCCTGCAAGATCTGCATGTCCAGGTCGTGGTAAAGTTATTTTTTTTATTTTCTCATCAACAGGATGAATAGACATTTTATTTATCCAATTATCCCAATCTTTATTAGGAAGGATAAGCCCAATAGGTCCTCCAAGGGAAACACCATGGCGCACCCCCGAATAAATTTCCGCATGATCCTGTTCTATTTTCATTCTACCACCTCGTCCATGTCCTTGCTGCCTACGAAATAATTCATCAGCTATAAATTGTTCATTAATTTCAAGTCCTGCAGGCAATCCATCTATGATACCTACTAATCCTTTTCCATGAGATTCTCCTGCTGTAAGATATTTAATTCGTGCTAACATAATTGAGATTTTAAGTACCTTTTTATATCTGAGAAATTTACCTGTGTTGAAATAGATGATCCAAACCACAGATCAAGAGATGCTAATCCTTGATTAATAAACATATCTAATCCATTTATAGTAAGAGCACCTGCTGTTTCACCAAATTGTAATAATTTTGATCGTAATGGTGTATATATTATATCTATAATAATTTGATCTTTATGTATTAAATCATAATTAATTGGTGATTCATTATTACACATACCCACAGATGTAGTATTAATAATGACAGAATTATTTTGTATTATTTTCTCTGCATTATCTAACTCATGTGCAAATATATAATTATTTTGAAGTTCTAATGCTTTTTTAATAGTACGGTTTAATACATCTATTTTCTTTATTCCCATTTGAATTAAAGAAAAGATAATTGCCTTTGCTGCACCACCTGCCCCCAATACAACAACACTTTTATTATTTAAGTCTATATCATTTTGCTTCATTAACATTATAAAGCCATACCAATCAGTATTATTACCAATAATTTTTGAATCAACTTTCATAATACAATTTACAGAGCCTATAGATTCTGCTCTTGTATTTATACTATCTAAATATTGTATTATAGATTTTTTATATGGAATAGTAACATTAATGCCATTCCATTTTTCTTCTTTTATTTGTTGAATAATTTTGAACACATCATTATTGCTAACTTGAATTTTTGTATATTTAGCATCTAATCCTAAAGTATTAAATATCCAATTATGCATAAGAGGACTTAGGCTTTGGCTAATAGGATTTCCAATAACTGCAAAGTTTTTCATTGAATGATTCCATTTAGCATTGTAAAAAAACCAGGAAAAGAAATATCTACGCATTCTTTGTTATCTAAAATGTTTTTTTTACCAGTTAATAGCCCTGCAATTGAAAATGCCATTGCTATTCTATGATCAGAAAATGTCTCTATTTTTGCATTATGTAACATATTCCCAGGATTTATGATAAATCCATCTTTTTTCTCAATTACTTCTGCTCCCATAAATGTTAGATTCTTACAAATTGCATGTATTCTATCAGATTCTTTAACGCGTAGTTCACTAGCACCTTCAATAATAGTTGGACTATCTGCCTGCGTAGCTAATATTGCAATAATAGGAATTTCATCAATAATAGATGGAACTAGATTTTCTTTAATATGAAAACCAGATAATGGCTTGAAATAAACATGAACATCACCAACCCATTCACCCAATTCTTGGTGCATATTTAACCATTCTACACCTGCCCCCATTGATTTAATAATTTCAAAAAAACCAATTCTTGTTGGATTTGCTAATAAATTTTTTATAGTAATATCTGAATTAGGAATTAATGCCGCTGCTGCTGCAAAAAAAGCTGCAGAAGAAGGGTCACCAGGAATAGTTATATTAAAAGGATTAAGAAAGTTATTTAATGGATGTACATATATCATATCATCATATTTAATAGTTCCTCCTAATTCTTTTAACATAATTTCTGTATGATCTCGGCTCTGATTTTTTTCTACAATTTTAGTTTCACCCTTACTACCAAGAGCCGCTAAAATAATACATGACTTAATTTGTGCAGATGATATAGGTAGAATATAATCAATTCCTTTAAGTTCATTAGAAGATATTACTAAAGGTAAATATCCATCATTCGACTTAATAGACAAACCCATATTATGTAATGGTTTAATAATCCTATCCATAGGACGCTTAGATAATGAACTATCCCCAGTAAACTTGGCAGCTAATCCTTGACCGGCAAGAAGACCCACTAACAATCTAATTGTTGTACCAGAATTCTCACAATTTAATGGAAATTTAGACTCCTTAAATGTTCCACCTTTGATTTCAATAGTGCTATCTTTTACTGTACTAACAATTCCTAATTGTTCTAAGCATTTTCGTGTAGTTTCCACATCTTGACCTGTGGATATATTGTTGATAATACATTTTTTATTTGATAATGAAGCAAAGAGTAATGCTCTGTGCGATATAGATTTATCACCAGGAAGATTTATTATACCCTTAATCGGCATCTGATTTAATTTCTTTATGAAATTTTTGAATTGTATTTACCAAGTTATCAATCATTTTATTAGTATAAGGATTATATTTTTGCAAATCCTTAAATAGCTCCCAACTATCATTACAAGTCTGCTCTATAACACCTAAAAGTTCATTAAAACCTAAAGTATTAATATCAGTTGAGCGGACTCCAGATTCGTTTAATACCCGCCCAATAAAATGTGTAATCCCTTGACTGGATGCAGCAATCCGATCATGGTCATCGGGGCTCATACTAATTGTTCGTATAGATTCTGATTCGAAAATATTTTTTACTTCTTCAATTCTATTATAGGAATCTCTCACTGGATAAACTGTGGTTTTAAGCTCTCTAAATGGAGAATATGAATCCGGACCAAAATGAGGATGTGTTGCAATAATACCAACATGTTTCTCAAGATAGGATTTCATTATATCAACTGGATATACTTTAACTGAACATACATCAACTATTGTTGTATTATACAACTTATGTTGACTTATTTCTCCTATAACCTCCTCGAATGCGCGTATAGGAACCGCTACAAAAACTAAATGAGAATCTAATACTTCATTTAAATCTGAAAATTTAATTTCTTTATCATTATATGAATTATCATATATTAATACTTTGTATTTTTTTTTGAGAATATCGCATAATATTTCACCAAACCTCCCATACCCAATAACGCCAACTTGCTTCTTCTTACTTGCCATATTTTTCTACACCTAAAAACAACGTTATATTATTTTTTAAATCGTGAATATCTTCTTCTAAAATATTCAGATTATAAAGATCTGCACATGCTTTACTTCCAATAACACCCACAGTATGAGGTAATTCACCTTCACTTAACCTCCTAGCAGATTCTGCGGTATCATCTGCTTCTACTAAAGGCCTGGTCCAAAAGTTTTCAGATAAATAATTTTTACACTGTCTGAGCGCCTGCTGATGTGAGTGTATTTCTTTTATATCACCAAGATTCACATCACTTATTGCAAGAAGGTTCTGACTAACTGAAATATGAAACATTTCTATAATCTTACATTGATATTTAGCTAACGCCTCAATACTTTCAATAACAACTCCACCTTGAGCATTCTCCATCGCAAAAACTCCATATTCAATTGCTTCCAATTGCAGATTCTCCAACACAGATTCAGATGAAATTAGATAAACAATCTCTACATTTTCGAAACCATAATTTTTTGAAAAATGTAGTGCCGCCTCTTCACTAAAACTCCCCCTTGCTCCTTGAACACCAATTTTAATCTTCTTCATTTAATTAAACTTTTTATATAATTTTTTACAACATCTGATGGATTACTACTGTCATCAACTAATTTCATAATAGCACTGCCTACAACCGCTCCATCAGCTATACTATTTATATCTAAAACATCTCTACGAGACTTAACACCAAAGCCAACTATAAAGGGACAACTGCTATGATTTTTCACTCTATCTAAATATTCCATTAACTCCTTTTTAGAACTTGAAGCGCTACCTGTAATACCTAAAATAGCAACACAATAAATTAAATCTCCTGCTAAATTAGAAATTTTTTCTATTCGTTTATTAGATGTGTTTGGAGCAACTAACAATATAGGAGAAATTTCCAAATCTTTTGCCTTTGAAATCAAACCATGACCTTCTTCAATAGGTAAATCTGGTATTATAAGGGCATCCACACCCGAAGATTTACAATCTATTAAAAACTTATCAACACCATACTTTAGTATAGGATTTATATATCCCATCAGAGCAATTGGAATTTCAGATTTTTTACGTATTTCAGACACAATCTTCAATATCCAAGATGTAGTAACACCATTTTTTAACGCTAACTGGCTACAATTTTGAATAATTGGGCCATCTGCCAAAGGGTCTGAAAAGGGCATGCCAATTTCCACCATGGAAGCACCTGCAATTTCAGCCGCAAAAACCATTTCAATTGTATGCTCTTTAGATGGGTATCCAGCAGTAATAAAAGGAATAATTTTTTCATCTTTTTGTTTAAATATTTTTTGAACTCTATTCATATTATATCATTCATTCTTATTTAAATATTGATCAATCGTATACATATCTTTATCCCCTCTACCTGATAAGCATACTATCACATCACTACCTTTTTTGATATTATTATCCCTTCTTTTTAAATATGATAATGCATGGGATGATTCTAGAGCTGGAATTATACCTTCCTTATTTGAAAGCCACTGATACGCATCTACAGCCTCCCTATCTGTAACAGAGACGTACTCAACACGGTCCAATGATTTTAAATAACTATGCTCAGGCCCGACACCAGGATAATCTAATCCCGCAGATATTGAATAAGGCAATTTCACTTGGCCATCGTTCGTTTGCAACAAGAAGCTTGCAGAGCCATGAAGCACTCCATATTCTCCCTTTGACATTGTAGCAGCATGCCTATCCGTATCAAGTCCTTTTCCTGCAGCCTCTACACCAATAAGTCGAATATTTGTATCTAAAAATGGAAAAAACATTCCTATAGCATTTGAACCACCTCCGACACAGGCTATGATAGTTTTTAAGGAATTTTTCTCTTTAATTCGTCTATATTGCTGCTCTGTTTCTATGCCTATTATAGATTGAAAGTCTCTTACAATCATTGGATATGGATGCGGACCCACAACAGATCCAATTAAATAATATGTGTTTTCTACATTTGCTACCCAATCTCTAATTGCCTCATTAGTAGCATCTTTTAATGTTTTGCTACCCGATATAACACGACGAACTTCTGCTCCTAACAAGCGCATACGAAATACGTTTAATTCTTGTCGATTCATATCTTCTTCGCCCATATAGACAATGCACTTCATGCCAAATTGCGCAGCGACCGTAGCAGTAGCGACACCGTGCATGCCTGCGCCCGTTTCAGCAATAATCCTTGTTTTATTCATTTTTTTAGCTAATAATATTTGCCCTAAAGCATTATTTATTTTATGTGCACCTGTATGATTTAAATCTTCTCTTTTCAAATAAACGTTATAATCCAACTCTTCAGATATTCGACTTGCAAAATATAAAGGAGTTGGCCTACCTGAATAATTATTCAAAAGTTCAATAAGATTATTTTGAAATTTTTTATTATTTTTAACTGAATTATATATTTTTTCTAAATTTTCAATAGCAGGAATAAGTGTTTCTGGAATATACTTGCCACCATATTTTCCAAAGTGCCCACGCTCATCTGGTTTGCAATAACTCATAACTATCCTGTCTTTCTATCCATCAAAAAAGGACTTAGAGGAAGCTTTATATCTTTCAAAACATCAAATAATGCCATCATTTTCTTTCTATCTTTTATACCAGGAGATAATTCAATACCACTATTTATATCTATTGAATTTGGAGAAACTGCTTTAATAGAATCTATGATATTATCAATGTGCAATCCACCTGAAATAATTATGGGAGTATTTGTTGTAAGATTAGCAATCAATTCCCAATTAAATACCTTTCCTGTCCCTCCAACTATTCCTTTTTTGTATGTGTCAAATAAAAAAGCATGTACATTATACTGATTAATAACTTTTAAGTCAAATTTATCATCTACGCGAAAAGCTTTTAATACAGGCAACTTCATTAAGTCGCAATATTCTGAGGATTCGTTGCCATGCAATTGAATAAAATCAAGACCAACCATATTAGAAACCGTATGCACATAATCTAATGGCTTATTTACAAAAACACCTACAAAAGTAATTTTCCCAGCGAGCTTTACAACTATTTTACTTGCCGTCTCTGGTGAAATATATCTTGGGCTTTGTGAATGAAAAATAAATCCAATTGCTGCGGCACCACACTCAACTGCCATCTCAGCATCTTTCATTAACGTTATCCCGCATATTTTGACAGAATTCATAATTATTGTTTATGCAATAATTTTGCCAATGCCAACCCTGGTCTTTTAGATTTCATCAAACCTGTACCAATTAGTGCAGCATGAAAGCCTAATTGATGAACATACTGCAAATCTGCGTAGCTATTAATTCCGCTCTCCGCTATCCATATACACTCTTTGGGCAGTTCATTAATTACTTTTTCAAACCAAGAAATATCCGTTTTCATACTTGCAAGATCTCTACAATTCACTCCAACAATCTCAGGACTCAAATTACATATCCATTGTAAATGCTCTATATTATGCGTCTCTATAAGAACATGCAAACCCAACTCTATCGATAATGCATAAAGGTCCATTAACAGTTCCTTTTCAATTGCATCTGCAATTAATAATATTGCATCAGCTCCTGCATGAAAAGATTCCCAAATTTGATATTCAGATATAATAAAATCTTTTCTAAGAATCGGCACATTAACAGAGGACCTTGCTTGTTGAATAAACTCTAATCGTCCTCCAAAGTATTTTTGATCAGTTAGCACAGAAATACATGCCGCACCATTAACCTCATAGCTTTTTGCAACCTTACTAGGGTCTGCATGAACATTAATATTCCCTAAAGCCGGTGATTTTCGCTTAATCTCAGCAATGATTTGAATACCATCAATACTCAAGGCTTCGTAAAAATTACGCACAGAATATAAACGCTGAGAACTTTGAATACGATTTAATGGTATAATTTTAGATTTTTCTTTTAGCTCATTTTTTTTTCGTTCAATAATTTCCTGTAAAATATTCATTTTACGGCTATCAATCTTTCTAATACATTCATTGCAGCACCTGTTTTAATCACATCTCTCGCTAAATCTATCCCGCTAGAAATACTATCAACTCTGCCACCAATGTAAATACCTAAACCAGCATTTATGATAACAATGTCTGCCTTTTTCCCTTTATCATCTCCCATTAATATACTTCTTGCAATTTGTGCATTTTCTTCTGGAGTTCCACCTTGCAAATCATCAAGAGTTGCAGGCTGAAAACCATAATCAAATGCAGATATAGTAGATGTATTAATTTCTCCATCTTTCAGATGACTAACTTTAGTGGGAGCTGTAGTAGACACTTCATCTAAACCATCTTCGCCATGTACAATCATAGCGTGTGTAGAGTTTAATTTTTGTAAAACCTGAGCCACTTTTTCTGTAAGGCTACCATCAAAAATACCCATGAGTTGCCTATTAACATTTGCAGGGTTACATAAGGGACCTAAAATATTAAATACGGTACGTGTACCCAATGCCGTTCGCGCTCCCATTGCATATTTCATTGCAGGGTGTAGAGATGGAGCAAACATAAAACCAAGACCTATCGTTTGAATACATTCTGATACTTTTTCAGGAGGCAAAGTAATATCAACACCTAAGGCCGTAAGTATATCTGCAGAGCCAGACTTAGAGGTCATTGATCTATTACCATGTTTAGCAACCGCCACTCCAGCGCCAGCAACAACAAACGTTGCAGTAGTTGAAATATTAAAAGTCCCACTCGCGTCACCACCAGTGCCACACATATCAATTGCATTGTCAACGCTGTCAATTTTAGTCATTTTATCACGCATAGCTTGTACAAAACCTGCTATTTCTTCAGAAGTTTCTCCTTTAGAACGTAACGCAATAAGAAAGCCTGAAATTTGTGCATCATTATATTCACCAGACATAATACTACACATAACTTCTCGCGACTCTTCCTGTGTTAAATTTTGATAATCTAATATTTTTTCAATTATTAATTTCATTCTAAAATTCTAAAAAATTTTTTACCATTTTTATACCATGCTCTGTAACAATAGACTCTGGATGGAATTGGACACCATAAACAGGATAAGAATTATGTTCAATAGCCATGATTAAGCCCTTATCTGTCCTAGCGGTAACCTGTATCTCTTGTGGCAAAGATTCCTCAACTGCAACAAGAGAATGATACCTAGTGGCTTCAAATTTTTTGGGAATATTTTTAAATATTAAAGATTCTGAATGTGTAACTGTTGATGTTTTTCCATGAACAATCTCATTTGCTCTCTCTACCTTTCCACCAAATGCAACTGCTATAGCCTGATGCCCTAGGCATATTCCAAAAATAGGGATTGCTTTACCAAATTTTTTAATAATATCAATAGATATACCAGCATCTTCTGGCATACCAGGACCAGGAGATATAACTATTTTTTCAGGATTTATTTTTTCAATATCATTTATAGTTATTTTATTATTCCTATGAACTTGTAAGTTGGGATTTATTGCTCCAATATATTGCACTAGGTTATAAGTAAATGAATCATAATTATCTAAAATTAATATCATTCTACTAAACCTTTTTCTGCAAGATCTATAGCGCTGTTAATTGCCTTTGCTTTATTTATGGTTTCTTCATACTCCTTTGTAGGATCTGAATCATAAACAATACCTGCACCTGATTGAAAATATACTTTTTTATCTTTTAGCACCATAGTTCGTATAGCAATACAAGTATTCATATCACCTGTAAAATCAAAATATCCAATGGCACCAGAATAAATACCCCGCCTTTGAGGCTCTAATTCATGAATAATTTCCATAGAGCGAATTTTAGGCGCACCTGTTAATGTTCCTGCGGGGAAACCACTATACAACGCATCTAAAACGTCTTTTCCCTTTCTTAATTTTCCTCTTACATCAGATACAATATGCATGACATGCGAATAGTATTCTACAACCATAAATTCTTTTACAGAAACAGAATCAAATTCTGCAGACCTACCGACATCATTACGACCTAAATCTACTAACATTAAATGTTCTGCTCTTTCTTTCTTATCATTTAAAAGGTCCTCTGCTAAAATAGCATCCTCCTCTTTATTTTGACCTCTTTTCCTAGTACCAGCAATAGGGCGAATCTCAATTTCTCCATCTTCTACTTTAACTAATAATTCAGGAGAAGCTCCTACAACATCAAAACTTTCCATATGGATATGAAACATATATGGTGATGGATTTATATTCCTAAGCGCTCTATATAATGTAATAGGGTCTACCGATGTCTCTCTATAAAAACGTTGACTAAGAACTAATTGAAAAACATCTCCTGCCTTAATATTTTCTTGAGCTTTTCTTACAGAATCTTCAAATTCTTTTTGAGTAAAATTAGATTGTAAATCTGATTTTTTTTGTTTAATTGGAGTTTGATAATCAATATCTGTATGCAAATCCTCACCCATCATATCAATACTCTTGAGCGCATCAGCATATGCCTCTTCTAAATCAACTCCTTCATCTATTTGAACATTGCTAAAAAGTATGATTTCATTTTGCAAATGATCAAAAGCAATTAGCTCATTAAATAGCATAAATACCGCATCTGGACATTGAAGCATATCTTTTTCATATATTGGAACATCTTCTACCCAAACTATACTTTCATACCCCATATATCCAACTAGGCCACCTGTAAAATGAGGAACTCCTGACAACTTAGGCGCATGATACTTTTTTTGAATACTCCGAATATAATCAATAAATTTCATTGATTTTTGATTCCACTTCCCATCTTTATATATTTTTGTATTTTTTCCTTCTGATGAAATAATAAGATTAGGATTACGGCCAATAAATGAATATCTACCATACTTTTCACCTTTCTCAACAGATTCTAGTATAAATGCATACTTTGCATCTTTCGCTAGTTTCATATAGGCCGATATTGGCGTAAGGAGATCTGCTAGTACCCTTTTATAAACAGGTATTGTTTTAAACGATTTGGATAAATGTATAAATTCTGTATAATCCATTTTTGTTATATAAATATTGTCAATATTTTAACATAATAGGATCGCATTATTTACTATAACTACTCCTGCACTTGCTTAGACGATCTAAATACAGCAGTAAAAATACGAATAAGCTGCTCCTCGGATAAGTTTTTTCCTGCATAAGTATTTAAACGATCAATAATTTCTTTTTCACGCATTTTATCCTCAACAGGTATATCTAGTATTTCTTTTAATTTTCCAACTTCTTTTGAAATATGCATGCGTTTTTTTAATAATCTAATAATTTCTTCATCCAAATTATCAATCTCTTTTCTTAATTGGAGGATGCGCTTATCCATGATAGTATAAATTAGGATGTATTTAGTAGATTGAAAAAGTCTTATAAATTAAAAGAAAATTATTCTAAAACTGATTTATCTATTCTAACCAGTAATTCTCTAGGGGCAGTATGATCTGGATTTATAACTTGGGCTTTTTGCGCATGATATTCAGCCTTAGATAGCTCTCCACTTTCTAAATACATTTTTCCTAAAAATATATGAAAGCGACCAATAGCCTTAGGATATATTTTCACTACTCGCTCCATATGAGAAATTGCAACAATATAATTCTGTTTTTCAAATTGTTGAACACCTTGCCAAATAGAAAACTTTATTAATCCATGCCAAGAAAAAACAAATACCAATACAAAACGTAATATATAATTTATATTTGTATTTGTAATAAATTTTGAATTTGTAAATTGCATTGCTGCAATAATAGCGATACCAAAAGAGAGGAAATGTCCCATTCCATAAAGCCCGTCTATTGAAAAACCAAAAATCATGACTAATATAATAAGTAAAAAATCTTTACTATGTACTGATTGAAATCGCTCCTTAATTGAAGAAAGTTGAAACATATTAGGATTGAACTTGTAATGTGTTAAATTAAAATTTTCTTTAATTGGGCTTTCCCATTTATACGCAATTGCATTAGAAGGACAGCCTTCAGTGCACACCATACAAGATGTACAATTTGTATTTGCAACTTTCTTATAATTATTAATTTCATAACTCACATCAATTCCAATAGGACAATTAGAAGTACATACTCCACATTCTATACATCCACCTACATTCCGCACTTTAAACATAGCTAATGCCGTTGGCAATTTTAAAAATGCTCCCCATGGGCATAAAAATCGACAAAATCCTTTTCTTCCAAGCAAATAAACCATAAGGAATCCATCTACAATAAATGTTAATAATCCTATAATAAATCCTGGCAAAAATGCCCAAATTTCTGGCATGCCAAGATTTACAGAAACTCCTTTCCATGGAGATTCAATAGCATATAAAATATTTGGAACAATATAAAAATTTAATAACATAAATATAGGGAGAACAGTTATTAGACTAGAATTTATAGTCTTAGGCTTAATTCCAAGCTTATTAAAAACCCACCAAGCAAACTCTTGAACTGCACCAAAATGACAAGCCCAACCACAAAAGAAACGACCAAATATTAAAGTAGTAACAAATGCAAGAATAACAAGTAAAACACCCGAATTAATTATACCATGTTTTAAAAAAGAATGAAAAAACTCTTGAAAATCGACACTGCCTATAATTTTATCACCAAATATATATATATGAGCGAGTATTATGAAATGAATGCCCAGCAAACATGCTATACGTAAATTTTGAATCATATTTTAACTAAGAATAAAGTTAAGTATACGGACAACATCTAATATATTTAGTATGTTATCATAATTCATATCTGCTGACCAAAAAATATGAGGATCAGGGATTGTATTATTTAATGCATAATTTACTGAAATAATAACATCCTGTACATTTATAACTTCATCATCATTTATATCACCTTTTAATCCAACAAAGCCAATATCTTCTACAAAAGTATATAAATTATCTGCTTCAATAGGTCCATCAATATATGTAGTTTTTCTCTGATCTGTATATATATCTCTACTAGGCCAGTATATTGTCATACCAAGCGCTGAAGTATAACTATTCATTCCAAAATGAATCTGAAGAGGTTCCATATTGCCATGACCACTACCACCTATAATCTCCCGCATAATATCTTGATTAGGCAAATGAAGAATAATCCTAGCACCAATGGCTGAACGATTAGCAAGACTAGACCAACCATCATTAGGAATGCCATATTGTCCTCCTTCTAATCTGATTTTCATCCAATGATTAGAAGAAAATGATGAGTCAACTGTAACATTCTTATAAAGTAAACTAGTATACTTAGCTCCTGGAGGACCATTAGTCATCTTTAACCCTGCAGCAAAGACATCTAACCAGCCATCATTATTAATATCTCCAGAAATTACATCTTGTGTCCCTGATAAAAAACTGGGACTAGATGTATTATCCCAAACACCATCACCTAAATTAATATACACATCATCTGGGTTCCGAATATTTGATGTCCATAAATCAAGCTTTCCATCATTATTATAATCACCCCAGCTGACACCATTACTAAGCTCCTCCGATTCTAAATTTTGCATATCTGCAACATTGGAAAAATCACCATTTTCATTAACAAATAATCTATTTACTCCCCAATTGGTAAGGTATAAATCAAAATCTTCATCATTATCATAGTCTCCCCATGCAGCACCATACCCCATACTACCTATATCATTCACATCTGGATCAGCTATGCCTAATTGAATTGCTTTTTCTATAAAAAATGGTTCTGGAGAATCATTATATACTACATTTCCAGGACTACCTATAAGCGTTTGATTCTCAAAAAACCAATTATAACCATATTTTCTACCCACATAAACATCCTGATCTCCATCATTGTCATAATCAGATATAGCAAGTATCCTACTAGCACTAATATCACCAAAATCACGATAAAAAACATAGCCCTTTTCAAATATTGGAGAGCCTGTATCATCAAAACCATTATTTAAATAAAGCATAAATTGATCATCATTCTCTTCTTGGATGGCAAGAATATCTAAATCACCATCTAAATCCGCATCAATTATGCCCAAACTATGAAGATAAATAAGTTCACTTTCAGGCAAAAAATTCTGAGTATAAAAAACATTATTACCATCGTTCATGAGAACATTATGTGGCATAGCAAGTCCTGCACCATTCCAACAATTATTTTCTTCCCAATAGCAATTAGTGTCATCAGTACAAATAGTTTCATAATCATATTCTGAACAGTCATAATCAGGCTGAACTTCAGACATAAAACGCCATTTCAGGATATCAGGGTAACCATTGTTGTCTATATCTCCTACTACAATGCCACGACAACCCGAATCATCTATATCATAGGCAATAGTTTTATCCTTAAATATAGTTCCATTATTTTCAAAATAATAAGATTTTACATATCCATAGTACAAATCCAAATCACCATCTAAATCAAAATCACATAAAACGCCACCTTTAGCTTTCATTTTTTCATGATCTGGATTGTCTTCATGCACATATGCACTAAAGAGACCACTAGACATATCTTGTCCTGGAGCATCTGTATCCTCAGGCCAAAAATTTGGACGATTACTATTAGTTACTACAAAATATGCCTCTACTGCTAGAAGGAATACACTACTTGTAAAAACAATTAATAATCCTAAACGAATATATTTAAATAATTTTGTTCTCATCCGTAGAAGTTACTTTACTATATATAAAATCACAAAAAAAAGTCTGAAACAAGTTGTTACAGAAAATCAAGTTTATCATAATTTATTTTCCCAATTTCATTTCTAGGAATTTGAGGCACACTAATATAATCTTTCGGTATTTTATAAGATGAAAGAATCTTTTTTAATTCATTTTGTACATATTTTTTTCCTTTGAAAGTAGATGTTTTAACAATATATGCTATTACTTTCTGCCCCCATCTATCATCTTTTTTACCCACTACTACTGCATCTATAATACCATCTACATTAATTAAACATTCCTCCACCTCGATAGGGTTGATATTTTCACCACCAGATACAATAAGATCTTTCCTACGAATATCTAAAAAAAGAAGATCATCTTTTATATATCCTAAATCATGAGAGTTATGCTGTCCTTGTACTTCTTCCTCTCCAAAATAACCTTTCATAACCATTAATCCAGAAATATGAATTTCATTATTATCAATCCAAAATTTTACCCCTGGAAAAGGCCTTCCTGCATAATGCATATTTCCTGGCTCTTCTAATAACTTAAGACCAAATGTTCCAGAGCAAGTTTCTGTCATTCCATATACCTTAATAATAGGCAATTGTTCTTTAATACATAAATCTAATAAATACTTTGGACAAGGACCTCCACCTAATAAAATATGTCGTAATGATTTCAAGGAACTAAGTCCTTCTTTAATATCTAGTATACGTTTTAACATAGTAGGTACAAGAGAAATAATGGTTACTGGATACTTTTCAATAGTATTATGTATATTTTTTTCCTCAAAATCCTGCATAAGGTTCACAGAAAAGCCATATAAAAGGGCTCGAATAAGAACAGCAAAGCCTCCGATATGATAAAGAGGCAAACAACAAAGAAACTGATCTTCTGATTGAAATTCTAAAAATTCATTCCAATTATTACAGCTAGTTACAAAATTTTGATATGTTAATTGGACCGCCTTAGGAGTGCCAGAAGTACCTGAAGTTAATATAATCGCACATACATCTTTTAAATTTTTTTTATAACTATTCTGAATAATAGAACACCCACTAGAAGAAATAATTAGCTCTTCAATGCATGCGATAGTAAAAGATTGTTGCTTTATTTTTTTTCTTCCTTCCCAATTGGAAATAATAATTTTGGGGCGCAATGTCTTTATAATTCTATCTAATTCTATTGGTGTTAAATTTGTAGAAATAGGGATTGCGATTACGCCAATTTCAAAACAAGATAAAATAATTTCTATCATAGTTACATTGCAGGGCAAATAAATAAGAGCCCTATCATGTACCTTAACTCCTTCTCTAAGTAATGCTTGTGAATATGCATGGACCATTTCTGCAATATCTAAATACGAATAGGTATTTTTTCTTTCTTGAATATAAATTTTTGATGGATTCTTTTCTAATTGCGTTTGTAACCAGTTCATAATCTTACTCTTCTATTGCAATCCCTAACCCATAAGATTGCGGAAGTACAATTTTACCTTCATTAATATTTTCAGTTTTTTTATCCTCCTGTAAAAATGTTCCCGTTGCTAGCCCACATGATTCTGAAATTTCATTCGCTGCAGCTACATGTAAACAAGCCATTCGACCAATTTCTGTCTCTAAGGATGATGTAATAACTACTCTAATATTTTCCTGTTTTGCTAATTTCACTATTTTCCTAGTTTCAACAAAGCCTCCTGATATCATTGGTTTTATAACAAAAATATCTGCTGTTTGTTGTTTTATATTTTCTTCTGCAGAATGACAATCCGTAAGAGATTCATCTATAGCAATAGGAATATTAGTATGATAACGCAGTTCTGCTAGATCAACCAACTCTTCTGAAGGCAATGGCTGTTCTATATAATCAATATTAAACACTTCCATTTCTTTGCAAAATCTTATTGCTTTAGGTAAATCAAATGCTCCATTTGCATCTAATCTAAAAAGAACATTATCACCATATGTACTCCTAAGCAGTTCCATATATTCAATCTCATCAAATAGATTTCTAAAACCAACTTTTACTTTTATTACAAGGAACCCCTCTTTAGGCGTATGTATGCCTGCTATGCCATTTACAGCAACTTCCTTACATGCATTTGGATTGAGATATTCCGATATAGATTGATTAGAATTTTTTGATAATAAGTCATAAAAAGCTGTTTCAAGAGCAAATCTCGTAGAAGGATTTCCTTCCGTATGCGCTTCAATTAAAAATGGTAATTCTTCTATATCAATAACTTCTCCATCAATTGCTTGATGAAAACCTTCTAAAGCATAATGTACATCCTGTAAAGTTTCCTTACTAAATCCTGCAAGTGGTGCTGCTTCACCCCAGCCAGAATTTTCCTCCCCTTTTATACATAGCCAAAGACCATCTCTATGCGTAAAAGTATGCCCAGATGTTTGTAATGAATTTGTAAATGGAATCGAATATGGAGTAACTATAAACTGATTAATCTTCAAATAATTAATCCAATAGATAAGAGCGCTATAAATAGAAAGAGAAAGCGAGCTGTTCTAGCAAGGGTGAAATTTAATTCTGAACCTGTTTTAGAAAATATTTGAATGATTAAATGAATAGAAATTGGTATTAAAAAAAGTGTTATTAAAAGCGATAGGCCCATATCCATTTTCCACCACAAACATAGAGGCAAATAAAAAGGAAAAAAAACTAAAATACTATATTGTATTTTTGAGAACTTTTTTCCAAACCTAACAGCTAGAGTTTTCTTTCCTGACAGCTTATCTGTATCAATATCACGAAGATTATTTACTACTAAAATAGCTGTAGATAACATCCCAGTTATCACTCCCATGTAGAGAGAGATATCTGTTACTGTTTGGGCTTGCAAATAATATGCTCCAGGAACAGCAATTATACCAAAAAATATAAAAACAAAAATATCTCCCCAGCCATGATATCCTAATGGATAGGGACCCCCTGTATATGCTATACCTGCTAATATAGATGTTAATCCAATAACTACAATAGGCCAACCTCCTACAAATGCTAGATATACTCCTACAAAAATTGCCATACTGAAAGTATACCACATAGCTCGTATCATACTTTGCGGTTTTATCAATCCTGCTTGAGTAACTCGAATAGGTCCAAGCCGATCATCTCTATCTGCACCTTTATAAAAATCAAATACATCATTAGCAAAGTTGGTACCAATTTGTATAAGCACTGCTGCTAATAATGTAACAATACATATAATATAGGAAAATGTTTTATCGTGATATGCTAAAGCAGAACCTAAAATAACCGGTGAAATAGCGGCAGGAAGCGTTTTTAGTCGAACTGCTAAAATCCAATTTTTCATCTATTATGAATTATGGAAGTCTAGGAAATTTTTCAAATTTTGGTTTTCTTTTTTCTTTAAATGCATCACGACCCTCTTGCGCCTCTTCCGTCATATAAAAAAGCATCGTAGCATCTCCTGCAAATTGCTGCAATCCTGCTTGTCCATCACAGTCTGCATTAAGTGCACCTTTTAACATCCTAAGAGCTAAAGGAGACTTTTCTAGCATTTCCTGACACCATGTAATTGTTTCTTCTTCTAAATTTTCATATGGTACTACAGTATTTACCAAGCCCCAATCCAATGCTTTTTTTGCATCATACATTCTGCAGAGAAACCACACTTCTCTTGCACGCTTTTGACCTATAACTCGAGCCATATAAGAAGCTCCCCACCCACCATCAAAGGAACCTACCTTAGGGCCTGTCTGTCCAAACTTTGCATTATCAGCCGCAATAGTGATATCACATAACATATGTAGAATATGTCCTCCTCCAACAGCATAGCCTGCAACCATTGCAACCACAGGTTTTGGCATATATCGGATTTGCTTTTGTACATCTAAAATATTTAATCGTGGGACACCATCATCACCTACATAGCCAGCATCTCCTCTAATTTTTTGATCCCCACCAGCACAAAAAGCATCTTTACCTTCCCCTGTTAAAATTATAACACCAATTTTTTGATCTTCTCTAGCAAGTGTAAGAGCATCTTTTAGTTCAAATACTGTTTTAGGGCGAAATGAGTTTCGCACCTCAGGTCTATTAATTGTAATTTTTGCAATTCCTTTAGCATCATCTAAACCACGCTCATATACAATATCAGAAAAATTAGATATAGATTCCCAATTAATTTCCATTATATCTCCTCATAATTTTTTTCATGAAAATAGAAATAAAAATTAATAGTTTTTTAGTGAAGTCCCCTACTATTCCTTTATTAAAAATTAAAATTTCAAATTTGCATTTTATATTAAATTATTATACTGTAAGATTGCTAAAATATAATTGTACAACTTAAATAATCTATACAATGAATGTTACTATACGATCTGAAATACAAGCATTAGAAAATACTATTATTTCTACACGTAGAGAT
>CEUZ01187602.1_pt1 | contig 19453 bp, 19 predicted proteins | sample 361511 | NCBI WGS metagenome assembly CEUZ01 (sample SAMEA2622822, study PRJEB7988) | marine metagenome | biome: marine biome (ENVO:00000447); feature: surface water layer (ENVO:00002042); material: "saline water (ENVO:00002010), including plankton (ENVO:xxxxxxxx)" | depth 5 m
CATTTCGTTTACCTGAGAAGGGTATTCTACAAAATCCCTGGGCACGGAAGTCCCGGCGAATGAAGGGTAGGTAACATCCGAAAAGAAACCGTGAAGGGCGTGACCAAACTCGTGGAATGTGGTGGTCACTTCATCAAAGGTCAGGAACGTCGGCTCTCCTTCCGGCGGTTTCACAATGTTCAGATGGTTGGCGACCACCGCTTTCTGGTTCATCAGGTGAGATTGTGAAATATAGGCGTTCATCCAGGCGCCGCCCCGCTTCGACGATCTGGCGTAGGGGTCGAAAATGAAGAGTGTTAGCGTGGAGCCGTCCTTATCGAAAACCTCGTACACGGTGACATCCGGGTGATAAACGGGAAGATCTGTCCGCTGTTCAAAAGTGAGGCCGTAGAGGCGTGTCGCGGCGTAGAAAACACCCCTTACAAGAACGTTGTCAAGTTCAAAGTAGGGCTTCAGTTCAGATTCGTCAAATTCAAATCGCTCCTGCCGCACTTTTTCGGTGTAAAAATCCCAGTCCCAGGACGCCAGTTCAAAATCACCCCTTTCAGCGTCGATCATTTTCTGAAGGTCCTGAGCTTCACGATTGGCGTTGCGGACCGCCGCCGGAGCAAGATCTGCCAACCGCTGATTCACGGCGTCGGTGGTCTGTGCTGTCTGCTCTTCGAGGATGTAGGCGGCGTGATTCTCGTAACCGAGGAGTCGAGCCCGTTCCGCTCTCAGCTTGACCACAGCGGTAAATGTTTCACGATTATCGAATTCTCCACCCCGGCTCCCCCGGGAGAGGGAAGCTTTGTGGATACGCTCCCGAAGGGCACGATTCGTCAGGGACGCCAGCGGCGGCTGACCGCTGGTGTTCTGAAGCGTGATGACATACTTGCCCGCCATCTCCCGGGATTCCGCCTCTTTCGCCGCCGCCTCAATCATGGCGTCCGAAAGGCCTGCCAGCTCTTCCCGCGAATCGACAACCACAGCGAGGTCGTTCACCTCCTTAAGCACATTCTGGCTAAAGGTCGTTTGATGAGTGGCCAGCTCCGAATTAATTGTTTTGAGCCGATCCTTCTCCTCCGTCGACAGTTTGGCTCCCGATCTGATAAATTGTTTGTAGGTCTCCTCCACAAGGCGAACAGATTCGGCATCGAGACCGAGATCGTTGCGGCTGTCGTGGAGAGTTCTGACCCGCTCAAAAAGATTCTCGTTCAATAGGATCTGATCGCTGTGGGCGGACAGTTTCGGCGCCATCTCAGAACGGATGGTCTCAAGACTGTCATTGGTGTGAGCCGAAGCCAGCGCGAAAAAGACCACCGCTACTCTGTCCAGAAGCTGGCCAGATTTTTCCATGGCAACGATGGTGTTCCCAAATGTGGGTGCCTCCTCTGAGTTCGCAATGACGTCTATTTCTGCAAGGTGATCGGCCATCCCTTTTTCAAAGGCCGGGGAGTAATGGGCGTTCTTAACCTTGTTAAAGGGAGGATACTTCAGGGGAAGATTACTCTCCTGGTAGAAAGGGTTTGACTTGCTTGCGGTCATTTCGCTTTTTGCCGCAGATTCAGATTGAGGAACAGTTTCGGCAACGGGGGCACAGCCTAAAGAAAAAATGATCATCACAATCAATGTCAGCTCTGTGACCAGGACAGTTTTTTGTTTCACGGTTTATGGTCTCCTTCATTATACACTCTTCAAATTAGCGGCTGTTTCGATGGCGTTGGTTTATCAATTGATTACATGCTGCGGGCGACGGAGTCAACCTTCTGAATCATCCTGTCGATCTGGTCTTTGTCGTTGAATATGTGGGTGGAAACTCGAAGGGCATGAGTTTCCCTCTTCCGTCTGAAGTCTCTGGCATTGTCAGGCCAGTGAGTCCATCGAATCCAGATCTTATGCTCTTCATACATCTTTTGCCAGATGGTTTCCACATATTTCTTTTCATACTTCCGCTTTATGTCGGGAGAGAATGACGCCATGCCGCTGGACAGTGCGCGATGCTTCTTTCCCGGTGACAGCACCGAATCGCTTTAAGAACTTTCGTCTCGAATTTGCCATATCGATAAACCCACAGAATTTAAGCCATGATGGCAGTATGAATAAAGAGCAGTGTCAGATTACACCATGCTTTTTGGCAACCTTAATGAAACCGTCAACCGCACTATCCAAATGTTCCTGACTGTGGGCTGCGCTGATCTGAACTCGGATTCTTGCCTCACCCTTCGGCACCACGGGGAAAGAGAACCCGATAACGTAGATTCCTTGCGCCAGCAGGTCCGCAGCCATATTCTGGGCAAGTTTGGCGTCCCCAAGCATGATGGGGACGATGGGATGGACTCCAGCTTTGATGTCGAAACCGGCTTCGCTCATTCGCTCACGGAAAATTGCTGTATTGTTCTCCAGGCTATCCCTCAGTTCCGTCGTCTCGGTGAGCATTCTGAGACAGGCGATGGTGGCGCAGACAATGGCCGGTGCCACAGTGTTGCTGAACAGGTAAGGCCGCGAACGCTGCCGGAGAATGTCGACGATTTCCTGCCTTCCGGAAGTGAAACCACCACTCGCGCCGCCTAATGCTTTCCCCATGGTGGAGGTGACTATATCCACACGCCCCATAACGCCGCGGTGTTCTATGGAGCCACGGCCCGTGGGGCCAAAAAATCCGGTGGCGTGAGAATCATCCACGTGAACCAGGGCATTATACTTCTCTGCAAGATCGCAAATCTCATCCAGCTTTGCCACAAAACCGTCCATAGAAAAAACACCGTCGCTAGTAATGAGTCGCGTTCTGTGATTCTGAGTTTTCTTCAGGATCGATTCTAGTTCGTTTATGTCGCTGTTGGGATAACGGAAGCGTTCCGCCTTACAGAGGCGTACGCCATCGATGATGGAAGCGTGGTTGAGCTGATCAGAGATGACTGCATCTTCTGGACCGAGTAATGTTTCAAAGAGGCCGCCGTTGGCGTCAAAGCAGGAGGTGTAGAGGATTGTATCGTCCATTTCAAGGAATTGCGAAATCTCCTCCTCCAGTTCCTTGTGGATGGTCTGAGTACCGCAGATGAATCGCACAGAGCTGAGTCCAAACCCCCACTTTTCTACCCCCTCCTTAGCCGCTTGAATAAGCTCAGGATGGTTCGCCAAGCCGAGATAGTTGTTGGCGCAAAAGTTGATGACAGCATTGTCGTTTACAGTGATGGCCGCGCTCTGTTGCGACTGAATTACACGTTCGGACTTAAAAAGGCCTTTATTGCGGATCTCGCTTAATTCATCGTTCAATCTCAATTGGATTGTGTCCATCATCTCTCCTTATTTAAAAAAGGTTTACGTGAGAAATGGAGTAATATGAAAATGAGGCATGGGTAACAGAGGAACCAGTGTTCCGTTCCGGTTCCACTAGCCTGACGATTTTCATTGAGTATACCGTTTGTTGATTTCCGGCACAAGATAATCTTCGAAAGCTAAATCGAAATCGAATTGTGGAGACCACCCCCAGTCTTTTCTAGCGGCAGAATCATCAACTTTCGCTGGCCAGCTGTCTACGATTGTCTGCCGCTTCTCATTTACTTCAAACGTTACTGAGGCATTCTTATAAAGTGTTGTAACCTTATTTGCGAAATCCTCTGCTGTTACGGAAAATGAATTAATATTATAAACGGACTTCGACAGTTGTACTGCATCGGTGTGCATCAGTTGGCTGATGGCGGCTACGGCATCAGGCATAGTCGTGAACGGCATGGTCGTATCGGGCCGGACAAAACAGGCGTACGGTTCTCCTCTCGCTCCGGCGTGAATCATTTCAGGTCCGAAGTCGCTGGTTCCTCCCGAAGGTATAGTCTCGGCGCTGATGAGACCGGGAAAGCGGATCGCTCTGAAATCTATTTTTCCTCTTTCATTGGCGGCGAAAAGCCGCCGATAATAGTTGGCGTAGTACCGGCCCAGATGCTCACAGTAAAGTTTGTTGCATCCATATATGGTCTGCGGGCGGCAGAACTGGTTTTCATTAATTGCTCCGGTACGGTCTTTTTCTTCAACAGTTAAAAGGCCGTAGACCGCGATGGAGCTAGGGAAAAAGAATTTTACCGTGGAACCCTGACTGGCTGCCTGCTCAACGGCAATTCGCAGCAGGTTTATGGTGCCGCCTACATTGACATCATGAGCGGTGTGGGGGGAAAATTCCGCCCGTGTACTGAGCACAGCTGCCAGATGATAGATTTCAGAAATCTCATACTTCGCGTTGATCCGCTCAAGACTGTTCCTGTCGATGATGTTGGCGGTCACCGCGTCTCTGACCTGAGGCTTCAGTTCATCATCTAGGGGATCGAGATCTAAGGTGATAATGCTTAAATCGTTTTTTGCGGCAATCGATTTAATCAGACCATGGCCGATTTCGCCGTTTGCGCCGGTGATGAGGACAACAGGTTTTCGCATCTTCAATTCGGTTTGGAATCCGAGCGTGCAATATAGGCGGGAGAAAGCCGCCATAGCAAGAACAAATTGGGATGTTTCTCGACGAGAAAACGAGGAAGACACCTTGCTTTCAGGTGAACCTCGGGTTAAATTCAATTTCCGCACACCGACGGAATCGTATGGGAAAGATCATTGCATTTGCCAATCAGAAAGGTGGGGTCGGAAAGACTACCACTGCCATCAATGTGGCTGCGAGCCTCGCTGTCTCTGAGTTAAAAACATTGCTCATTGATCTGGACCCGCAGTGCAATGCTACCACGGGGCTGGCGGAAATGTTCTCTCAAAATGGTACGACAATCTATGATATACTTGTTCGGGAGCAACCCATGTCCAAAGGGATTAAGAAAACATCCCTCGATTTTCTCGACATTGTGCCGAGCACCAATGATCTCGTCGGTGCCGAGATCGAACTTGTAGGAATGATGGCCCGGGAGTATCAGCTGCGAAAATGTATCAAACGCCAGATCAAAAAATACGATTTTGTCTTGCTGGACTGTCCACCGTCTCTTGGACTCCTGACACTCAACGCACTCTCCACCGCCGACTCGGTGCTGATCCCTATCCAGTGTGAATACTTTGCTCTGGAAGGCTTGAGCCAGCTTCTTCAGACCATTCGCCTGGTACAGCGCCACCTTAATCCGGGACTGGAGATCGAAGGCGTGCTTATTACCATGTACGACAGTAGGCTAAATCTTTCCAAACAGGTGGTGAAGGAGGTGAAGGATTATTTTGACGGGAAGACATTTTCAACGATGATCAGACGGAATGTTCGTCTTAGCGAAGCACCCAGTTTTGGCAAACCTATTCTACTTTACGAGGCCAATTCCCCCGGTGCTCAAGATTACTTAACTTTAGTTCAGGAGATGCTTGAACGTGGCAGCAAAGAGACTCGGTAGAGGCATAAACGCTCTCATTCGCGAAACGCCAAACGAGACGGTACCGTCCGACACCATCCTTCATCTTTCTCTAAAACTGATCTCGCCCAATCCTCATCAGCCTCGGCAGGAATTTGATAAGTCAAGCCTCAAGGAGCTGGCGGAATCGATCAAAGAAAAGGGAATCATCCAGCCCATCACCGTCCGGTCGAAAGGAAAGAGTTACGAACTGGTGGCGGGAGAACGGCGCCTCAGGGCGGCGAAACTGGCGGGCCTCAAGAAAATTCCCGCCCACCTTATAGAGATAAAAAGCGATTCGGAAATGATGGAGATGGCCCTCATCGAGAATATCCAGAGGGAAAACCTGAACGTGGTGGAAGAAGCGGAGGCGTACACGCAACTGAATGAAAAGTACAAACTCTCTCACACGTTAATCGCCAAGGCTGTTGGAAAAAGCAGAGCCAGCATTTCCAATACACTCAGGTTGTTAAAACTTCCCTCCACGATTCTGGAGAGTCTTCGCAAAAATGAAATCTCAGCGGGCCACGCAAGGGCGCTGTTGGGGGTCAAGGATAAAACCAAACTGCTGGTCTTGTGGAAACGGATTGTCGAACGGAATGAATCTGTCCGTACAGTGGAAGAACTTGTGGCACAAATCAGTGACGGTAAAGCTCCTCTCAAAAAGAGAAAGAAAAAACTGAAGCTGAAGAAATCCGCCGATTTGAGAAAACTTGAAGATGATCTGATCGGCATTTTCGGCACAAAGGTGTCTATCAGTGAGAAAGGTAAAGGGGGGACCATCGAGATCAGCTACTTTTCCGATGATGATCTTGAACGGATTCTCGATCTTATCGCTGAAGTTGAAGGTTAACAGTGGCTAGGGAAAAATACACACTCCTTCTCGTTTCTGAAAAAGCGGAAAAGACCCGCCGATTCCATCTGAGCCGTGGCGGCTTGAGATTGTTGATCCTCACTATTTTCCTAGCAGTGGTGGGTGGTGCAGGGGCCATAATCTATTCCGCGATGAAATTTGAGCACGGAGCTCAATTGAACAGTGAAAATGCAAAAATGAAGGCTGAGCGGCGGGAAGTGGCGGAACTGATTCGTGATCTTCAGCGCATTCAGGAAATGGACACTTATGTTCGTCAGTCTTTGGGTGTTCCATCCCGCCAGGAGATGAAGGAGTCCTCGACCGATGTTCCAACCACCATCCCTGTCTCTTACTTGCAGAATGTGCCGTCCAAAGTTCCGGCCTTCGGTTTTGTGACACAGCAGTTTTCACTGCAAGGATCGGGTACTCAGCCACCGCATACTGGAGTCGATGTGGCAGCCGTCCTGAAATCACCGATACATGCCACGGCTGACGGGCTGGTTGTCTTTTCCGGCTGGCATCATTTGTATGGAAATCTTGTGATTCTCTCTCACGGAAATGACTATTTTTCGCTCTACGGACATAACGCCCAAAATCTGGTAGAAGAGCGAAAGCGTGTGAAGCGTGGCGACCTCATTGCCCTATTAGGGGAAACGGGTGTTACCAGCGGCCCACACCTCCATTTTGAGATTTGGAAAGATGGCGAACCGGTAGATCCCACCATTTTTATTCAGGAATACAGGTCTGAATACATGACAGCGAGGGAAGATGAAAAAGAATAGTCGTCAGAAACACTTAGAGACGATGATCGGTGAAGATGCCGTCATCAATGGCGAAATACGTCTAAAAGGAGGTGCCATCATTTCAGGGAAAGTAGTGGGGAATGTTCAGACAGAGGGGACTGTTCGCGTTACCAGGACGGGAACAGTAGAAGGTGACATGAAAGCAGTGGAAGCGACAGTGGGGGGGACTGTCCACGGCAATGTAGAGGCAGAGAAGGTGGTGCTTCGAAGCGTCTCCAAAGTCCACGGCGACATCATATACAAACAGCTGATGATTGAGGAAGGGGCCAGTTTTGAAGGTCGGTGTGATCTGGCTTCCAGCAAGTCGCAGCAGGAAACCACGGCTCCCGTGACGTCTCCGCCTGCCAAGTCTGAAGACTCAGGAGGTGAATTATCTCCTTCTCCTCACTAATAGTAGTTGAGCCCCCAAGAGGATAAGGAGAACTTTACCGTCTCTACTTTCAGGCGGATGTCGGAACTGGTGCGCCAGTCCAGTCCCTATATTGGTGCCGTCTATGTCCAGATGGGCGCCATCGTTTTACTTGGGGGAATCGGCTACATGATGGATCGATGGCGCGATTCATTCCCTTTCTATTTTGTGATCGGCATTGGAGTGGGAATTATTGTTGGCCTCTATGAGCTGGCGAAGCTAATGCTCTACAAGAAATGACGGCAAAAAAGTTTTCCGCTGGTCTGACTATATTATGCTTTGGTACATGGGTTCTCACCGCTGTGATTCTCGAAAGATATATAGCGGAGATTTTTCTCGGTATGACTGCACCACTTGTTGTCGGAGTTGCAACGGTGCTGAGAGTGGAATCAATTTTTCAAAACAGCCCGGAAAAGCTGACCGCTTTCATGACAAAGGCTTTCGGCGGAAAAATGGTTTTGTACGCGCTTTATCTGGGCTCAGTATTTGTTTTTTCTGCTTTTAGTGAACGCCCAGTTCTTGTTAGCTTCGTTGTCTATTTTGTGACGCTTCATATGCTAGAAGCGCTGTTCATAAGATCGGTTTTTAAAGGATCGAAGGCTCGAGATGAAAGCAACGGCAGGGAGTGAAACTACTTCCGGGAGTGTGATGGATCAGGTGGGTGATTATATCATCCATCACATTTCAAATTCAGATATTCATCACCCCATTATTCATCTACCTACTGTATTTGGCATTGATTTGTCGGTGACGAAGCACGTTCTCATGCTATGGATAACAGCCGCTATTGTGGGGACCGTCGTCATATTGCCCATTCGAAAGCAACTTAATCGAAAGGGCGAGGTACCCACCGGAATGGCCAACGCAATTGAAGCCGTGGTCTCTTTTCTCAGAGATTCCGTTATTCGGCCGAACGTCGGCTCCAAGTGGGTGGACACATGGGCGCCGCTGATCCTCAGTTACTTCTTCTTCATTCTGGTGGCAAACGGCATTGGTCTTATTCCGATTTTTGACACCATCGGCGCTGTTTCGCGATTCGTTTTTGGCATTGATTCGGCCGACGATCAAGCTTTTGTCAACGGACTTCTTCATGGCGGCGCCACTGCAACAGGGAACTTTGTGGTAACGGCGGCTCTCGCCACCATCACCTTTACGGCGATCATCATCGCGGGAACACGAGCCCACGGGTTCATAACCCACTGGAAAAACCTTGTTCCCCACGGACTCGCATGGCCCGTTTACATTATTCTTATCCCCATTGAGATCATCAGCATGTTTGTGAAGCCGTTCGCCCTCACCATGCGGCTGGCGGCCAACATGACGGGCGGGCATATCGCCATTCTCGCAATTCTATCATTCATCGCCATCTTTGCGGAAGTGTTCCAGACCGCTACAGCCGGCTTCGGCATCGCGACGTTTTCTGTCCCCATCGCCTCCGCCCTTACGGGACTGGAGATCATTGTTACACTTGTTCAGGCTTATGTCTTTACTCTACTGTCGGCCGTCTTTATTGGGATGGCCATCAACGTACATCACTAATCAATAGGAGAAACTAAACCATGGAAGCGACAACTTTTCTTCCCATCGGAATGGGATTGATTGTGCTAGGCGCTGGAATCGGGATCGGCAAATTTGCCGCCTCCGCTGCCGAGAGTATTGCCCGGCAGCCAGAAGCGGCTTCTGAGATCACCGCTGCTGTGAACCTCCCTCTCTTCCTTCTGGAAGGGGTGGCTATCATCGGTGAGGCGCTCACTTTTGCCATGCTGTTCTTCACCTAAGCAGCGGGTCGATTGTGGATAATCCACTGGTTCAGCTGGATCCCGGGCTCTTTGTCTGGACGATCTTCACCTTTCTCCTGCTTTTTGCGCTTCTGGCGAAATTTGCTTGGAAGCCGTTGCTGAAAGCGCTTTCTGAGCGTGAGGAGAAAATTCGTTCCTCCCTGGAACAGGCTGAAGAGGCGCAGCAGAAGCTTGATCAGCTTAACGCGGAAAGTGAGAAAATCATCGGCAAGGCAAGGTCCGAAGCGCAATCTATTGTGGCTGATGGGAAAGCAGCCGCCGAGAAGGTTCGGGATGAGATTGAGGCGACAGCCAAAGAAAAGGCGAGTTCCATTGTTTCGCAAGCTGAAAAGCGTATTGCCTCCGAAAAAAAGCAGGCGATCAGTGAAATTCAAAGTGAAGTTGCGGCCCTCTCAATCCAGATAGCTGAGAAACTGATCAGGAAGAATCTAACAAAGGAAGACAACATGGCGCTCATCAACGAATCGTTGGATCGGGTGGGTAAGGTTAATGAGGCTTAATCGCCAGACAAAACACTACGGCGAAGCGCTTTTCAACGCATCAAAAAAGATTGATGCGGTGGAAAATGTTCATCATTCATTGACGCTGCTGACGCTGTTGCTGAAGAAAGATGCCGCATTTCGCGCATTTTTCTATACGCGTCGAATAGAGAGCGAAGAGAAGAGCGCTATCCTCGAAAAGGTTCTGGGAGAGCAGTCTCACCCTCTCATGTCGTCTCTGTTTGCCATTCTTTCTGAAAAACGGGAGTACCGATTGGTATTTGGAATCCACCGGTGGTTTTCACTCAACCGGCAGAAGGAGCTGGCAATCCTTCCGGTGACTGCCTTTGCCACTGAAGCGCTCCTTCAGGAAGATATCGACAGTATTCAATCATCTGTGGAAAATTCCATGTCGAAACGTGTTGAACTTTCAGTGGAAACGGAAGAAGTGCTTCTTGGTGGCATCAAGTTTCGAATGGGAAATCTTTTTCTCGATGGTTCAATTCGGGGCCGGCTAGACAGACTCAAAAACAAATTACAATAAAAGAAACAGGATTAGTCTAAACATGGATATCAAGACAGACGAAATCAAAGACCTGCTGAGAGCAGAGATCGAAAAATTCGATCTCGATATTGATGTTTCAGAGGTAGGTGAAGTGCTAGAAGTGGGGGACGGCGTCGCCCGTATCAGCGGACTGGAAAATGTAATGAGTTCAGAGCTGGTGGAACTCCCCAACGGTGTGTTCGGCATGGCTTTGAACCTTGAAGAGGACAATGTAGGGTTGGTACTCTTTGGCGGAAGTGAAAAGGTGAAAGAGGGTGACATCGCCAAGCGAACCGAACGTGTTGTGGAAGTTCCAGTGGGTGAAGGAATGCTCGGTCGCGTGGTGAATCCGCTTGGGCAGTTCATCGATGGGAAAGGCCCCATCGAAACGGGTGAGACCCTTCCTATCGAAAGAAAAGCCCTTGGGGTTCTACAGCGTCAGCCGGTGAAGGAGCCTCTTCAAACCGGACTGAAATCCATCGACAGCATGATTCCCATCGGCAGGGGTCAGCGGGAGCTGATCATCGGTGACCGGCAGACAGGAAAAACCGCTATCGCTATCGATACGATCATCAATCAGAAGAAGACTCACGAAGGTGACAGCCCCGTCTATTGTATCTATGTGGCGATTGGGCAGAAGGCTTCTACGGTGGCTCAGGTGGTGGCCCAGCTTGAAGCAAGTGGCGCCATGGATTACACCATCGTTGTGGCAGCGAACGCTTCCGATCCAGCACCCATGCAGTTCATCGCACCCTATTCCGGCTCCACCATGGGTGAATTCTTCCGTGATGGCGGACGTCACGCCCTTGTGGTCTACGATGACCTTTCCAAGCATGCCCAGGCCTACCGTCAGATGTCTCTTTTGCTGAGGCGTCCACCGGGCCGCGAGGCGTTTCCGGGAGACGTGTTCTATCTTCACAGCCGCTTGCTGGAGCGGGCCAGCAAACTGAGCAATGATCTCGGTGGTGGATCTCTCACAGCTCTACCAGTAATTGAAACACAGGAAGGTGATGTGGCCGCCTATATCCCCACCAATGTCATTTCCATCACCGATGGTCAGATTTACCTTGAAACAAACCTTTTCAACGCCGGCGTTCGTCCGGCCATCGATGTAGGTATTTCCGTTTCCCGTGTCGGCGGCAATGCACAGATCAAGGCAATGAAAAAAATTGCCGGCATGCTCCGTCTTGATCTGGCTCAGTTCCGAGAGCTGGAAGCGTTCGCGAAGTTCGGCTCTGATCTGGACAAATCGACCCAGCAGCAGCTCACGCGTGGCCAGAGGATGGTAGAGATCCTTAAACAGGATCAATATGTACCGATGTCCGTTGAGAATCAGGTCGCCATCATCTGGGCTGGGAACAGCGGACATCTGGATGAAATTCCTCTGGAGGAAATCAAACGTTTCGAAGGTGAACTTATTGCCTACCTGGAGACCAACTTTGCTTCCACGCTTTCAGCTATCGCTGAGAAGGGTGAATTAACCGATGACATTGTCAGTGACCTTGAAAAAGCGGTGGATGAATTCAAAAAGGCATTCGCTTCCTAAAGGACATCTGTGGCAAACCTCAAAGACATTCGGAACCGGATCAAGTCGGTCAAGAGCATCCAGCAAGTGACGAAGGCGATGAAGCTGGTGGCGGCTGCGAAAATGCGGAGGGCGCAAGAACAGATGGAAGAAGCACGTCCTTACGCCGACAGACTCTCCAATGTGATCGTTTCTCTCCTTCCGGATGTCGACCGGACACTTTTACCGCTCCTGGATGATAGAGAGGTGAAGCGGGAAGCTCTTGTGATTGTTACGGGAGACCGCGGCATGGCGGGCGCATTTAATGCCAACATCATTCGGCGCGCCGAGGAGGAAATTGCCGAACTCGGCCGGGAGGATGTGGACCTGATTTGTATCGGTCGTAAAGGACGCGATCATTTCAAGGTAAGAGGTTATGATATTTCCGCACAATATACCGACTTCTGGGGCGATCTCGGTTTCACCCACGCCACCAGTTTCGGTGAAGAGATAGTGAGTCATTTCGTGGATAGATCGGTAGATAGGGTCAGAGTTGTTTACAACTGGTTCAGAAATATCGCCGTTCAGGAAATTCGCGTTGAAGATCTCCTTCCTCTTGAATACGAACAGGAAAATGTCACCGCTGTGGATCGACTTTATGAACCGTCCAAGGATGAGATTGTCCATTCCCTGGTCCCGCGTCATTTGAATGTGCAGGTGTGGAAGTATCTTCTTGAGTCCTACGCAAGCGAGCAAGCGGCGCGGATGGTGGCCATGGACAATGCCACGGAAAATGCTCAGGAACTGATTAAAGATTTGACATTGGATTTTAACAAAGCGCGTCAGGCTGCAATCACCAAAGAGATGCTGGAAATTGTGAGCGGTGCTGAAGCGCTAAGAGCTAATTAAGGTGGAAGAAAATAGAATGAACAAAACTGGAAAGATTTCGCAGATCATGGGCGCTGTTGTGGATGTCGCCTTTGAAGACGGCCATTTGCCGGGTATTCTCAATGCACTTGAGATCGATCGCAATGATGAAGGTACCTTAACGCTTGAAGTGGCGCAGCACCTTGGTGATTCGGTGGTGAGGACTGTCGCCATGGATTCCACCGATGGTCTAATCCGCGGACAGTCGGTTCTTGACACCGGTATACCAATTTCCGTTCCTGTTGGGGAGCAGACGCTCGGCCGGCTTTTCGATGTGCTCGGCAATCCTATCGATGGCAAGGAGCCGCCAAAGACAGAAAAAACATATCCTATTCATCGCCCAGCTCCTGAGCATAAGGATCTTAGTACATCAAGGGAAGTATTGGAGACTGGGATCAAGGTTATCGACCTGATGGAGCCCTACACAAAGGGCGGTAAGACAGGACTCTTCGGAGGTGCCGGTGTGGGAAAGACGGTGCTCATTCAGGAGTTGATTCACAACATTGCGACAGAGCATGGTGGTTATTCTGTTTTCTCCGGTGTCGGTGAAAGGACACGCGAAGGGAACGATCTTTTTCTCGAAATGACCGAATCGGGCGTTATCGACAAAACAGTTATGGTGTTCGGACAGATGAATGAGCCACCCGGTGCACGGCTCCGGGTGGGGCTGACTGGTCTGACAATGGCTGAATATTTCAGAGATGAAGAAGGGCGGGATGTACTTCTATTTGTCGACAATATTTTCCGTTTTACGCAGGCTGGTTCGGAAGTGTCGGCCCTGCTCGGCAGAATGCCGTCAGCTGTAGGCTATCAACCAACACTGTCAACGGAAATGGGCGGCCTTCAGGAACGAATTACATCAACCAATAAAGGTTCTGTCACATCGGTGCAGGCGATTTATGTTCCGGCGGATGACCTGACAGATCCTGCGCCGGCAGCCAGTTTTGCCCACCTCGATGCAACCAGCGTACTCGACCGGCGCATCTCAGAGCTCGGTATCTATCCCGCCGTGGATCCCCTCACCTCAACGTCCCGAGTGCTCGACCCGAGAGTTGTTGGAGAGCGCCACTACAATGTTGCCCGGGAAGTGCAGCGCATTCTTCAGAAGTATAAAGAGCTCCAGGACATCATTGCGATTTTGGGTATGGAAGAGCTATCCGATGAGGATAAGGTGACGGTGGCCCGTGCCCGAAGAATTGAACGGTTCCTTTCTCAGCCCTTTTTTGTGGCGGAACAGTTTACCGGAACGCCGGGTCGGTATGTGAAGCTTGAAGATTCCGTGGATGGATTCGAGCGCCTAATCCAGGGAGAGTTCGACGATCTGCCGGAGCGGGCGTTCCTCTATGTTGGCACCATCGATGAAGCAATCGAGAAAGCGAAGGAGATGTCCTGAACTTGAGTTCTTTTCAGCTTGAAATTGTAACGCCCACCAAGACGGTCGATCAGGGAGAGGTCACCTATCTCAGATGCCCCGGAGCTGATGGGCTCTTCGGCGTCATGGCGGGTCATACTCCAGGACTCTTTGCCCTCTCAGCAGGAGAGATTAAGCTGACAAAAGAAGGCAAATCCCACTACTTTGCCACCAGCGGAGGCTTTGCTGAAGTGATTGGAGAGAAGGTTCAGCTTCTTCTGGAGACGATTGAAGAATCCACAGAAATCGACTCTGACCGGGCCCGGGAAGGGCTTGAAAGAGCCACTTTTCGGCTGTCAAATGGGGAGGGCGACCTCAAGCGGGCGCGGCGTGCCATTGCCCGAGCCAAAAACCGTCTCAAAGTCTCAGGACGGTAACAGATCTGGAGCTTGATAAGGTGGCTGTCCGCGGTTTTTTGGGCAGGACCTTATATAGAGAAATGTTTTCAGATTTCTGATTTCTAATGAAAGATTCCAGCATGTTCAAAAGGACACATACGTGCGGTGAACTGACTTCCCACGAAGTAGGGATATCCGTGGCTCTAAACGGCTGGGTTGCTACTAGCCGGGATCACGGCGGCCTCATCTTTGTTGACGTCCGCGATCGATACGGCCTTACACAATTGACCTTCAACGAGGAGACAGAACCGAAGGTGTTTGACATTGCGAAAGGTCTTTCCATGGAAGATGTGATTTCCGTAAAAGGAAAGGTCGCCGCACGATCTAGCGATGCGGTGAAGGAGGATCTTGACACTGGAGGAATTGAAGTAGAGGTGAGTGAAATTGTGGTACTGAACGAGGCAAAGCCACTTCCATTCATGATTCAGGATAGGGATAGCGCAACGGAAGAGACGCGCCTGAGATATCGATACCTTGAGCTTCGCACCCAAAAGATGCAAAAGAACATGGCAATCCGCCACAAAGCATACCAGTCCGTCCGAAGTGTCCTTTCATCGCTGGACTTCATGGAGTTTGAGACGCCCGTTCTCATGCGGGCCACTCCGGAAGGGGCACGGGATTTCCTAGTCCCCAGTCGGTTGCACAGGGGAAAGTTCTACGCGTTGCCTCAATCGCCCCAACAGTACAAGCAGATTCTCATGGTGGCCGGTTACGACCGCTATTTCCAGATCGTGAAGTGTTTTCGTGATGAAGATTTCCGGGCCGACCGCCAACCCGAGTTTACCCAGATCGATGTGGAAATGTCATTCGTGGATGAGGAGGATGTCCGTGATGTCGTAGAACAACTGGTGAGCAGTGTCTTCAAGGATGTCATCAGCGTCGAGCTTCCTACACCGTTCCCCACTTTGACATTTGATGAAGCGATTGAAACATACGGCACCGACAAGCCTGATCTGCGATTCGAGTTGCCGATCATCGATTTCTCCAAGTTCGCGATTGAATCTAGCTTCAAAGCGCTTAAGTCAGCGGAAACCGTGAAAGTGATAGTTGTACCCGGGGCCGAAGGATATTCGAGGAAAGTGATAGATCATTTGACTGATTTTGTGAAAGAATACTCCTCGCAGGAGAAGAAGATGCCCCTTGGCGGACTTGCATGGATGCGTTGTGTGGATGGTGATCTTACCGGTGGGTTATCGAAATTCTTCGATGAGAAACTTCGCCAAAAGATTATTGATGCACTGGGGATAAATGAGGGAGATCTGCTTTTGGCCACCGGGGGAGAGCGCGAAACAGTTCTCTCCACAATGGGAGCTCTGCGACTGGAAATTGCTGAGCGGGACAACCTTCAGAAAGCTGCCAATTTCCAGCCAGTCTGGGTCCGGGATTACCCCCTTTTTCAAAAAGATGAGGAGTCGGGCCACTGGAGCTTCCTCCATCACCCATTTACCTCTCCCCGGTCCGAGGATAGGGAAAAACTGGAAAGTGATCCCGGAGCAGCTCGATCAATGGCTTACGATCTGGTAATCAACGGTTGGGAAATCGCCGGCGGCTCCATCAGAAATCATGACTTTGAAGTTCAGCTGAAGATTTTTGATCTTCTTGGTATTCCGGAAGAAGAGGCGAAGGAGAAATTCGGTTTCCTGTTGGACGGTCTCAGTTACGGTGCTCCGCCCCATGGCGGCATCGCTTTCGGCTTTGACCGCTTCGTCATGGTTCTCGCCGGAGCAAAGCAGATCAGGGATGTTATTGCCTTCCCGAAAACTACGAGCGCTCTGAGCCTTATGGACGGCTCACCCAGCGAGGTGCCTGAGAATCAGCTAAAAGAGCTGGGGCTTGATATACGAAAGAAAACTTAAGCTACACTTTCAGGAATCGTTTAACGGTTTCTTGTAGCCCGTTCTCATCAGTAGCATCGAAAGAGTTTTTCTGCCCACAATCCACATCCAGTAATGCTGTAACTTCACCGTCCCTCATCACGGGCACCACAATCTCCGATTTCGTCTCTGAGTCGCAGGAGATGTAACCGGGGAACTGATCAACGTCTTCAACAATCACGGTTTCGCCCGTTTCAGCCGCCACACCGCAGACACCCTTGCCGAAAGGAATTGTTCCACACGCCATTACATCACCCTGGTAAGGGCCAATGGTGAGGATTTTCGTTCTTGAGGCAATGTAGAATCCGACAAAAATAAATTCCGGGAAATGGTGCTTCAGGGCCCAGCTGATGAGTGCCATCTTGCCGATATCATCTACTTCGTACTTTCCCTCCTTGGTGCCGATGAGGGCGTCAAGCGTTGTCATTACCTTTTGGTATCTTTCGGCTTTGGCATTCATACGGTAAATCTAAGCAACCGAAGGTGGTGTTCCGGATGTGTTCATAAAAACCCCCCGTTTGGCTAGTCACGGGGGTTGGGGCTTTCATCCTACCAAATAGTAGGGAAAATTAGTAAGCCCAAAACTTTGCATTGCCGATTTCATACGATCTAATTTTTCATTAGTTCCTAAGTGGTTTCCCCTTTTTCAGGAAGTGCCTGATTCTGTCCTGAGTTTTCTCCTCTCCGCAGAGAGCAAGGAATGCTTCCCGCTCGATATCCAATAGAAACTGCTCATCCAATGGTTTGTTGGAGCCTCCCTTGTCCCCGCCGGTGATAACAAAGGCGAGTTTTTTCGCGATGGTCTCATCGTGGGCTGAAATCTTCCCTTGGACTCTATACCCTTTAAGCGCCACCGTCATAGCGGTTCGGCCGCCTTTACCAGCGAGGATAATGTCATCACGGTATTTTGGAGGTTCATAGCCGTCAGCAAGTGCCAGCGCCGCCTGCTTGGCGCGGTGAATGAGATGGTCATGGTTCATGACAATCTCGTCTTCTGACCGCAAGTAACCCAGGTTTTGTGCATGACTTGCTGAGGTGGAGACCTTGGCGAAGCCGATAGTTTCCAGCGTTTTCTGACCAACCTGGAAGGGGGGAAGTGCCTTTTCTCCGGCGCTATCGAGTATATTCAGGATGAATCTCAGATTACCACCGGCACCGGGAATGAGACCGACACCCACTTCCACGAGGCCCATATAAAGTTCTGCTGAGCAAACACGTTTCGCCGCTGGTGCCGCCAGTTCATAACCACCTCCTAATGCGAAACCGAAGGGGGCCGCTACAATGGGTGACTTGGAAAACCGAATCCGTTGGGTGAGTGTTTGAAGATTCTGAATGGTCTCCTCAAGGATATTCCAAGCTTTGTTTTCGCATGCTTCAAGAATGAGAGCGAGATTGGCGCCTGCGCAGAAATTCTGTCCCTGATGTCCGATGACCATAGCCTTGTATCGCCCAGCTTCCAGTAGATTGATTCCATCATTAATGGTATTTGCCAGTGAAAGATCGATGGGATTCATCACAGGCTGAAGGATGCTATGAAACTCCACGTTAAGCACTTGATCACCGAGATCGATTAGTGAAGCGCTCCAGTCGCGACTGATCAGATCGCCACCACTCTTTTTCAACGAAAGGTTGATCTCCTTGTCACGTAGTTGTATCCTCTGCGGAGCTGAATCGGGGATGGAATAGAAACTGTGTTTTCCATTCTCGATTGAATAGAACGATTCGACGCCGGAATCCAACATTCCCTCTACCCATGCCGGAACACTTTTACCCTCGTCTTGCATCCTGTTCACGGACCGCCTGACACCAATAGCGTCCCAAGACTCAAAAATGCCTAACTCGTAGCCGTAGCCCCACTTCATGGCATTATCGATGTTGACGATATCATCAGAGATCTCAGGAATCCTGTTGGCCGTATAGATTAGTGTACGGGCCATTGTTTCCCAGAAGAATTGACCTGCTTTATCATCGCTGTAAGCGAGAGCTCGAATCTTTCCCGCCGTCGTACTCTGTTGCTTTGCCACTCGGTAACCATCGAAACGAACCCGTTTCTGCGGGGTGTACTCCAATGAGTCAAAATCAACTGAGAGAATGCCGGCCTCCGTTTTCTTGTAGAAACCTTCACCGCTCTTCTGTCCCAGCCGTCCTGCCTCCACCAGTCTGTTCAGGACTGTTTCTTTGGCGAAAATTTCCCTCTCCTCGTCATCGGTACAGTTGTCATAGCTGTTCTGCGCCACCATCATGCCGACATCGAGACCCACAATATCGAGTGTTCTGTACATGGCGCTTTTGGGTCGGCCCACAATGGTCCCTGTCAGCTTGTCAACCTCTTCTACGGTGAGTGACATTTCTTCGGTAAGGTTCAAAGCTACCATCTGCCCGTGGACGCCGATGCGATTCGCCACAAAGTTTGGCGTATCCTTTGCCCAGACCACACCCTTGCCCAGCGATTCACTCACAAATTGTGCGAGAGAATTGACCACGTCTTCATCTGCGCCGGCGGGAACGATTTCCACCAGGCGGAGGTAGCGGGGCGGATTGAAAAAATGAGTAAGCACGAAACGGGATCGAAACTTATCGGGCAATGCGTCCGCAATCTTTGCCACGGGGAGACCGGAAGAATTAGAGGAGAGGAGGACGTTATCTTTGAGTACAGGGGCAATCTGTTTATATACCGTATGTTTGATCTCCAGATTTTCCGCCACCGCCTCCAGGACCCAGTCGGCTTCACCGAGACGGTCAAGGTTATGCTCATAGGTGCACGCCTCTACGAGATCGAGATTCTTTGGATTGTAGAGCGGCGCCGGTTTCATCTTGGCGAGATTCTCCCATCCTTTCGCGGCAAGTTCATCATTCAAATCATAGAGCAGGGCTGTAATCCCTGCATTGGCCATGTGGCCGGCCAGTTGTGCGCCCATGGTCCCCGCACCGAGGACAGCCACTTTTTCAATCTTTTTTACCATTGTACTTAAACCTTAGTTATACAAAGTGATGTACTGATACATGACCCAGAAGTGAGAAAAACTTCCCATCATGACAAACAGGTGAAATATTTCATGAGAGCCAAAGACTTTGGGGAATGGGTTTGGTCTCTCTAAAGCGTGGATCAGGGC
>CEUZ01016883.1_pt1 | contig 19424 bp, 17 predicted proteins | sample 361511 | NCBI WGS metagenome assembly CEUZ01 (sample SAMEA2622822, study PRJEB7988) | marine metagenome | biome: marine biome (ENVO:00000447); feature: surface water layer (ENVO:00002042); material: "saline water (ENVO:00002010), including plankton (ENVO:xxxxxxxx)" | depth 5 m
AATTGAACAGCATAACGCCCAATATTCATCCAGTCTATAGCGACTACATCCTCCGGCACGTCTTTCTCAAATACTACTCTTTGATTCGTTCCCTCTAATACGCAAATTGCACAGGGACAATTACCACGTAAGAATCGGTAGGGAAATGCACTTCCTCTCCCGTCTGACCAAACCACATGTATACCGTCAGGTTCAAGCCTGAGATGTTTAATTTGAGGAGGCGATTCGTTTTGTTTTGAGCTCACTGTGTTACAGCTCCTAAAGAAGCTGACGAGACCAATTTAGCATATTTAGCCAGAGCTCCAGTTGCGTGTTTGGGGTCAGGTGCTACCCAATTATCTAGGCGATTCTGTATTTCGCCTTCTGTAAGAGCTACTTCGATTTTACGGTTATTTATATCTAAGGAAATCACATCTCCATCCTCAATAATTGCTAATGTTCCTCCAACCATAGCTTCCGGTGCAACGTGGCCTACTGCTATTCCATGAGTACCTCCTGAAAAGCGCCCGTCAGTCAATAAAGCTACTTTCTCTCCTAAACCTTGCCCTGTTATAGCTGCTGTAACTCCAAGCATTTCTCTCATACCTGGACCACCTTTAGGACCTTCGTAGCGAATCACAACAACATCACCTGCAACAATTTCTTGATTTTGAACGGCCAAAAAAGCATCCTCTTCCCGATCAAATACCTTAGCTGGGCCAACATGTTTTTTTATCGATGTCCCTGCTGTTTTAATCACAGCTCCTTCTCGCGCTAGATTCCCTGACAAAATCACAATGCCGCCCGTTTTTTCTATTGGATCCCCAAGGTCGTATATAATTTTCTTTTCCTGGTTCATATTGGTATCAATTCGGCTAAGATTACCTGATATTGAATCCCCAGTTACCGTCGGCAAATTACCGTCCACATAGCCAGACTCAATCAACCTATCGAGTACAAAACTGATACCACCTAGCTTATCTAAATCAGCCATTACATACTCTCCACCCGGTTTCATGTCTGCTATTAGAGGGGTACGATCACTGATAACCTGAAAATCTTCCATATCCAGTGGTATCCCTAGTTCATGAGCGATAGCAAGAAGATGTAGTACAACATTAGTTGAGCCACCCATAGTCATAGCAGTAGTAATACCATTCTCTATGGATTCTCTTGTTATCAAATCACTAGGTTTTAGATCATCTTTAACTAGCTGAACAACAGCTTCCCCACTCTGAAAAGCTAGTTCTTCGCGCCTTGGATCAATCGCTGGTATCGAAGAATTACCTGGAAGCGATAGTCCCATCGATTCAAAGACTGAAGACATCGTGTTTGCCGTAAACATACCACCACAAGAACCTTCCCCGGGGCAAGCACATTCCTCTAATTCTTGCACCAAAGTTAATGGTATAGTACCTGCCGCATGGGCCCCAACAGCTTCAAAAACATCCACGATAGTGACATCTTTACCTTGATGCTGACCGGGCATAATGGTTCCGCCATAAAGAAACACCGACGGTATATTGGTTCGGGCCATAGCCATTACGGAACCCGGTAAACTCTTATCACAGCCAGCTAATGTGACCATTCCATCCAATGCTTCAGCCATCGCGACTAGCTCAAAGGAATCAGCTATAACTTCTCTACTTACTAGGGATGCTTTCATCCCTTCATGACCCATAGAAATCGCATCTGATACTGCTATAGCTGTAAATTCTATCGGCGTTCCTCCGGCGGCTCTGATGCCTTCTTTTACATGCTGCGCAAGACGTCCTAACGCCAAATTACATGGAGTCACTTCATTAGCAGTTGAAGCGACACCTATCAAAGGCTTTTTTAGGTCTTCAGGGGTAAATCCCATGGCATAAAACATAGATCTGTGAGGAGCACGTTCGACTCCTTCAGTAACTTGCCAAGATCGAGGTTTATTCTTTAAATAATCTGATTCCATTGCTTGCCAACCTCCCAATTAATCTACTAAAACGTTACCATTTTCATGGTAATCTAACAAATAATTACCCAAGTCTTTATATTCAAACCTATCTAGGTTCCATCTGCATTAATTGCAAAGTATTACCATCTATATCCAAGAAAGTTGCCACCCAGCCACCCCAAGATTCTTTTTCTGGAGAACGGATAAAAGAAACACCTTCTTCCGTTAGTCTTTTGTAGTCGGCAAATATATCATCTGTCAAAAAATTCAGCATAAATCTTTTGCTATCTTTGTTTATGCCCTTTACATCTGGATGAGCGCCTCCAATGCTAAATCTAAACCCTGGGTGAGGCTCAAATGCTGTGAAGTCTCCATGTGTACTAACGGGGGCTAGTCCTATTTTACTAGAGTAGAAATCAGCCAACTCAGCAGGTCTTTCAGACCAAATAATTATACCTATTAGGTCAGTAATCATGTGCTCAGTCCTCATCTAATTGAAGCAATGATAAAAATGCCTCTTGAGGTACTTCTACACGCCCAACTCTTCGCATCCTCTTTTTACCTTCTGCTTGCTTTTCTAGCAATTTCCGTTTCCTCGTAACGTCCCCACCATAGCATTTTGCAAGAACATTCTTTCTTATCGCACGTACCGTTTCTCTGGAGATAATTTTCCCACCTATAGCAGCCTGTATCGGTATATCAAACATCTGGCGGGGTATCGTCTCTTTCAATCGTGTCACTAGAGCCTTACCCCTATAATAAGAGTTATCCTTATGGCATATGAGGCTTAATGAATCTACTGGCTCTTCATTAACTAATATCTGTAACTTCACCAAATCAGATTCTCGATTTTCGATAAATTCATAATCAAGAGAAGCGTAACCCTGAGTTCGGGATTTAAGCTGGTTGAAAAAATCGATCAGCATTTCTGATAATGGCATCTCGTATTGAAGCAGTACCCTAGCCTGGTTTTGATCCCCACTTGATGAGGTTTGTATATATTCCATTGTCTTATAAACTGCCCTACGTTCAGACATTAGTTCCATTACCGGTCCGACCATAGCATTAGGAGTTATAATCGTTGCTTTTATCCAAGGCTCTCTCGCAGATTGGATCAAGTTAGAACTTGGGAAATCAGCTGGGTTATGAATAATATCAAAGCTTCCATCAGTTTTTTCAATCTCATAACCTACACTGGGTGCGGTTACAATTATTTCAATATCATATTCTCGTTCAAGACGTTCTCTCACAATATCCATATGTAATAGACCCAGAAACCCACAACGGAAACCAAAACCTAGTGCAGAACTGTTTTCTGGCTCGTAAGATAATGCTGCGTCATTAAGCTGCAATTTCTCTAGAGCATCTCTTAAATCATCGTATCTTGATCCTTCTGACGGGAAAAGACCGGCGAAAATCATTGATTGCAAAGGCCGATACCCTGGTAGAGCATCAGATGCTCCGTCCTCCATAAGAGTAATTGTGTCTCCCACTCTGCATTCCCTTACATCTTTTAAGCCAGTTGCGATATATCCAACCTCGCCACAAGATAAACCTTCGTCTACCGGAAGCAGCCACGGAGAAAATACACCAATTTCAAGGGGTTGGATTAACTTGTCATTAGACATTAATCTCAAATCAGTGGAATCCGGAATTGAGCCATCAAATACTCTCACGTACGCTATAACGCCCTTATATTGGTCATATTTTGAATCAAACACTAAAGCCCTGAGTGGTCTACTCTCATTTTGATTAGGGGGATTCACTTTATCAATTATAGATTCCAAAATATCATCAATGCCAATCCCTTCTTTAGCAGATGCCAACAATACTTCTTCCGAAGGTATCGCTAGGGTTTCACCTAGTTCTTCTGTAACTTCCACGGGTCTCGCACTTGGAAGATCTACTTTGTTGATCACCGGAACTATATTTAGCCCTAACTCATTTGCAAGAAAAGTATTCGCTAACGTTTGAGCTTGGATTCCTTGAGATGCATCAACCACCAGAATAGCTCCCTCACAAGCAGCCAAACTGCGAGATACTTCATAGCTAAAATCTACGTGTCCTGGAGTATCAATAAGGTTAAATTGATATGTTAAACCGTTCCTAGCTGTATACATCATCTTTACAGCCTGAGCTTTGATTGTAATTCCTCTCTCTCTTTCTAGTTCTAACTGATCCAAGAGTTGATCTTGCATCGATCTCTGATCGATAGTGCTCGTGCTTTCCATAAGCCTATCCGCAAGAGTAGATTTTCCATGATCAATATGAGCGATGATAGAGAAATTTCTTATTAGGTCGGTTCCATTATTATGGTCATTCATTATATATTTATTTCCCAAAGTATTTGATCATGTTTCGGAGGCCGGGTGAAAGAATCAAAAAAAGTATTGGTGATCCAACACACTGATAAAGAATCTCTTGGTATCATAGGCGTTCAACTTTTAAACTACGGTATTGATTATTCTTACATAAAACCGTTCTACGGAGAAGATTTACCACTAGACGTAAACATGTTTTCTGGATTAATTATACTTGGAGGCCCCCAAAGTGCATACCAGGAAAAGGAATTTCCATATCTCTCTAAAGAAAAAGACTTTATAAAGAAAGCAATAGATGAGAATATACCCATTCTAGGAATCTGCCTGGGCAGCCAACTTCTGGCGGAAATTTTGGGCTCAAAGGTTAGTTCCGGACCAAAAATGCGCATAGGGTGGGAGCCAGTAGAACTGTCACAACTGTTCGTAAATAATTACATAAATCAAGCTGATATTAAAATCACTATCCAACCTTTGCATTGGCACAAAGATATATTTGAATTACCTCCTCAAGCATCCCAAATTGCATCATCGAAAAATACGAAAGTAGAAGGATTTATTTGGAGAACAAATGTGTGGGGATTAGTTTTTCATTTAGAAGCAGATTTAACTCAGATAGAAGAAATGGCGAACACATTTAAGCAAGATTTATTGGATGCAGGAATTTCAAGTACCAAGTTGCTGGAATTAACTCACCAATATTTAAATGAAAGCAATCAGGTTGGAAAATCGGTGTTTTCTAGTTGGATCCATTTATTGGATGGAAATAAATGAACTTACCCTATTTAGCATTTAAAATATCGCTAACCTGAACTACTCCCTTGGATCCAACTCTTTCAGCCAATTCTCCAATAGTTTGATTTAATACTGGATGGATTTGTTCAGGTATCAATTCATTCAAAGGTTGCAGGACAAAAGCTCTTTCATGCAACCGTGCATGAGGTACAGTTAGTCTCGAACTTTGCGAAACAAAAAGCCCCCTCATTTCATACCCATACAAAAGTAAATCTATGTCTATAGTGCGAGGCCCATTGACGATACTTCTCGTCCGACCTCCTTTTAACTCAATATCCAAAATTCGATCTAATATCTCATCGGCAGACCACTTCGTATATCCAACAAGGGCAGCATTCAAAAACAAAGGTTGGTCAGCGTACCCAACTGGAACAGTTTCATACACAGGAGAACACCGGACATTCTCTAGCAAATTTTTGAGTTCGTCAGTCGCCATTTTCAAGTTTCTCTCTCTGGGCCCCAAATTAGTTCCCAATGAAAGCGCTACCCACGCATTATTCATATATCACCTCTTAATGACGCTGTAATTTACTTGGGATTTGAAGCCAAATTGGAAATGCTATTAACATATTAATTTATTTCATTTCCGCTAGAGTCTCTGACTATTGCATCTGACATCTTTGCGACCCTTACCATATATTCAACATCGTGAACGCGAATTATATCTACCCCTTGTGATATAGCAATTGCCATGGTAGCAGCTGTTCCTTCGACTCGCTGACCTTCTGGTAAGTTTAAGACTTTGCCTATGGTTGATTTCCTCGAGGTACCTAATAGCATCGGATAACCTAGTTTCGATTTGAGAACATCGAGATTATTAAGTAAATCTAAATTATGCGTAACGGTCTTACCAAAACCAAAACCTGGGTCAACAATAATTTTATCCCTTCTAACTCCTGCAGAAATCGCTTTCGAAACACTTTCATTTAAAGAATCTGCAACGTTTTCTATCAGATTCTCATACTTTGTCGTTGCTTGATTATGCATTAATACGATGTAACTGGAGTATTCAGACGCTATGTGAGCCATTTGAATGTCAAATTTCAATCCAGTTACATCGTTAATTATGGTTGCCCCAGCTAGTATCGCAGCCTTTGCGACATTAGGTTTAAAAGTATCTATTGAAACTGGGACACCCAGCTTGCTCACTTCTTCGACCACTGCAACTACGCGCTCTATCTCTATCTCTTCTGAAACAATCTCATACGAATCACCTGGTTTATCTACACCAGACACCAGGGATTCCACTTCAGCTGAGTATCGGGGCCGCGTAGACTGCCCTCCAACATCAATAATATCTGCTCCTTGATCAATATATGTTTTCGCCATACTGATCGCAGATTCATGGTCTATGAACCCATCTCCCGAAAATGATTCAGGAGACATGTTAATTATGCCCATAACGTATGTTCTTTTTCCAAATCGCATCATACTATTCATTATCATCTAAGTTAGACCAATAATCATATTGAATCCAGCATCTTTATCAATAATTTTTATACATACTCATGCCTATTATAGGCTTGTCACCTTCTAACCGGCTCTGCTACCATCCTATGATAAATGTATTTCAAGATTAATATAGAAATTTAAAGCGCCACTTATGACTATGCAAGATAAACTTGATGAATTATCCAAACGTCGATCTGCCTCGTCTCAAGGTGGGGGCGAAGCGGCAATAGAAAGACAACATGCACGGGGCAAAATGACTGCGCATGAGAGAATCAACCGCCTTTTAGATCCTGGAACTTTTATTGAACTAGATCCTTTTGTAACGCATGATGTCAATGAATTTGGAATAGCAGACAGAAAAGTCCCAGGTGATTCAGTAGTAACAGGGTATGGGAAAATTGATGGTAGAACAGTTTTTGTATACGCCTTTGACTTCACTGTTTTAGGGGGAACCATGTCATTGGTTGCTTCAAAAAAAACTATGAAGGTCCAAGACCTAGCACTAAAAACTGGGTCCCCAATAATAGGTATCTTGGATTCAGGCGGGGCTAGGATTCAAGAAGGTGTTGACAGCCTCTGGGGTGTAGGGCAAATCTTTCAAAGGAATGTCTTATCCTCTGGAGTGATTCCTCAAATTAGTATCATAATGGGTCCAGCTGCTGGCGCAGCCGTTTACAGCCCTGCTCTAACTGATTTCATTATAATGGAAAAAGGCGTAGGCCAAATGTATATAACCGGTCCAGACGTAATAAAAACCGTTACCGGTGAGGAAGTAACACACGAGCAATTAGGTGGTGCCGATGCTCACACAACAATGAGTGGAGTAGCACATTTCGGCACTGATGGTGAGGAAGAAAGCTTAGACCTTGCCAGGGATCTGCTAAGCTTTCTTCCATCGAATAACTTGGAGGATTCTACGTTTGCAGATACTGCAGATAATCCTAGTAGACCAACCCCAGAATTGATGGACTTAGTTCCAGAAGACCCAAACCAACCCTATGACATGAGAGATTTCATTGATTCGATAGTGGATATTGGTGGGGGCTTTTTGGAAGTCCACCAATCATGGGCCCAAAACATTGTAGTGGGGTTTGGCAGATTTAACGGGAAGACAACAGGCATAATAGGTCAACAACCTATGGTCATGTCCGGAGCTTTAGACATCAAAGCTGCCATAAAAGCCGCTCGATTCGTTAGATTTTGTGATTGCTTTAATATTCCACTAGTTACCCTAACTGATGTTCCCGGCTACTTACCAGGCGTAGATCAAGAACATAACGGCATCATAACGCATGGAGCCAAACTATTGTATGCATATACTGAAGCAACCGTGCCAAAGGTAGGAATTGTGACAAGAAAAGCGTATGGTGGAGCATTAATTGTAATGTCCTCCCAGATGCTCAGAGGAGACATAAATTATGCTTGGCCAGGCGCAGAAATGGCTGTTATGGGAGCTGAAGGAGCCGCTAATATTATTTTTAGAAATCGAATTAGAGAATCAGAAAATTCAGAAATGGAAAGAAAACTTGCTACTCAAGAATATCAAGAACAATTCGCAAACCCATATGTTACAGCTAGCAAGGGTTACATAGAGGATGTCATTGACCCCTCAGATACAAGGAAAATGATAGTCAGCGCGCTATCAATGTTAGAAAATAAAACTGATTCAGTTCCTTCAAAGAAACACGGGAATATACCTCTCTAAAATGAATAGTACTAATCTGGATATAGATTCGATAGATGAAGAACTTAGCGCAGCAATTCTAAGTGTGATAAATGATTATGAAGAAGAGATAAGATTGAGAAATCTGAGCGAGCCAACTAACAAATGGAGGTTAAGAGGCCGATTGTCTCAAATGTCCAATAGAATACCCACTGACTCTAAATACAAACACCACCACCAAAAAAGCATAGCACTCACTAACAACTATCGGAGATCGTACTAATGGATCCAAAAGATATTTTTCGTAACTCTGATTCTAAAGTCCAAGTCACAGATGTGACCCTTCGTGATGGGCATCAATCAATTATGGCAACAAGGATGCGGACGAATCACATAAAAGAAATAATAGGGATGCTTGATAAAGTTGGATTCGCCGCTCTCGAAGTATGGGGTGGAGCTACCTTTGACGTAATGACGAGATATTTAAATGAAGATCCATGGGAGCGTATAAAGGACCTAAAAAAGGTAGCACCAAAAACTCCTTTTATGATGCTACTAAGAGGGCAAAATCTCGTGGGTTACAGGAATTACCCCGACGACGTAGTTAAAGAGTTTATTAGATATTCTGCCAAGTCAGGAATAGATATATTTCGTGTTTTCGATGCGTTAAACGATCATCGGAATTTTGAATCTTCATTTGATGCTATAAAGGAAGCTGGAAAGCATGTTCAAGGAACTATCTGCTACTCGGTAACCGAACAGCAGATGGGAGGACCAGTATTCAATTTAGACTATTTTATCGAAAAAGCTAAAACTATTGAGAAGATGGGTGCCGATTCTTTGTGTATTAAAGATATGGCAGCTCTTTTATCTCCGTACGATGCATACGAGTTAGTTAGTGCTTTGAAAGATGCAGTTTCTATACCCATAGAATTACATGCCCACTACACATCCGGTATGGGCCAAATGACCCAATTAAAAGCAATAGAAGCAGGAATAGATATTGTCGATACAGATTTAGCACCATTATCACTCAGAACTGCGCATCCCCCATTGGAGCCTCTGATTGTGACTTTAGACAAAACAGAAAGAAGCACCGGTTTTAACCTAAATAGAATAATTGATGCCAGCGATAAATTAGAAACCATCTTACAAGAACATTACTCAGATTTTATGGCTCCATCAAAATTCAGTACAATAGATACCAGTGTTCTAACCCATCAAGTTCCCGGAGGAATGACCTCAAACCTACTTTCACAGCTCGCTGAGGCTGACGCTTTAGACAAACTCCCCGATGTACTAAAGGAACTACCGAAAACTAGAAAAGACCTTGGATATCCACCGTTAGTAACACCCTCGAGCCAGATTATAGGTATTCAAGCAGTTCAAAATGTTTTGTTCGGTAGATACGAGATGGTAAGCCAGCAAATCAAAGACTACGTATTTGGGCTATACGGGCAACCACCCTTGCCTATGAATAAACGGGTGGTAAAAAAGGTTTTAAAGGGATACGAACGCGGTGAAACTCCTACCAAAGAAAAACCGGCTGATATCCTCGAACCAGAACTTGCCAAAGCAAAAGAGGATATCATCGACATTTCCTCGGATGAAGGAGATGTTCTAATTTATGCGCTATATCCTGTAACCGGACTTCAGTTCCTTCGTTGGAAGCACGGAATCGATGACCCTCCTAAAAAAGAATCCTATTCTACGGAAAAACAAGAGGAACCAAATACAAAGGATGTAAACAAACCGGCGGTTGGTCCAGGAGCGAACTCTAGGTCATACAAAGTTTACGTAGGTGAAAAGGAATTTGACATAATAGTGGAGTCTTCCAACACAACTGGCCCTAGAATTAGAAGCTTTAGAGATCCGAACCAAGGAGGGCGGCCTTTGCAGCCACCACCAGCGATGTCATCCACGGAAGTAACTAAATCTGGTTTGTCTGCACCTGAAGGAGGCTACCTCATAACAGCTCCAATGCCAGGGTTGGTTATAAGATACGAAGTTAAAATCGGTGACAAAGTTAAAAAAGGCGATACTTTGGTTGTCATAGAAGCTATGAAAATGCAAAATATGCTGCCGGCATCCGCAGACGGCATTATACTAGAGCTACCCAGAAATAGTGGTGACAGAGTCGCTAAAGGAGATGCTTTAGTAGTAGTTGGTCCCAGTAAGTAATTGCGCTATTATATCTAACCGTAGAATTAATTCAATTATAGAACTGTATCAATTTTAAAGAATATTTTATAATGAATCATTGGGGGAAACATGAGAAAAAAGATCACAGTCGTTGGCGGTGGAAACGTAGGTGCGACCGTTGCACAAAGAATAGCAGAAAGAGACTATGCTGATATTGTATTAGTAGACGTAGTAGAAGGTATGCCTCAAGGAAAAGCCTTGGATCTGGCAGAGAGTGGACCGATCCTTGGATATGACAGTAATGTGACTGGTACAAACACATATGATGAAACTAAGGATTCGGATCTCGTTGTAATTACAGCTGGTATAGCTCGAAAACCCGGTATGACGCGAGATGACTTACTTCGTACTAATAAATCAATAATGCAAAGTGTTGTGAAAGAGGTAGTACAAAAGTCGCCAAACTCTATACTCCTCATAGTATCCAATCCTCTGGATGCAATGGTGTACGAAGCTTACAAACAATCGGGATTCCCCAAAGAACGAGTGTTAGGAATGGCAGGTGTCCTTGATACCGCAAGAATGAGAACTTTTATAGCACAAGAAACAAATGTATCGGTAGAAGACGTACAAGCATATGTGCTAGGAGGTCATGGAGACACGATGGTCCCGCTCGTAAGGTATGCAACTGTGGGAGGTTTACCTCTGGACCACTGGATGTCTAGTGAAAAAATTGATGCAATAGTTACACGTACTCGACAAGGTGGCGGTGAAATCGTCAGCTTATTGAAAACAGGTTCTGCTTTCTATGCTCCGTCTGCAGCAGTTCTTCAGATGGCAGACGCAATAATCCTAGACAAAAAACGGGTTGTTCCAGCAGCAGCGTATTTAGAAGGTGAATACGGTGTTAATAACGTATTCATTGGGGTTCCAGTTGTATTGGGAGAGTCGGGAGTAGAAAAAATTATCGAGCTTGAGCTTACAGACGAAGAAAAGGCAGGGTTTGATAATTCAATTGCAGCCGTCGAAGAATTAATTGATGCAATGGATAATCTTTAGGTTAAACACGGCTTATTGAGTTTTGGTAATTTGGTAAACAACAACTTGCCATATCCTTGTTTGATCTGCATAAATGCGCCTGAAACTGTTATTGCTAAAAATTTTATCCACCTGATCTTCAGAGTGGACATAGATTCGGAATTTTTTTCTCAATAATGACTGCACCATGTTTATCAAAGTTGCCCCAATGCGTATCCAAACAAGTTTCCGAGGAATAGATATTGCAATCAGATCTGATGAATGGCAAATGGCAGACCTTAATAAGCTGTTTAAATCTGGGTAGCAACATATCGATCGGTCCATTATCACCAATGAAAAGTTCCCATAATTTTGCTGACCCTTAGAGAATTCGCCAATAATGGTTTTAGAGTTAAGCGATGGATCAATCTCTTTCTTAAGTCTTTCAGCCGCTTTATTCGCCCATTCTGAAGCATCAACCCCAACAGACCGCTGTGCTCCCGAATTGACTAAATTCATATGAAGAGCGCCCGCCCCACTCCCGACCTCGAGAATCGAATGATCCTTAATCCCATAGGAAACCAAATAGTCGAAAATCAGTTTCGATTGCGCTGGAAGTCCTTTTGATCGGTATTCTCGTAAATAATTTTCAAAATAACTTTCATTAAACTGCAAGCCGAAGTCAGTACAGCAACTAAGCTCAGTTTTTTCTGAAGGCTCGCTCATATTTTAACCCCAATAAAATTCTGCCAACTGGTCTGAAAGATTTTTTATTTGAGATGAATTTTATCTATGAGATACCTGCTATTTCAACAAAATTATCTGTGGATATTATATGTCTTTTTAATCCCATTTCCTTGACATTGAACCCCAAAGCAGACCCAATTAATTGAGGCAGATGCAGTACCGGCATATCTATTGATTCTCCTGCTTTGCTTGCTGCTCTTGGTTGAAATTCATCCAAATTTAAATGACACAAAGGGCACGGCGTAACTAAGGCATGGGCCCCTTTATCCTTAGCTTCTAACGTATGGTTTGCAACCATCTTTAGACCATTATCTTGATTGATCGTCATGATTGGGAATCCACAGCATCGAAGCTTACCTTCATAATCGATCGGCTCTGCTCCTAATGCCGCAATAATTTTCTCTAAATATTGTGTTCTATCCGGATGTTCATCCATTCCCAAAACATACCGCGGTCGTAAAATATAACAGCCATAAAATGGAGCGATCCGTAATCCTGTTAATGGATTTACTACCATCTCAGAAAGTTTATCCAACCCAAGTTCTTCAACCACAGCCCACATCATATGGGTTACGCGAACCGTTCCTTTATATTCTAGGCCTTCTTCTTTTAAATTTTCATTAATCTTGGCTAAGTATTCGGGTTTTTCCCTGAGTTTATAATTGACCGAGCTCATAACTCCCTGACAAGTAGAACAAATGGTCAAAATAGTATCTAATCCCATTTGCTCCGCCATCGCAAAATTACGTGCGTTTAGGGTATCGACGAGCTCTTCATTACGCTCACCTAAAACACCAGCTCCTGTGCAATTTGCTTGATCAAGCTCTACTAAATCCATACCGATCTTATTAGCGACCGCGGTTGCAGCTGGAAACAGTTCTGGAGTTCCTGCCTTAGACACGCAACCTGGCCAAAAAGCATAACGCATACCCTAAACCCCCAAGTTTTCAAAAATCTTTTTAACATTTTTCGCAGACTTTATACTTTTATGAATTATAGGAGGTAACCTCAATCGAAGAATTCGTCTGATGCCCAAATCAGCTAGTTCAAAAGCCCATATAGGAAATCCGAACGTCTTTCTAGCAAGTCCAAACTCATCAAGCCTGCCACTATGTTTCACTCCATCAATAAACCCTTGTATGTGCCTCTGCCCTCTTCCTTTTTTGTCTATCTCGTTTTCAACAACCATGGATCGTATATCCATGATACGTTCCATAGGAGCAACGTCCTTGGGACATGCCTGAACGCACATAAAACATCTAGTGCAATCCCAAACCCCGGTAGGCTCGTTATAGGACTCAAGTCTTTCTTCTTGGGCACCATCACGTGGGTCAGCCGCAAATCTGAATGCTTTTGCCAAAGCTGCCGGACCCAAAAATGTTTTATCTACCTCTAAAACGGTGCAGTCAGATACACATGCTCCACACATGATGCAATTCATAGCTACGGCAAGTTTCATCATTTCATCATTTGAAACAAGATATTCTTTTTCGGGTTCAGGGCCAGTTGGCTGGAGATATGGTTCAATTTTTTCAACTTTTTCCCAAAACATATCCATATTAACAACCAAATCTTTTATCACTGGCATATTGCCCATCGGCTCTACGGTTATTATGTCTCCTTCAGTTTCCTTAATGTCCGATACCATAGCTTTACAAGCTAAACGAGACTCGCCATTTATCTTCATAGAACAAGAACCGCATATCGCACTTCTGCAAGAACATCTTAAAGACAGAGATCCATCCTGATGATCCCTTATGTCCAACAGTCCCTCTAGAACACTTCCATATTCTGGAAGGTCTACTTCAAATTCTTCATAATGAGACCCTTCTTGGGACTCGGGATCATACCTTTGAACTTTAAACGTCGCATCCATTTAATATGTCCTCACTTGCGGCTCCCATTGCGTCATTGTAACTGGGATATAATTTAGTTTTGGTTCGCCATTTTCATCTAGATTAACCACTGTATGCTTGAGATATTCTTCATCGTTTCGATCAGGATAATCTTCTCTAGCGTGTGCTCCTCTACTTTCCTTACGTTCAATCGCGCCTATGCCAATGACCTCTGCTACATCTAACATAAATTCTAATTCTAATACGGAAAGAAGATCTGTGTTAAAAATTTTGCCTTTATTGTCTAATGAAATTTTTGGAAACCTATCGCGCACCGAGCGAACAGATTCCAATGTCTTCTTCATGCCTTCTTCATTGCGGAATACCGCGATCCCGTCGTTCATAGCGCTACCCATCTCTGACCTTAGGTTTGCAGTTCTAAGACCTCCAGAAGGACGAGCAAAGATTTCTTTAATTTTATCTTCGGCACCCCTAATAACTGAATTTTCATCAATGTTTACCCAATCTGTTGATTTAGCATAGTCAGTAGATCCCTGTCCTGATCGTCTACCAAATACTATAGTATCAAGGAGCGAATTGCCCCCTAGTCGGTTACCGCCATGGACACTAACATTCGCACATTCACCTGCTGCGAATAATCCTTCAACACCTTGCCATCTATTTTGTCCTGAAACATCCCAGGTCCGACCATCAACATCAGTCTTTATGCCACCCATAATATAATGGTGGCCTGGTTGAATCGGGACAGGTGCCTCTAAAATATTAGTGTTAGCATAATCACGGGATAGTTCATATATCTGGCTTAATTTAGTCATTATAAGATCACGACCTAGATGCCTTAGATCCAAGAACACACACCCATCGACTCCTCTACCTTCACGGATCTCCATGGTCTCAGCCCGAGAGACTACATCTCGCGAAGCCAACTCTTTCATATTAGGAGCATATTTCTCCATGAATCTTTCGCCTTTGGAGTTAAGTAAATATGCACCTTCGCCTCGAGCACCTTCTGTGATTAGTACGCCATTCGCCTGCATCGTCGTCGGATGGTGCTGCACCATCTCCATGTCCATCAAGGTTGCCCCTGCCTTATAGGCTAGTGCCTGTCCGTCAGCTGTTACCACTAAGCCATTGGTGGTTGGAGAATAAACCTGCCCAATACCTCCTGTAGCCAAAATCAACGACTTAGACCTGAATACTTCAATCTTTCCTGTAGGTATCTCCATCGCGACACAGCCTGCGACCTTGTTATCTTCAACAATCAAGTCCATGACAAACCATTCTGAATACACTTTTAATCCAGATTTAATAAGTTGCTCCCACATTACATGCAATAGCACTTGTCCAGTTTGGTCTGCTACATAGCAAGTCCTTTTGACAGATGTGCCTCCAAAAGCCCTCGCATCGATCTTGCCTTCTTCCGTCCTATTGAATACTACTCCCATCCTCTCAAGACTATATATATCGTCGGGAGCCTCAGAACATAGTATTTCTATAGCATCTTGGTCTCCAAGGTAATCGCTTCCTTTAACGGTGTCATATGCATGAGATTCCCAAGAGTCATCTTCGCTAACGGCGGCTTGGACTCCTCCTTGAGCAGCCGCTGAATGACTTCGGGTAGGGAAAATTTTGGAGATCATCGCCACATCCATACCAAGCTCTTGTGCTTTCTGTGCAGCCCGCATCCCAGCGAGTCCACCACCCACTATGAGAACTTGGTGTTGGGGCATTAGACGTCTCCTTTGGGTACTTTCATAAATCCGGTAGATTGTAGCACGCTGCCAGTTAGAACGACAACAATAGATCGGTGCAAATCACTGCGATTTTTTCTTTTTTCCATCACATATGAGTAATACAGCCATATAAAGCTCAAAATAGTTATGTTGGACTATTAAGCTAATGTTCTGGGTTTACAAAAAATTTGTACTTGATTAGGCCCGCGATGGTTTTAGCATCGCGAATCTCACCTGATTCTATTAACGATTCTAAATCATCGAGTGGAACAACTCTAACTGTTATGGCTTCGTCTTCATCGGGTTCATGATTTGGTGCTGGGAAAAGATCACGAGCAACAAATAAATGTATGTACTCGTTCGTAAAACCTGGGGCCGTAAAGAACCCACCAAATGGAGTGATTTCTCTCGTATCCATACCTATCTCTTCTCTAAGCTCTCGACGCGCAGTTTCAATAGGAGTCTCGTTTTCCTCGCATGTACCAGCGGGTAATTCAAGTAAACTTTCTTCTGCCGCATATCGAAATTGATCGACCAAAATCACATTACCAGAACAATCTAAGGGTATCATCGCAACAGCACCAGGATGCTCAACTACCGACCAGCGAGTGAATGAACCATCTGGTCGTTCTAAAAGATCTTCTCTCAAACTTATTGTCTTACCCTTATAAATCTGAGTTCTTCTATGCAATTTCATCTTATTCTGGTATTTCAAAGGCAATATAATTAATTGGGATCTATATCGATGCTCATTATAATTTCATTGCAAGAAAAGAACTTTGAGCACCCTATGCACTCAGACCAAATTTTTATTGGGAATTTAGTAACATTAGATAACGAAAATCCCATCTTGTTGTAAAACTCTGGCTTGTTAGTCAAAACGAAAATTTCGTTTATGCCTAGCTTCAAAGCGTCTTGCAGACATGATTGAATCAAAATCGAACCGACGCCTTTACCTTGCCAATTCTCTTTTACGGCTACACCTTTTATCTCTCCGAGTTTATCATCTAATTTATGGAGTGCAGCCGTTGCAATTAAGTTACCGGTCTTGTTTTTCACGACAACAAAATCATTGATGTTTTGGTTAATTTCGTCAATAGTTCTGTGGAGCATTTCACCTTCGTCCGCAAAATAATTAATTATCTCATGGATATCATATGCATCACGGAGTGAGGCTCTTTCAACATTCAATCCGGTAGCGTAATTCGTTATTGGCTCGAAACTAAATACACCTAGAGTTTTGTTCCCCATATCTTTAATCAATACTCCCCTGATCAGATTCTATCATCAGATAAACCTGGGTGGTACCTCTGTCCACTTAATATAGAACTAAGGGCACCATAAAAATAATTGGGAGATTGCAAACGCAGAAACTTTGCCTTGTAGTCACTAGATTTAATGGCAACTCTATCTCCTGAAATCAATGGGTAATCAACATGGCCATCTATACTCAATACCGCCGCGTGGTTGCCAATTAGTTCTACCGCTATAGAAGAATCCGAATCAACAACAATTGCAGATTGTGACAAAGGGTGCGATGCTACTGCTTTAATTATTGAATAAGGAGAAGTTGGTGGTAAAACTGGACCACCCGCGGCCAAGTTGTATGCTGTGCTGCCCGTCGCAGTTGCTACCAACAACCCGTCACCGCTAAAAGCAAACATTCTCGTGTCATCAACATCCACGCTAATTTGTATGGTTCTAGCTGCACCACCACGACTTATTGTAACTTCGTTCATAGCATGCCAATTTGATCCATCCACGGACGCTTCCAGCATAGATCTTTGTTCAATCCAACCTTTGCCGTCAATAATTTCGTTTAAATGTCCCAGCGCTTCGGAGCCATCAAGCTCCGTCAAGAATCCCAAGCTGCCGGCATTAATGCCTAATATTGGTACATCCCACGCTGCGGTCTCACGGGTGACTCGTAGAAGCGTTCCATCACCACCTACGCTTATTATCAATTGTGTTTCAGGCAAATCTTTTTGGTTCAAGTCTTCTTGCCAAGAAGAGAGTGACCAAACCTGCTTGCCCAAACCAGATATATGCTCCTCGATGGTTCTAGCCAAAGCTGTCGCCTGTTCAATTTGCGATTGATACAATATTCCTATGCAATCCACGTTACTACCTACCAGAATAGTTCTTACAATAGGTAGTATATCAACGAATCACCCTAAGGTTTAGCAAAAAAACACTTAGATAAGCATATGAACGGTAAAGTTCTACTTTTTTACGATTTGTATTAGTACCCCACCCGCGCTCGCTGGATGGATCCAAGCCTCTTCTTCGGTGACTCTGCCAACCCTTTTTAGACCATTACCTTCAACAAAATCTATAGCAGACTTTACATCTTCAGTTTCTAAAGAAATATGATGCATAGTTCCATGTGATTTACCGCCATACTTTTCAAGAAATCTAGCAGTTCCTGATGACACATCTTGAGGTGAAACAGCGACGATCTCTCCTGAATTTTTCCCCAGAGGTATATTTAGGATCCTAACATTTTCATTTTCAATAAATTTTCCACCTTTTAGAGTTGGTGATCTGAGAGTATCTACTCTCAACCCAATTATGTTACACCAAAAATGTCTCGCTTTTTCTAAATCATCAGTCACAATCCCTATATGATGCATACCAGTAAAAACACCTGCCCCTTGGTAATTATCTCCAACGTTATGATTTTCCGTTCTCCATATCTCCAGCAGAATTCCTAAACAATCTTTAGGGTGAAAAAAAGTAACTTCACGCCAAGGTTCTCTTTCTTGCTCTTCAGGAGACTCTAATTGCGTTAACCCAGATGCTCTCAAATGAGCCACATCATCAGGTACGTTATCTGAATGTAAGCAAATATGATGAAGTGCCCCGACTCCACCACGGCTCTGGACGAACCGGTGAGTACCACCAGGAGTGGTACCATCAGACGGTGGCGCGTTTAACTCTAACTCCATCCCACCAATCGGTACATCCAAGATATCCGTTGGATCAGGGCCTCTTTGCAGATTACCATCTGGTAATGGGGATCTCGTTTCATCAACAAGCAAACCTAACCCTTTAACAAAAACATCTTGCGCTATTCCCAAATCTTTGATAGCAATACCAGCATGATGAATACGATCAAACATAAGAAATCTCTCCTAATAAATTAGAGTTTATTGACTATTCAAATATAAGTGTTAGGAATTATCTAAGATTCGTCCCTAACTAACTCTATTAGTATCCCAGAAGCCGATTTGGGATGTATCCACGCTTCATCATTGGTAGCTTTACCAATCAATTGGAGACCATGCGATTCCAACCTTTCAGCAGCCGCTTTAACATCCCTTGTACCTAAAGCCATATGATGCATAGTACCGCCCGCGCGCGCACCATATTTTTCCATAAATTTTGCTGTTCCACTTTTACCATCGTTAGGGTGAACGCAGGTTATCTCACTATTGCCGATGGGGATATCTAAAACGTTTACATTCTCATCTTTAATGAACCTTCCACCCTTTCGAATAGAAGACTGAATTGTGTCTACTCTTAACCCGATGGTGTTAGTCCAAAATTGCCTTGAACGTTCGAGATCTGAAGTCACTAAACCCAGGTGATGCATTTTAGTAAAAACACCTTCCCCTTGATAATTATCTCCTACCCTATGGTTATCGGGAGGCCAAATTTCCAATAAAATACCTTCACAGTCTCGAGGATGGAAAAAGGCCACTGTGTTCCACGGTTCGTTTGATTCGAGTTGCTCCGGAGAAGCTGCGATTTGTGTAAGGCCTGAAGCACGTAAGTGCGCTACATCGT
>CEUZ01078089.1_pt1 | contig 19423 bp, 20 predicted proteins | sample 361511 | NCBI WGS metagenome assembly CEUZ01 (sample SAMEA2622822, study PRJEB7988) | marine metagenome | biome: marine biome (ENVO:00000447); feature: surface water layer (ENVO:00002042); material: "saline water (ENVO:00002010), including plankton (ENVO:xxxxxxxx)" | depth 5 m
CCAAATCCAACAAGTGGTTTTTTATTAATGTTTCCAAAAGAAGAAGTTATTTATCTTGATCTGACATTTGAAGAGGCTTCAAAATTTATAGTTTCAGCAGGAACATCAAATCCTAAATAGTCTTTTTAAGATTTATTTGAGTTATTATGTCTGACTTATCGAAAAGTTTTAGTAAAAAATTATATCTTGTAAAATTAACTTCACTATCCTCAATTTCCTTAATATTTTTTTCAGCAATTTTAAATAAGTCTTCATGCTGAATAGGATCAGCTATTTTAAAATCTTTAATTCCGCTTTGTTTAAAACCTAAAATATCACCATAGCCACGTAATTTCATATCTTCTTCAGCTATAAAAAAACCATCATTGGAAGTTTTAAGTATTTTAATTCTTTTTTTTGCATTTTCTGATAAATTTTTTTTATAAAGAAGAATACACACACCTTGATTAACACCACGACCAACCCTTCCTCTTAATTGATGTAATTGAGATAAGCCAAATTTATTAGAATTTTCTATAACTATAATGTTTGCATTTGGAAAGTCTATACCAACCTCTATAACAGTTGTGGAAACCAAAATATCTATTTTTCTATTTAAAAAATCATTAAGGATTTTATCTTTTTTATTTTTTTCCATACCACCATGAATTAATCCTACTTTGGTAAATTTTTTTAACAAATATTTTTGTTTTTGTACAGCTGCAGCAAAATCTAATTTGTTAGATTCCTCTATTAATGGACATACCCAAAAAATTTGATTTTTATTTTCAATCTCCTTTCTAATAAATGATATTATCTCGTCAATTTTTTCCTCGGGTTTACTAAGAGTTATTATGTTTTTTCTATTTAAAGGTTTCTCTATAAGCTTAGAGACATCCATATCACCATAAATGGCCATTATTAATGTTCTAGGAATAGGTGTTGCAGACATTAAAAGTATATCACAATCATTGCCACCTTTATTTGAAAGTTCAATTCGTTGCCTTACCCCAAATTTATGTTGTTCATCTATTATAATAAACCCAAGTTTTTTAAATACAATATTTTTTTGAAACAAAGCATGAGTACCAATTAAAAAATTTATTTTTCCATTTTGTATATTTTTATAAACTAATTTTTTTTTTTCAGAATCTGTCTTACTTGTAATTAATTCTATATTTATATTTGTAGATTTAAATATTTTTAATGCTAAATTATAGTGTTGTGTAGCTAAAATCTCAGTTGGAGCCATTAAGGCCACCTGCCAACCAGAAGTAATAACATTAGCCGCTGCAAGGAGCGATATAATAGTTTTTCCGCTACCAACATCTCCCTGGAGGAGTCTAAACATTTTATAGTTTGATTTTAAATCATTGTTTATATCATTTATTATATCGACTTGATTTTTAGTTAGTTTGAAATCAAAATTATTAATTATTTTTTTGTGAATTAAACTATCAAACACTTTAGGCCTTTTTTTATGTTTTTTAATTCTTTTTCTAACTTGAGATAGAACCAATAAATTTGCAAGAATTTCATCATATGCAAGTCTTCTGTGGTGGTCAGAATTTAAATCGTAAGTATGTTTTTTATGGACATTGAGAATTGAATTATACCAAGACACAGAACCAATTTTTTTAAATGTTTTATAATCATGCCACTCTGGAACATCAGAAATTTTTTTCAAAATTTGTTCAATTAATTTTCTGTATACTTTTTCAGTTAGTCCTTCAGTTAGTGAATATTTTGGAATTATTTTATTGACATAATCTTCTTTATTTAGAGGCACAACATAAGCTGGATTTGTTATTTGATAATTTTTTTTATAAAAATTAATTTTTCCACTAACTATTACAAATGTATCCAAAGGTAAAATTTTTCGTATATAACCCTCTCTGCTATTAAAAAAAACTATATCTATTTTTCCACTTTCATCTTCGCAGCTTACCTTGCTAGGAAGATTCCTTATTCTTGGAAAATTATATTTCTTAACTTTAACTTTAATAGTAGTTATTTTTCCAATTTCTAATTTGTTCAATGTTTTAACATTTGATCTATCAGTATAACCCTCAGGAAAGTTAAAAAGTAAATCATAAATTTTTTCAATTTTTTTCTTTTTCAAGAGTTTTTTAATTTTTATTCCAACGCCTTCTAAATTTGATACATTTTGAAATAAAAAATCTTGTATTTTTAAATCCTTCATTGTTCTATAATATATATTAAATTTTATTTAATTATGCCAAACAAAGAAATTTTAAAAAAACAAATTATCTACAGATCAATGCATAGAGGAACCAAAGAAATGGATTTACTATTAGGTAATTTTGTTAACAAGCATCTAAATGAATTTAATGACATTGAGCTTGATGATTTAAACGCTCTATTATTCATAGAGGATGAAATAATATACAAATGGTATTTTGAAAATAAACTAAACGACAGAATTCAAAATAACAAAGTTACAAAAATGTTAAAAGCTTTTAAGCTCTAGTTAATTGGCGGAGAGGGTGGGATTCGAACCCACGAATGAGTTGCCCCATTGCTAGTTTTCAAGACTAGTGCTTTCAACCGCTCAGCCACCTCTCCATTTGTTAAATTACATGTTTTTTTATATTTTTATACTTCAAAAAACAACTTATATCTATTCACTTGTTGTATTTGATTATTTAAAAATAAAAGTTATAACTTAAATTCATAAAATGATTATTTCAAAAACACCATATAGAATATCTTTTTTTGGAGGAGGAAGCGATTATCCAAAGTGGTATTTGAAAAATGGTGGTTCAGTTTTGTCAACAAGTATCGATAAATATATTTATATTTCATGTAGAAACTTACCTCCCTTTTTTAATCATAAATATCGAGTAGTTTGGTCAAAAAATGAAACAGTAAAAAAAGTTGATCAAATTAAACACAAACCAACTAGAGTAATGATTAAAAAATTTAATATCAAAAGCGGTCTTGAAATACACTATGATGGTGACCTCCCAGCAAGAAGTGGAATGGGTTCTAGCTCAGTATTTGTTGTTGGTCTTATGAATCTTTTAAGTAATTATAAAAATAAAAAAATTTCTAAAAATGAACTTGCAAAAAAAAGTATTCTATTTGAACAGAAAGATTTAAAAGAAGTAGTAGGTTCACAAGATCAAATTGCTGCATCTTACGGCGGTTTTAATAAAATTATATTTAAAAAAGATGGTAATTTTAATGTAATTAAGCACTCAATTAAAAATAAAAATATTAAATATTTGAATAAAAATCTTGTATTGCTGTACACAGGCTTAAGAAGAACAGCTCATGATATTGCAAAAAGCTATGTACATAAGTTACAAAAAAGCAAAAAATCACATATTTTAGAAATATCTAATTTTGTAGCTGAAGGTGAAAAGGCTCTTAAAGATGGTAATGTTGATAATTTTGGTAGACTGTTACATGAATCGTGGATTCAAAAGAAAAGTCTTAGTCACTTAATAAGTAATTCAAGCATAGAAAATATTTATAATTTTGCTATTAAAAAAGGTGCTACTGGAGGAAAGTTATTAGGTGCGGGCGGTGGTGGCTTTTTATTATTTTATGTGCCTCATTATAAACAAAAATATTTTATCAAATATTTTAAAAAATTTATTACCATTCCTTTCAGTTTTACGGAGGAAAGAAGTAAAATTTTATTTAAAAGTTTAAGTAATTAATATGAAATTTTTTCATCCTTTGATGCATGATAATTTTACAAAGGCTGATATGAATGCCGTTATAAAATTATTGAAACAGAAAAAAATAATTTTAACTCAATCAAAGAAAGTAAGAGAATTTGAAAAGAAATGGTCTAGATGGTTAGGGGTTAAATATAGTGTTTTTGTTAATTCAGGTTCTTCTGCAAATTTATTAACTATGACTATTTTAAAATTTTTAAAAGGGAATGGAGAAGTTATTGTTCCAACATTAACTTGGGTTTCGGACATTTCGTCAGTACTACAAAATAATTTAAAACCTGTTTTTGTTGATATTAATCCAAAGAATTTATGTATGTCTGAAAAAGATATTATATCTAAAGTTAATAAGAGAACTATTGGAGTTTTTTTATCTCATATACAAGGTTTTAATGGATTATCTAAAAATTTACTTAATTTCTTAAAGAAAAGGAAAATTATGCTTATCGAAGATGTATGTGAATCACATGGTGCTGAATTTAGGAAAAAAAAATTAGGAACATTTGGAAAAATTTCAAATTTTTCATTCTACTATGCTCATCATATGTCTACTATAGAAGGAGGCATGATTTGTACGAATGATAAAAAAATATATCAGCTAGCAAGATCATTGAGATCACACGGTATGGCACGTGAATTAGACGATGAAAAACTTGAAAGAAAAATAATATCTAAACATAAAAAGCTTTCCCCAAAATTTATATTTTTATATCCAGCCTATAATTTTAGAAATAATGAAATTGGAGCTACCATTGGTTTAAATCAACTTAGATCACTTAACTCTAATAACAAAATAAGAAAAAGAAATTTTATAAATTTTATAAGACATTTAGATACAGAAAAATATAGAACAGATTTTGATCTAGCGGGAAGTTGTAATTATGCGTTTCCATTAATTCTTAAAAAAGCTAGTTTTTCAAATAGAAACCAATTAGAAAAAGTATTAAAAAATAAAAAAATTGAATTTAGAAGAGGAAATGCGGGGGGAGGCAACCAACTAAGACAGCCGTATCTTAAAAAATTTATCAAAAAAATTAATTTCAAAAAGTTTAAAGAGGTAGATCATATTCACTTTTTTGGTTACTATATTGGAAATTATCCATCTTTAAAAATATCTAGAATTAAAAAAATTTGCAAAATATTAAATTCAGTTGTTTTTAATTAATAATATATTTAATAAAGGATTTATTGTATTGATATGAATAAAATTCTAATTACTGGCGGAGCTGGATATATTGGTTCAAAACTGTCAACTAAATTAGTTGAACTTGGATACGAAGTAACTGTTTTGGATATATTAAAATTTTCAAGCAAATCAATAAATCATTTATTTTCTAAAGATAATTTTAAATTTATAAAAGGCGATGTGAGGAATAAAAAATTAATAAACAAATTATTAAAAAAAAATCAATTTATCATACCTTTGGCAGCTTTAGTAGGAGCTCCACTTTGTGAAAAGAATAAAAAGGAAGCTATTTCTGTTAATCTTAATTCAATTAAATATCTTACAAATAGTATTAAAAAAAAAAATAAAATAATTTATTTAACAACAAATTCTGGATATGGAGTCGGTGAAAAAAATAAGTATTGTGATGAAAATTCCATATTAAAACCTATATCACTTTATGGCCGGACTAAAGTTCAAGCCGAAGAATCTGTGATGCGTTGCACAAATGCAGTTGCATTTAGATTGGCTACTGTATTTGGCTATTCATACAGAATGAGAACGGACTTATTAGTAAATAATTTTGTTTATAAATCTTATATCGAGAAGAAATTAACTATTTACGAACCTCATTTTAGGAGAAACTATATACATATAGATGATGTAGTTAATGGAATAATCTTTACAATTAAAAATTTCAACAAACTTAAATCTAATATTTATAATTTGGGCTTATCATCAGCAAATTTGACTAAACATATGTTGGCAAAAAAAATAAAGCGGAAAATTAAAAACTTAAAAATTACAATTGTTAAAAATAAAAAGGATCCTGATCAAAGAGATTATTATGTAAGTAATAGAAAAATTGAAAAAAGAGGTTTTAAAGCTAAGATAAAAATTGAAGATGGAATAGATGAACTAATTAAAATCTTTTCTCATAGTAAAGAAAAAATTATTAATAATTATTAATTTATTATCAATCTAGTTATGCAAATATTAAAAAAAATACTTTTAATTTTATTTTTCACAAATTTTATTATTGTGAACATTTCATTTGCTGAACTTACTCACGAGGGTTTTAATGAATGGCTTATAACTTATAAAAAGTATGCAAAAAAAAAAGGTATATCAGAAGAAACTTTAAATTCTGTTTTTAAAAATGCAAAATTTTTAGAAAAAGTAATTCAATATGATAGAAAACAACCAGAATTTTTTGAAGATACTTTAACGTATGTTGGTAAAAGAGCAAATAATTATAGATTGGAAAAAGCTAAAAAACTTTTTAAAAAAAATGAGAAATTATTTAATCGAGTCGAAAATGAATTTAATGTTGAAAAAGAAATTTTATTAGCACTATGGGGTATAGAAACAAACTTCGGAAAACATGTGGGTAAAATGGATATTATTTCATCTTTAGCTACATTAAGTTATGATAAACGTAGATCTAAATTTTTTTCATCGGAACTCTTAATATTACTTCAATTAATAGATAATAATGTTATCGATCTCAGTAAACTTTATGGATCTTGGGCTGGTGCGTTTGGAAATTTTCAATTTATGCCATCTACTATTAAAAGATATGCAATAGACTATGATAATAATAATAAAATAGAATTAAAATCTTCGTTACAGGATTCCGTAGCTTCTGCTGCCAATTATATAAATAGTGTTGGTTGGAAGTATAATGAACCTTGTTTTTATAGAGTTAAGCTTAAAAATAAAGTTAATAAAAAATATCTTAATACTTCAGCGAGAAAACTTAAAAATAAACTTAAAATCTCAGAGTGGGAAAAAAAAGGAATTGTCAGCTATAACAATACTGAATTGAACAAAGATTATAAAGCAGCATTAATTTACCCAGACAATAATAAAAATTCTCCAACCTATTTAGTTTTTAATAACTATGAAAAAATTTTAAAGTGGAACAGGTCATTAAGATTTGGAATAAGCGTCTGTACATTAGCAGAAATGATTAAATCATGAAATTTTTATATAGTATATTTTTATTATTAATTTTTATCTCATCTTGCGCAGATTATAAAAGTATCAAGACTAAGGCCTCTGTAGATAAAAAGTTATACTCATCAAAAGGTTTTATCCTGGTTTATAACGATTCATTAAAAAAATCAGGTTTAATAAAAAAAAAAATTAATAATAACGAAGATCAAATGATTCATTCATTCTTAAAAGCAAAGACACCTGTAAGAATTACCAATCTTGAAAATATGAAATCCTATGAAACAGTTGTTACAAAAAAATCGACTTATCCAAAAATTTTTAATGGTTTGATAAGTAAAAAAATTGCTAACGAGATCGAATTGGACCTGAATAATCCTTATGTTGAAATATTAGAAATTAAAAAGAATGAAAAATTTATAGCAAAAGAAGGTAACACATATGAGGAAGAGCGAAATGTTGCAGAAAAAGTTCCTGTTCAAAAAATTCAAATAAATACAATTGGAGGAGATGAAATTTCTATAGATAAAAAGAGTAAAAAAGAAGATAAAAAAAATTTTTTTATACTAGTCTCTGATTTTTATTATGAATCGTCAGCTTATGATTTGAAAACTGAATTAGAAAAAACAGTAAAAAGCAGCAATTTTTTTGTTAAGAAAATAAATAAAAATAAATACCGATTATCAATAGGCCCGTTTAAGGATTTTAACTCTTTAAAATCTGTTTATATTAGTTTAAATACAATAGGCTTTGAGGGTTTAGATATTTATAAAAAATGAAATATTTTAAATATTTTCTACATATTATTATTTTTTTGTTATTACAAAAAAATTCTTTTGCTAATATAGATGTTGATGCATCTTATGTAATCGTTCAAGATCATCATTCTGGTCAAATTCTTTACGAAAAGGATGCAGATACAAAAATTTATCCTGCGTCAATGACTAAAATTATGACCACTATCATAGCTTTTGATTTAATTAAAAGTGGAGAGACAAGCCTTGATGAGCTAATAACAATTTCTGAAAAAGCATGGAGACTTTCAAAGAGCGGTTACTCATCTATGTTTGTAATGTTAAACGATCAAGTCAGCGTAGAAGATTTATTAAAAGGAATTATTATAGTGTCAGGAAATGATGCTTGCGTAGCTTTAGCAGAGGGATTATCAGGATCTGAAGAAGAATTTGTTATTTTGATGAATCAAAAAGCAGAAGAGTTAGGAATGACAAATACTTTATTTAATAACTCCTCAGGAATTAATGATGCTAACAATTATTCAACCGTTAGAGATGTATTGATAATGTCACGATACCTAATTGAAAATTATCCTGAATTTTACACATACTATGTAGAGAAGTCTTTCACTTGGGATAGAACAGGGGGAGATCCTATTACTCAAGGAAATAGAAACCCTTTATTATATAAAAACATGGGAGTTGATGGCATTAAAACGGGCTTTCTAACTGTCGAAAAATATTCTTTAGCCGCATCAATGAAATCTGGAAAAAGAAGAATTACTGCAGTAGGTAGTGGCTTTCAAACCAAGAACTCTAGATCACGAGAATCTGCTAAATTACTGACATGGGGATTGCGCAGTTTTGATACAATTCAAATTACTTCAAGAGACTCAGTTTTTGAAAGTTTAAAAGTTTGGTTAGGAAAAAAACCTAGAATAGATGTTATTCCCTCAGAAGATTTTTACTTAACAGTACCCAAAAGAAAGAAAAAAATAATTAAAGCTGTTATTGAATATAACGGTCCAATAAACGCTCCAATTAAAAAAGGTGATAAGGTTGCTTTGCTTAACATTTATAAAGAAGGTGAACTGATTAAGAAAATAGATTTACTATCCAATGAAGATGTAAAGGAAAATAATATTTTTATAAGATTACTAAAATCTTTAAATTATCTGGTTTGGAGAGATGCTTAAAAAAAAATTCTTTTTCGTGACTTTCGAAGGTATAGAAGGTTCAGGAAAATCATATCAATGCCAAAAGTTATTTAAAAATCTTAAAAAAAATAAAATTAAAACTATCTTAACACGCGAACCAGGAGGGACCAAGGCTTCAGAAAAAATCAGGGAAGTTATATTAGATGATTACTTTCATAAAAATTCAAACGAACAATTTAATAAACTTACAGACACTTTGCTTTATATGGCAGCTAGAAATGAACATGTTATTAATAAAATAAAACCTGCAATTTTAAAAAAAAAGATAGTCATATGTGATCGATTTATAGATTCCACTTTAGCATATCAAGTTTACGGAAAAGGCATTGATGTTAAACTAGTAAATTTTATCCATAGATATGTACTTGGTAAAATTAAGCCAGATTTAACTTTTGTGCTTAGGGTTAAAATAACGAAAGCTTTAGAAAGATTAAAAAAAAGAAAGAAAAAAAATAGATATGATAAATTTACAAAAGAATTTTATAGAAAAGTTCAAAAAGCTTTTATTAAAATTTCTAATAAAAACAAGAAAAGATATGTAATTTTGGATAATTCAAAAGACACAAACGAAATTGAAAAAAAAATATATAATAAATTTATTGAATTTTACCAAAGATGAAACAAAACACGTTAAATACAGATATTCTTAATCCAAATAGCCAATTAGAATTATATGGTTATAAAGAAAAATTTGACTTTTTTGTAAGTTTATTCAAAAAAAATAAATTACCTAATAGTATATTATTAAGTGGATCAAAAGGTATAGGAAAAGCTACTTTTGCTTATCATTTTATTAATTATCTATTTTCAATATACCAGGACAATCCTTATTTAGTTGATAAAAATATTATTGATAAAAATAATTTATCGTATAAACATTTACTTAATAATACACATCCAAATTTTTTTTTGATTGAAAAAGAAAAAGATGAAAAAGAGATAAAAATTGAAAATATCAGAAACTTATTAAAATTTCTTAGCAAAACAACCGATTCAAAAAATCTTAAGATAGTTTTAATTGATAATGCTGAAGACCTTAATATAAACTCATCTAATACCTTGCTTAAAGCCCTGGAAGAACCTAACGAAAATACTTTCTTTTTTTTAATTTATAATAATGCAAGTAAGTTAATTAATACAATTAAGTCGAGATGTATTAATTTTAATTTTTTTTTAACTAATAAGCAAAAAAAAACAATACTCCAAAAAATTCTGTATCAATATGATTTAAAGTTAGATTTAAAAAAAATTAATAACTCATTCGTTCAGGATTCTCCAAGAAATTTTATTAAGTTTTTATCTCTAAATAGTGATAATTTGTTAGATATTATTTTTGAATATTTAAATAATTTTAAGTTGGATAAAAATCTAAATAATTTAAATTTTTTGTCACTCCTGATTGAAAAACATTATAATGAACTACTATTAAACAATAATAATAATCACATGTTTCATCTTCATAATTATTCAAAAGTAATTTTATATATTAATAATCTTAGAAAATTTAATTTAAATGATAAAAACACTTTAATTCTTATTGAGGATATATTGTTGAATGAAAAAAAATAATTTTTATATCACTACCCCAATTTATTATCCGTCTGGTAAACCTCACATGGGTCACGCATATTCAAGTATTTTTGCAGATGTTTTTGCAAGATATAAGAGAAATGAAAATTTTAATGTTTTTTTTTTAACAGGCACAGATGAGCATGGTCTCAAAATTCAGAAGGCTGCTGAAAAAGCTAATATGAAACCCTTGGAATACTGTGATAAAATTTCACAAATATTTAAAGATCTTACAAAAAAACTAGACTTGTCAAATGATGATTTTATTAGGACCACTGAAAAAAGACATCATGCTGCTGTTAACGAGCTATGGAATAAACTAATAAGTTCTGGTGATATTTATCTTTCTAAGTACAGGGGCTGGTACTCTCTTTCTGATGAAGCTTACTACAATCAGGACGAAATTATTAAGAGAAATGGTAACAACTATTCATCTTTTTCTGGTTCAGCTGTTGAATGGGTAGAAGAAGAATCTTTTTTTTTTAAATTATCTGCATGGGAAAAAAAATTGCTAAAATTTTACGAAAAAAATGAAAAATTTATTCTTCCAATTTCAAGAAAAAATGAAGTTGTAAATTTTGTAAAAAGTGGATTAAAAGATTTATCAGTTAGCAGAACATCCTTTACTTGGGGAATAAAAGCGCCAAATGATAACAAACATGTTATTTATGTCTGGTTAGATGCTCTTACAAACTATTTAAGTGCATTAAATTACCCTAATACACAATCCGACCTTTATAAAAATTTTTGGCCAGCTTCAGTTCATATTATAGGAAAAGATATATTAAGATTTCATGCAATATACTGGCCAGCCTTCTTACTTGCCGCTGGCATCAAACCCCCAAGTCGAGTTTTTGGACATGGATGGATATTGTCCGGCGATGAAAAAATGTCTAAATCGAAGGGCAATATATTAAATCCACTTGAAATAATTGATAATTATGGAATTGATGAATTAAGATACTATCTCATGAAAGAAGTTTCCCATGGAAGCGATGGTAATATTTCATTAGAAAACTTAGAAAAATGTATAAATAGTGATTTAGCAAATAATTATGGGAATCTATGCCAAAGAATTTTTTCATTTGTACATAATAATTGCAATGGAATTGTTAAAAAACAAAAAAATTTATCAAAATCTGATCAACTTTTAATTTCTAAAACTAAAGATTTAACAAAAAATTTGAGAACAGAAATGAATAATCAAAATCTTAACCACTATATTAAGGCTGTTATAGATATAAGCTTTCTAACAAATAAATATATTAATGACGAGGAACCTTGGAAATTAAAAAAAACTGATATATCAAAAATGAATAGTATTTTATACCTATCTCTCGAACAAATAGCTAAAATTTCACTTTTATTGAATCCTATTATACCAAGAGCTACAACAAAAGTTTTAAATGCACTTAATGTGAAGCAAGAGTTAAGAAACTTTTCCTTTTTGGATGAAAAAAATGTTCTTAATGATGATATTAAAATTAATGAATTAAAAATATTATTTAAAAAAATAATTTAATGATTATAGATTCACATTGTCATTTAGATTATCCAAGCCTCTTAGATCAATTAGATGATGTTGTAAAAAGAGCAGATGTTAATAAAGTAAAGTATTTATTAACAATTTGCACAACACCAGAGAGTTTTGAAAAAATTTCTATAATAGTTAGCAAACATAAAAATATTTACGGAACATTTGGTATACATCCCCATGAAACAAAAAATTTTACAAATGTTGATTCTAAATTTATCCTAAACATTATTAAAAAAAATAAGAAAATTATTGGTGTAGGAGAGACTGGTCTTGATTATTACTACAATCATAGTGATAAAGAAATCCAAAAAAAAAGTTTTGTCGAGCATATTCGTGCAAGTAGCATATTAAAAATGCCTATTATAGTTCATTCAAGGAATGCTGAAGATGATACATATAATATATTAAAAAATGAAATTAAAAACTCAAATTTAAAAGTGCTGATTCATTGTTTTACTGGTTCAAAAGATTTTGCAAAAAAATTACTTGATATTGGTTGTTATATTTCTGTGAGTGGAATTATAACTTTCAATAAATCTACTGATCTTGTGAGTGCTGTTACAACTATACCTATAGAAAAACTATTAGTAGAAACTGATTCACCGTACCTATCACCTATACCATACAGAGGTAAAGCAAATGAGCCATCCTTCATTGTTCATACGGTTGAAAAATTATCACAAATAAAAAATATTGATAAGGAATTAGTTATGAAACACACATCTGATAATTTTTTAAAGTTATTCAATATATCTACATGAAAACAAAATTTGTTATACTGGGTTGCGGAAATTCAATGGGCACTCCAAGAATAGATGGTTTTTGGGGAAAATGTAAAAAAAATAATAAAAAAAATTATAGAACCAGATGTTCGGCTTTAATAATAAAAGGAAATAATACTGTTTTAATAGATACATCACCAGACATAAGATCTCAATTGTTAGATAATAACATAAAACATATATCATCTGTTGTTTATACACATGAACATTCTGACCAAACAAATGGGATTTTTGAGTTAAGACCATTTGCCTTTAGAAAAAAAGGTGGAAATATTATTGATTTTTGGAATAAAAATATTCCCATAAATATTTATGGAAATTCAAAGACAATTAATTTGTTAAAAAAAAGATTTGATTATTGTTTTAGAAAAATAGATATTTACCCACCAATAGTTAAGGCCAACATTGTTAAAAAAAAATTTTCCTTAGGTAAAGGTAGAGAAAAAATAAAACTTAATACATTTCAAGCATATCACGGAAATTTAAAAGTAACTGGATATATTTTTAATAAATTGGCATACATAAGTGATTGTAGCGATTTAACTATAGTTAAAAGAAAAGAACTGTTTAAGCTAGATTATTTGGTAATTGATTGTTTAAATTTTAATGGGGGTTACGCTCATTTTGGATTAAATGAATGCTTAATTATAAATAATATTCTTAAACCCAAAAAAATGATTCTTACTAATCTTCATTATACTATTGATTACAATGAGATTCTAAAGAGATTACCAAGAAATATATTACCAGCATATGATGGGCTTCAATTTAATTTATAAATTTAATTGTTAACTAACTTATCAATTACTTTTATAAATTTTTTAGAAGAAGGGTTAGTAATTGAAGAAAAAGTTTGATCTATTTTACCTTCCTTATTTATAATTATTTTGTGAAAGTTCCATTTAGGAACTGCTGATTTACCATGATTTTTCTCAGCCCATATATAGAAGGGATGTGCATTTATACCTTTAACCGTAACCTTTTCGGTCATTGGAAAGGAAATGCCAAATTTAGCCTCACAAAAATTTTTAATATCTTCATTAGTTCCAGGCTCTTGCTTTCCGAAATCATTAGTCGGTATTCCAAGAATCACTACTCCCTTAGATTGATATTTTTCCCATACATTTTGCATATCTTCATATTGTTTAGTAAAACCGCACTGGCTAGCAACATTGACTACTACTATTACCTTACCTTTATATTCTGATAAATTTAACGGGCTACCATCTAGATCTTTAAATTCAAAATCGTACGCAAGTTTTTCATAGCTTGCATATAACTTGTTTCCAAATAGAGATATCATAATTACTAATATAATTACTTTAATTTTTTCTGTCATTTAAAAGTTTTTTTATTTTCTTTTTGTTGCTAGTAATAACATAAAGTATCCAGCTATAGCTGACAAAAATGACCCACTTAGAACTCCAATTTTCACTCCATCCATGTTATTTGAATATTCCGCAAAAGCTAAATTCCCAACAAATAAACTCATTGTAAATCCTATTCCAGTAAGAATCCCGACTCCATAAAATTTAATCCAATTAGAATTAGATGGCATTTCAGCTAACTTTAATTTTACAGATATATAAGAAAATAAAAAAACTCCAATTTGTTTTCCAAAAAATAAACCACATAAAATTCCCAAAGGAACCGGGTTGAGTAAAGTACTAAAAGTAACACCCTTTAAAACTACTCCAGCATTTGCTAAAGCAAAAAGTGGCATTATTCCGAATGCTACATAAGGCGAAAGCATATGCTCTAATTTTAATAGCAATGAATAATCCTTTTTATTATTTCTATGTGGAATTGTTGAAGCTAACAATACTCCAGATATTGTAGAATGTATTCCTGAACCATGAGTAAAGTACCACAACAAAAGACCGATAAATAAAAAAGGTAAAAATTTTTTTACACCAAATTTGTTAAGTGAAAGTAAAGCTATAAATGATATCAACATTAATAATAAATAATAATATTGAAGTTCAGTGGAATAAAATAAGGCTATAATAATTATCGCTCCTAAATCATCAATAATTGCTAGAGCAACTAAAAAAACTTTTAATGATATTGGGACTCTAGAGCCAAGAAGAGATAAAACACCTATAGAAAATGCTATATCTGTAGCTGTTGGTATAGCCCATCCCTTTAATGTATGGGCTGTTTCAAAGTTTATTACTATATAAATTAACGCAGGTACAGCCATACCACCAACAGCACCTATAATTGGTAGCAGAGCTCTTTTAGGCTTGGATAGTTCGCCATGGATAAATTCTCTTTTTATTTCTAATGTAACAATAAAGAAGAAGACTGCCATCAAGGCATCGTTAATCCAATGTAAAATGCTTAGATCTAAACCAAAATTTTCTGTACCAATTAATATATGTGTATTTAAAATTCCAAAATACAGACTATTTAAATCTGTATTGCTTAAAATTAAAGCTACAATAGCTGCTAGCAATAAAACTAAACCACTGGCAGCTTCTAATTTGAAAAACCATTTAAATGGAGCTGTAATATAGCTAATCATATTATTAATTTATTATATCACCTACAGAAATTTCTCCATCAGATAAAATTTCGCAACGCAATCCACCTTTATACAATAACTCTTTAACTAAATTTTGTTGTTCTAATTTATCTTGTAAATATTTACAAGGTCTACATAAATCATGAGCTTTTAGCTTAACATTTCCTACATAAAATTCTTTTCCTACTAGATTATTAAGCCTAATATTTTCAGTTATTATATTACGTCTGAAATTTAGAGGAAGAATTCTAGTATTTGATTTATTGTTAAAAGAATTAATATTTTCAATTTCTATAAGAGTTAATTGACATTGTTTTTGATTATTTTCTTTAAATTTCCTGTCATTTAATAGACCTTTCCCTTTAAAGGCTTTAGCTTTTTCTACTTTTTGGATTGCATTTCCTTTGCTACTACTTATTCCTATTTCAATGACTTTTCCCATACTATATATAAAACATAGTTAATTAGGATTTGGTAGGGTAAAAAGAAACGATTTGTTAATTATTAACTTCATTGAAAGTTATGAATATTTGTCTTATAAAATCTCGTGTTCGGGGCGTAGCGCAGTCTGGTAGCGCATCTGGTTTGGGACCAGAGGGTCGCAGGTTCAAATCCTGCCGCCCCGACCATAAAAATTATGAAGAAAGCAAAAATATACAAACCATCAAAAAGTGCCATGCAATCTGGAAAAAGGAATAGCAAGCTTTGGATATTAGAATTTGATACCTTGGATACCGGAGTTGATCCACTTACTGGATGGACATCTTCAAAAGATACAATGTCAGAAGTAAAACTAGAGTTTTTATCAAAAGATGAGGCTATTACTTATGCAAAAAAAAATAATATTGATTATTACATTGTAGAACCACAAAAAATTAAAATTGTTAAAAAGTCTTATACTGATAATTTTTTAAAGTAAATAAATGATAAAAAGTTTTTTTTATACAAAAAAATGGGCGCTATGGGCATGGGGAGGGTTCATTTTTATAATTGGTTCCTTGTTAGCTCAAACATGGATCGATGTAAAAATCAATGAATGGTATAAAGGTTTTTACGATCTTTTACAAAAAGCTACTGAAAGAGATGTTTCTGAATTTTATGATGGAATTTTTCTATTTATGAAATTGGCAATTCCATATGTTATAATTTATACAATTACAAATTATTTTACTCGGCTTTATGCATTTAGATGGAGAGAAGCCATGACTTTTGCGTATATGCCTTATTGGAAAAAAATAGATTCAAAAGTAGAAGGGGCTTCGCAAAGAATTCAGGAAGACTGTATGAACTTTGCTAAAATTGTTGAAAGCATAGGTCTTCAAATAGTTAGAGCGATCATGCTCTTGATAGCTTTTATACCTATACTCTGGGGATTATCTTCAAATGTAGTTATTCCATGGTTAAAAGATATAAATGGATCGTTAGTTTATGTATCTCTTACAGCAAGTTTAGGTGGAGTTTTAATAAGTTGGTTAGTTGGAATAAAACTTCCAGGTTTAGAATATAATAATCAGGTCGTTGAGGCTGCTTTTAGAAAAGAATTGGTTTATGGCGAAGATGATCGAGTAGAATATGCAAAACCACCGACCATTTTAGAATTATTTGCAGGAATAAAATTTAATTATCATAGACTCTTTCTGCATTATGGATATTTTGATTTATGGTTAATTATGTACAATCAAACCATGATTATAGTTCCTTATATAATTATGGGTCCTGGATTATTTACTGGAGCTATGACATTAGGAATTTTAATACAAACATCAAGCGCGTTTAGAGAAGTTCAAGGAAGTTTTTCATTATTTATGCAAAATTGGACAAGAATTACAGAACTAAGATCTATTTATAAAAGGTTGAATGAATTTGAAATAGCTATAGGTTACAAAAATCCATCTAGACGCATACCAGACATTACAAGGTCATAATAATGGATCTTATAATTAAATTAATTGACGTACTTTTCCCTGTTTTCTTGATAATAGGAATAGGCTATTGGTATGGTAAAAAGGACCCAAAATTCGACACTAAATTCATAACTGCTTTTGCTGGAAATTTTGGCTTACCTGCTATTATTTTTTATTCTTTAACAAGCACGAATATAAGCATAGATCTATTTTTACGATTTTCTTACTATATAACTTTATATGTATTAATTTTTTCTGTTATAGGAATAATAATTTTAAAAATACTAAATAAAGATATTTATAGGCTTTTGCCCCCTTTAATTTTACCAAACACTGGAAATATGGGTATGCCACTTTGTTTATTTGCATATGGAAAAATGGGCTTAGCTATAGCAACAGCCGCAACAGCAATGATTCTAGTTTTTCATTTTAGTGTTAATATATTATTAGCTAGTAAGAAATTTTCAATAAAGCCATTGTTAAAATGCATACCAGTATATGCGTTATTAGTTTCTTTAATATTTGTTTATTTTGAAATTCCATCACCAATATTTTTAGAAAATGCAACTTTTCTGATTGGTTATTCAACAATTTTTTTAGTTTTAATGTCTCTTGGAGTAGCTTTATCAAAACTCAAAGTATTTTTATTTAAAGAAACTTTAATTTATTCAATTACAAGAGTTATAGTCGGACCGGTCGTAGGCTTTGGATTTGTTAAATTTTTTAATCTTTCTGGAGTTGAAGCGGGTGTTATGTTTATTCAGGCATCAATGCCATCAGCAATCCTTACTTACTTAGTAAGCAAAATTTATTCACCAAAAAAAATATCCGATAGTATAGCTAGCACAGTTGCTTTATCTACATTTTTATCATTTTTTACTTTAATAGTTGTAGTATTCATTTCTTTGAAATACTTTAATTAATAGTGAAAGCTATTTTTTACAATTTATTGGCATGGGCAATTTTGCCTTTTATGGATACTATTGCAAAATATTTGAGTGCTGAAATATCTTTTTTTCAAATCACATGGGCTAGATATTTTTTTACAGTTTTTTTTACTTTACCTTTTATGTTTTTTTTCTTTAAAAAAAACTTGACGCGGAGCACTCAACCGAAGTTGCAAATTTTTAGAGGATTAACCTTATTTTTTGCGAATATTTTATTTTTCTATTCTATTTCTATTATTTCTATGGCAAAAGCTTTAACACTTGCTTTTGTTGCGCCTATTGTAACTACAGCTTTATCTTCTATTATTCTAAGAGAGAATGTTGGTTACAGAAGATGGTCTGCTGTTATAGTTGGTTTTATTGGAACTCTGATAGTAATTCGACCTGGTTTCATTGAATTTAATTTTGCTACTGTAGCTGCACTCGGTACTGGATTTTTTTATGGTATTTATCTTATCATCACCCGTAAATTACATACTTCAGACAGTCCTTTATTAACTTTATTATTAACCGGTGTAGTAGGGGTTGTGATCGCTTCTTTTTTTGTTCCTCTTTTTTGGACCAATCTTTCTATTCAGCAGTGGGCATTACTTGCTTTAATGGGTATTTTTGCATGCGTTGGACATCTTTTTTTAATACTATCTTTGAAATATGCCGATGCTTCTAAATTAGCACCTTTAGGTTATTTCGAGATTGTTACAAATATAATTCTAGGTTACCATTTCTTTGGTGATTTTCCGCATTTTTGGACGTGGGTAGGGTTGGGAATTATTATATGTTCAGGCGTATATATTTCTCTAAGAGAGAAGAGAGATATAGTAATTAAATAATTACTATTATCTAAAGTTTTACTTTATGATATGTTAATAAGTTACTGTATTTATTAAATATTTTAATATACTTAATGTATATTATAATAATAACAATATTTATATAAGTAACAGTAAAATAAGTAAGTAAAATAAGGATTAATTTTACCTTCAAATTAAGTTTGATTTTATACCCTTTTAATGAACCGGCAATACTTAAAAATAAGGCTAAATTACATCTAAAATTACTTAAAAATTGTTTTAGTTAAAGGTAAATTTTCAAGGGTTGCAATATACGAATATAGCGATTAAACGGCCGTAGAGGGGGTAATTTTAAGAATTTGGACTTAAATGGTACAACTGAGGGGTGAAATGTGACGATAGTAAAAATAGGGGTAAAATTGGAAGAAAAACAGCATAAATCAAGGGTTTTTTGAGTATTTAGAGTGTAATTTCACCTTTCTTTTTGGACCTACAAACAATAGTGTCCAAGCAAACTTTCCATCAGGTATCTTAAGACTATGTCGACTATTATACCTTCTGAACCCTATATAACCAGGTTTTCTCCAGAAAGTACCCTTTTCTGTTGT
>CEUZ01037352.1_pt1 | contig 19373 bp, 21 predicted proteins | sample 361511 | NCBI WGS metagenome assembly CEUZ01 (sample SAMEA2622822, study PRJEB7988) | marine metagenome | biome: marine biome (ENVO:00000447); feature: surface water layer (ENVO:00002042); material: "saline water (ENVO:00002010), including plankton (ENVO:xxxxxxxx)" | depth 5 m
AATGATTTTGAATATTCTTTATGTCTAGCAAATAAAATATCTAAAAATTGTGTTCCTACAAGTACACCAACAACACTGAAAACAGCAAAAATAACATTAGTCATATTTAGATATGTAAATGACACAAATGCTGCCATAATTCCTGCAACAATCACTGAAATTATTAATGAAATATAGTGTGATGATGGATTAAGTAGAGTTAATGAATACCGCTTCTGTATCTTACTTACATCATCTTGTTCAGACATAATAGATCATGGTATGAACAAAAGATCCATTAGCCAAGATACAGCAATCAAGCTAATTGGAACAACTATAACGATTTTTGGATTAACTTTAACTCCTTTAGTTTCATCTTCAAAGAATCTTAATAGACCTGCACCAGATGCAGGTAAAGGACTACTCTTCTTCTTTTCTGCCATTTAATTTGGCTCAAGGAAATTAGAATAAAAACTTTTGTCTTATTTTTTTAGTTTCCCCATTGTTTCAATAATGGAATTAATTGATTTTAAGATAGATTGCTGTTTTTCGTATGATTTCTCATTTGTAAGTTCATCTGAAAGTTCTACCATTTTTTTTTCTAATTTCTCTAAAGTTGGGGAGGTGGAATTGTCTGATTCTGTTTCAGTAATTTGTTTCTCTGGTTCACGACCACAGTTAGCACATAATGCATTTCCATTTTTCATAACCCTTACTCCCTTACAATATGGACATGGTTCACTTAGTAAAGTAGCACCTCCAAGTAGTAAATCAACTGCCTTTTTTGTGATGTCTTTTGACATAATCATCATTAATTTAGTGCATAAAAAATTTAGTTATTATTATGAAATAGGAGCCTTACCAAGGCTTAATAGTATGTACTGAATAATTTCACGAGATAATGGCGGTAATTTGTAACACTTGTGGACTTCCCGATGACTTATGCGCCTGTGGAGATTTAGATAAAGATAGTAACCATATAATAATTAGATTAGAAACTAGACGTTTCAAAAAAAAGGGAACAATGATTGAAGGGTTAGATCCAAAAATCAATAATTTAGAAAACGTTGCTAAGCAACTAAAAAGTAAGTATGCATGTGGTGGAACAACCAAAGAAGGATACATCTTTCTCCAAGGTGACCACAGAGATACAATAAAAGACACTCTTGTTAATCTTGGGTTCGCAGAAGATATAATTGAGCTTCATTAGAATCGGTGTGACATTCTTAACAAATCTTATTCAAACAATTGGTATTCCATATTCGGCTCTAATCTCAATAGTATTTGGTTTAATGATAGTATCATTCCCAATTGGTGCTTATGTGGTTTTTGATTCAGAACTTGGGGACGACATTGATTTTGGTTTTCCATTAGAAAAATTTGATGTGTTTATAGCAGGAATCAATATGGCAATACCATTTGAATATCAAATAGGAGATGCGTTTATTGTACTATGGAGTTTTTTTATAATTTTATTTTCAATTTCAATATTAGGACCAAAAAAGAATTTTCTCAGCACTATAAATTCACTATTGACTAAAGAGAAAAGCTTTGTGGATACAAATTATATTATAACAATTATCAAATGGTTCTCAGTTCTTGTTGTAGTTTCAGGCATAATAAATTTCATACAAGAAAGTTTTGGTATTGTTACAGAACCACCAGAATCTGCAAATGACTTGATGTTATTTCTAGCTGTAACAATAGCACCGATAACTGAAGAAATTGGTTTTAGGGTAATGTTAATTGGATTTCCATTATTTGCAATTTATTCGTACAGATCATCTGTTCGAAGATTTTTTAAAGCACTCTGGCATCCATACCGAAATTTAGATATTCCAGATCATAAAAAAACAATTTTCATAATTGCTTTGGTTGGAATTTTTTTTGGTGCTGCTCATTTAATCTCAGGTGAACCATGGAGTAATGGTAAGTTTGCACAAGCTGCGGCTAGTGGGATAATTATTGGATGGGTATACTATAGGTACGGATTAATTTCTGCAATATTGATTCATTGGGCAACAAATTACTTCATATTTTCATATGTTTTTGTAATTTCAGAAGTTAATGGAATATCTGTTACAACTGCAATTTCACACTCTATGATTAATACTCTTGAAATAATCCTAGTTCTGACTGGTATCATTTCAATTGCAGTAATAGTAATGAATTTTATTAATTCAAAAAATGAGGATTCTATTACCAATAAATCCTAAGATTTCTCACCCTAAATTTCAAAGATTTCTCTAATCTTCTGACATATAGTAGGTTTGATATTTTTTTTTAGTGCAAAATCAACATCTGACATACTATCAATGTCAAGCATTATTCTTTCGATTAATGCCAATGAATAATGATTTGTTTGTTTTTTTGCCGACTCAAATTGGGATCTATAACTCCCTTCATCATACCTTGTTTTCATAATATTTGCAGGAGTACGAATTAACGCATTTGTACCATCAAAATGCCTAGAAGGAACAACAATGACGGAATTATCACGTATATCAAAATTGAAAAGGAATTCAATATCATATGTAGTCATAAATGGAATATCTTGTGGAAGCACAACCGATTGTGAAAATTGATTTTCAGATATCCAAGAATCGGCAAGATTTACTGCTTCATTGACACCTGACTCATTGGCATCAAAAATTTCTTCACATTGAAATTTTTTACCAATTTTAAATGCTTGTTCTTCCTTTGATACAAGAATTATTTTTTGAATATAGTCAGATTTTGAGACAGTATCTAAAACTTCTTCAAGCATTAATTGACAAAATATTTGAGTTTTTTCTGGATTGAGGTTAAGTCTAGTTTTTGCTCTAGAAAATGATTTAATTGGAATTATAGCAGAAGTTTTCAAACTATCATTTAATTTGTTTTAGAATAAACGATGCAAGAGCTTCTTCAGATGCCTTATTGGTCATTTTGATTTTTGTTTCGTAAACTTTCATATCCATACTTTCAATTTTGGAAGATTGTGAACTATCTTTTGTATCTATTACTAATTTAGAACATACATCCGCATACATTTGTCCTATACCAAAAACTGAAACTTGTATACCAGCAGCTTCCATGTATTGAGCTGCTGGACCACTAAATGATTTATTTCCTATAATTGGACTAACTGCAATAACTTTTTTCCTGTTTTTTGATAACTCCTTTCTTACTCCCTTAATTCCAAGCATTGGACCAATACTTGTCAATGGATTACCAGGTGCAATTATTACCATCTCAGAATCTTGAATAGCATTTATAGCAGCAGGATTTGGTCGTGACTTGTCTGCACCTACATATTGAATTCCTTCTATTGGACCTTTACCACGATGCTTCACCCAAAATTCTTGAAGATGAAGATCTTCATTGTTTGAAGTAATTCGTGTTTCAACAGAATTATCTGTAATTGGTACCACTTTAGATTCAACAGCAAATTTTTCACACATCCACTGTGTTATGTCAGAAAGATTCTTTCCATTTTTTAGCATATTAGTTCTGACTAAATGAGTTGCAGCATCCCTATCTCCAACTCTAAACCATGTTTCTTCGCCAAAAACTTCCATTTGTCTTAAGAAATTATTCGTATCTTTTTTTACACCCCAACCACGTGATTCATCTAGTATTCCTGCCAAACCATAGATGATAGTATCAATGTCTGGACATACATACATGCCATAAAGCCAATAGTTATCTCCAACATTGCTTATTACAGTAATGTCACTTCTCTGAGATGCTAAACCACGTACAAGTTTTACCGAACCTGTTCCACCAGCTAATACCGTTATCATAATTATCACTAAACCAATTCTGCAAATACAACACTCAATATTACTTTTTCAAATGACTTGATGATATTCCAGTCAAACGATTAATATACCCTAATTGGAAACCGACTACGTGTCTCGAGCAATTGTTTTAACATCTTTTATGGCAATTATCATGTTCACAATGGCAATAGTTCCTGCATTTGGAGCTCAAATGGAGTTTAGAATGCTTCCAGAAGAACAAAATGCAACTGCGACAATAAAATTTCAAAGAACAGTTTTTCTAGAATATGAGGAAGGTGGTCAACTTGCTGATGAACTTAGAGGTAAAACAGCATCAAAAGTATTTTCAATAACATCCGATGAAATTAGAGACCGAATTAACTATTATCTAAAAAATACTGCTAACAGTGATGCAGTTGTAACTAATGTGCAGATGGACTACAATGCACAATTAACTGGTCGTGGATTAAACACATCAATTGATTATAAAATTGTACTAACAATTGATTTACAAGGTCACATAATTAGAGAGTTTTCAGGTAATAGTCCCGCATTAGTTGATATGGACTGGAGAGGATTTGTAGTAAATGGTCCTGTTGATATCAACGTCAGAGGAGTTGATAATGAAATTAATCTTCCAATATCATATATTTCCCAAGCTGCACCATCATTATATTCAGCTATTCAAGGTTCTGAAGCAGAAACAATACTAAATTATCCATTAATTGATTCAAGTGGAATTAAAGCACAACCACTTGGAAACTGGCACTTTTTGTTTGACCCAACAGGAATTAATGTTGATGCAGGAACATATGGATTATCAGATGAACTTGCAGGTAGAGTTTGGTCATCATATACAATGGGCGAAAGTAGTCTTAGAGAAGGAATTCAAATAGAAAAAGTACACGAAGCAACATTTACTGATGATAAAACTTACACAATAAGAGCAATTGAATCTGCAGATTCGGCAAATGTACACATTGGTGGTTTTGCATCAGTTGATGTTTTACAAAATAGTGAAGTGTTTGGTGTAAGTCCAACACCTCCAGAAGGATTTGCAACAACTTCAACAGGAGAATTCCCTGTTATGATTATCTATGGAATGGCTGGAATGGCCGCAATTGGTGGTATTGGAGTTTTTATTATTAGTGAAAGGAAAAGAAAGAAAGATGAAGGTCAAGGTCAGTCAGGTATTGACCCATCAAGACTTAGAGCAGCTTCAACCAGTACTGGTGCTGGTGGTTACAAAACTAACAGAGGTGAATCATATCTTGATGATGAAAGTTATGAGCAAACGAGAAGTGTTTATGATCAACCACAAGTTGAAGAAAAACAAGTTGAAGAAAAACAAGATGAACAACCAACAAGTAACAAAGGTTCCATGCCAAAGGGCTGGAAACCAGAATAGTGCGTGCTGGCCATAACCCTCTTTCTGTTTTAACGATATTTCGCTTTGCAGCCTACCTGAACCAGGTGTAGAATCCTATAGCTCTGTTTGGCTTTGCTCCTTGTGGGACAGATTTTTCATTCCAACATTGGAAACCTCAGATTTTGTCATCATTGTACACTCCAACTAGGATTTTTTCTGCTCTGTTGCCAGTCATCTCTGACTACCAATCACCAGGTCACAAATTCTACATGGAGAGAGGAGTTTCCTCTGCCTAAGCAGCATTCGTACACCAGCTCGCACTAGTACCACTCAAATGTTTTAAAATTATTTGAATTTATCTATCCAATTTAGACTCGAAATACCTTTCATCATATCTTCCACGTCTAGATTTATTTCTTGCAAAATAGAAAATTTCCATAAATTCTATGTAAATACGATAAAGATACTTGTTTTCTCTTAGGTATGGTGATAAAATATTCCAAAATGATCTGGTATGTAATTCAGAAAATCTATGATTTCTGACAACAATAACAGATTTGTTTGTTTTATCCAATAGTTCAAGTGTTTTTGGACTAAACGCATTTTCAGATTGATTACCTGCACCAATAATCAAAATTGCAGATTTATCTTTTTTAAAATTCTTTAATAATTCGGGTATAATTTGTGAGTCTGAATATACTTTTTCAAATGGCACTTTTACAAGATTCAAATCAAACATCTTCTCATTGATTTTACTAATAATCTCTAACTCTTCTTCAGGATTTTCTACAACACCCCTAACAATCCTGATTTGCCCAGAATAAGAGTCAGACATGGCACTTGCAATTTCTAGACCAAGATTACTATGTCTTCCTTTATCATATGCCACAATTAATTTGGATAATTCTTCATCAAACTTCTTTCTTACTCTAACTCCAATTATGTCACATGTAGAAAGTGAAAATAATTTTTTATTATTACGTAAAAATGAAAAGTCAACTAGCATAGTATTGATATCTTGTTCTTCTGCAGTTGAAAGAATTGCTTCCGTACGATCATGTGCTAATCTAACTAAAAATCTGATCCGGAGAGATCCATGAATTAATTTTTTAAATTCCTCAATTTCTTTTAATCCATTTTTACCAAAACCGTGAGTTAGTGAAAGAGGTGTTTGTCGTGGAATATTAACCACGTGTAAAATTGTAATTTCTCCATCCTTTTGTTTTGCAATAGCATTAGCAATATGAAAAAATTTAGTAGATGTTTTTTTATCAAACACAACTAAGATCCGATATTTTTTTCTTATTGAGGGTCCTTGTGAAAAAACTAATGGAGCATTGTGATCTAATTCTTGTTTTGATGTATAAAATTTGTAGATTACAAATCCGATTAACACCCAAACAACTGCAATAATCCAACTTTCTGGATGTGTAATCAGGAGGTAGATTGACAAGCCCATAGCAGTGATAATGCCAATTATAGGGACTGCAGGAAAGAATGGAGTTTTGAATCCATAGTCAACAGTCTTTTCATAAAGTCGGCGGATTGTAATTGATGCTAGATTAACCTGGGTAAACAAGAAGAGAAACATTATGCTTGCAGCAAGTGCAATAGCTGTCAAGTCTAGTGATAAGGCTATCACCATCATGATTATACCTGATATTATAGTTGCGACGAAAGGTGTGTGATATTTTGGATGAATCTTGCTGAATACGTGTGGAAGATTATACTGTGTTCCCATTGCAAAAGAGACTCTACTTGCAGCAAACGTTGTGGCATTAAGTGCTGAAAGCGTTGATACCAGACCACCAGCCAGAACTAGCAGTGCCCCAAATGGCATAAATCTCTCTGCAGCCTCGATTATTCCAAGCTCACCAAAACTTCCAATAAAACTCCACGCCGGCATTCCAATATCATCTGGATTGAGACCTCCAATGAAGACAAATGTAAACACAACATACAGTGTAACTACAATAGCAAGTGACAGTAGAATTGCACGTGGAATGTTTCGCTTTGGGTTTTTAATTTCGTCACCCGCCTGTGAAATTATCTCATATCCCTCAAATGCAATGAATGTTAATCCCATTGCAAGTGCAATTCCAGTAATTCCTAGTGGCATAAAGTCTGTAAAATTTTCTGACCAGTTTGGATTTGTAAATGCCATCGCACCAACTGCAGCTGCAACAAGTACTACAATTATTGCAAGTTGTGTGAATGTTATTGCGTTTCCTACTCTGCCAGTATCTGATGATCCTCTGATATTAACAAATGTAAAAATTATAATTGCTATAGCTGCAAACATCTTGTCTATCGGGAATCCAAAATCATCTCCAATGACACCTGATGCTTTTAGAAGATAACCAAAGAATGATCCAAACGCAACTGCATAAAGACTTCCTGCAATTGTATGCCCAAACCAAGCCATCCATCCACTAAGATATGCATTAGGTCTTGGTAGTCCTTGTTTTACCCATCTGTATCCTCCACCAGTAGCAGGAAATGCAGAGCCTAACTCAGCATAGGTCAGTGCAGTAAATACGGTAATCACACCATTAAGCAAGAATGCAATCATCAGGGCAGCCCCAGCCTGTGCCATTCCAGGACCAATTAGAACAAAGATTGCACCACCAATCATTGATGCAATACCAATCATTACCGAGTCCTTTAATGAAAGACTACGCACTAATCCTGAGTTTGATTTTTCTAATGTCATATCCGTCCCGTCTGAAATATGCTTGTATAAATCCCTATAGTATGTTGATTATATTAGAAAGATAAACAATTTGATTAAACTTGATAGCCATAGTCGTGAATTATCATGCTAACCTCCTCTTCTGAGGAAGCCCCCTGATAGTCCTTTAGTAAATTCTCATTTAATTCAAAAAATGTATGTCCCCAGTTGAATTTGTCCATTAATTGGTGAGATAGTGATTCGTGACCAAGTAAAAAGGCAGCAGATGAAATAGCCTCTACAGTGGTTAATTTATTAAGTTTGGAAAAATTTACTGGATTTCCTGCCAAAAGAGGAGGAAGTTTTCTAGTTATACCACTAAAAACATTTTCAAATATCCCATCTGCATGATTCCAAGAACAATCAATTCCAGTTATTGAACGCACTAAAGTTTTTTCCTTAGATAATAGAGTATGTTTAGAAAATGGATGTAGAACTAATGTACTGGCGGAGGTTTTTGTAATTTTTTTTGCTAATCCAAACCTAACTAATTTGGCAGCTGTACATTTCTTTGGATCGTCCTGATTAAACATCAAAACATTTACTTTCATATAATTAAGTGGAGATATCTTTTATTTTGTTTTACTCAAGAAAAACGTATGATACCTTATAATAGAATCTTGTTGGCTGGTCATCTTTCAGTATACTAACATGCCAATCTTTAGTATTTATTTCAGTGTTCGATTTTTCAGGGAGAATAGTGAATTTCTCTAATCTAACGTCTGCACCGTTATATCGTACTTTGTAGTTTTCACCGTCTATTTGAACAAGTTGATAAATGGAACCTGGTTTGCGGGTAGAATCATTAACAGAACAATCAGCATTTTGACCAATAACGCAATGACCACTAGAGCTTGAGACTTGAATATTGATTGAGGATTCATCTCCACGTGCTGCAGTGAATAATGAACCTTGAATTACTCTAGGTACAAGAACTTGTTCCTCAGAAGTTTTCTCACCTAATGAAATTGGAATTTCTGAAACAGTAATTCTGTTATACTTATCAATTATTTTCTTTGGTGTAGAAGATGTTTCATCAGTAGATTGTTGAGCTGCATAATCAGTTAGAATTGATTCATCATCTACAGTAAATACACTTGTTACAGTTCCTAGATGTGTATCTGCAGATACAGAATAAGTTCCAATTCCACTGGCTCCATCATCAATGTAATATAACCAATTAAATGTAGGTTCCACACCAAATAATACAATTGTTTTACTTACTGCTGGTGATTCTTCAGTAGAAGTTTGAGATTGTAATGTTATTTCTACATCGTCAAAAAATACTGCATTTTTTATTTGACCAGATATTTTTACTTTTTCCCCAGGCAAATACTTCTCTTTATCCAACTCTAAAATCAATTGAGGTAAAGGAAATTCTTCAGGACATTGTTCTGTGCCAGTTCTACTAGGACTCATTGCAGACCATGAAGTTGCATAGCATCCTTTCTGCAGATCATCATCAAAAACAAATATTTGAGTTTGAAGTTTTGTATCCATGTAACTAATTTCTAAATCATAATAACCATTTTTTATTACAATTGGATGTAGCTTTATACTATTTTCAAAATATCCACATTCGTCTATGTTAGCAGTTGTATCAAGTGTAGAAAGTTTTGAATTCTGTGCATTCATTGATGCATTAACTTCTTCTTCTGGAAGATTATACCAAATATCCTGTGTAGTGCCATTTGTAAATGGAGTAATAAATATGGATTTAACTTTAACAATTGAAAGGTAAACTTTCTGTGCTTTTAGATTATACTTGTTAGCATTTAATTCTGGAATAACCTGACCTGAAATTACCAATTCGTCATTAAGAACATATGAATCCTGATTTAGTGTATATGTTAATTTGTCATCTGGAAAAATACAATCAGAGCCTGGATCATAATCTGGTACCAATCCAGAATCAGTGAATTGACCAGAAACCATTGATGGTGCAACAGTACCACTAATCATCATTATAGCAAATATACTAATAATCGAAATTTTCACTTGCATTTCCTATCTATTGTCAAAATAGTAAGAATAATAAATTCAGATTGAGAAAAAGTTGATCTTTTTGTTAAAGTCGTACATGTTTGAGGCAAATCAGATAGAAATTACACACAAAGTGTATAAACAAAACGCATAATTCATCATTTTTTAGCATCACAATTTGGGCATTTCTTATTCACTACTTTCTCACCACATTTGAGGCAGATTCCTTCTCCAACTGACTCGGCGATCATTTTTTTACGTCTGCCAACAAAAATCTTGATCCCTACGTAAATTACAATTGAAATAATTATTGCATAGATTGGAGGCAATCCTGCTCCAATTAGCCCTAATAACAGAAATAAAATTCCTGCAATAAGCATTATACTTCGTCTTTCAAAAGCCAATCATTTTTTGATATCTGGATTTGATAAAAAAGTTATGCCAAGACTCAGAGCCAATAATTTTCCTCATTCTAAAGTCATTACTCTAACTCATCTTCATTGTCTGGCATTAGAACTACTGAAAACGTATATTAAAAATTTAGTATGGGATTGGAGTGATTTGAACACTCGACCTCTGCGACCCAAACGCAGAATCATACCAAGCTAGACCACAATCCCAGTAAGATACAAAATGTCCCCAATTTAAGCTACACAAATAGATTTTAAATGAGATAAAAAAATATCATTTATGGAAATTCAAGATTACATAAAAGCCGGAAAAATTGCTGGTGAAGTACGTGAGAATACAAGAAAGAAGAATTGGATTGGAAAAACTGTTTATGAAATTTGTGAAGAGGTTGAAAATGAAATTAGAAAAAGGGGTGCAAAATGTGCATTTCCTGTAAATACAAGTCTAAATGAAGTTGCGGCACACTACACAGCTGAACCAAATGATGACTTGACAATTTCAGATGATGATCTAGTAAAAATTGATCTTGGTGCACAAGTTAACGGATACATTGCTGATACTGCAGTGACGGTGTGTTATAATCCAGAATTTGATCATCTTGCTCAAGTTGCAGAATCTGCATTAAACAATGCTATGTCAATGATAAAAGTTGGTGTTAAGTCAAGTGATGTAGGAAGAACAATTGAAAAAACCATTAAACAGTCTGGATATCTACCAATTGCAAATTTAAGTGGTCATTCATTAGATCAATATACAATTCATGCTGGTAAATCAGTACCTAATATTTGGTCAATTGGTTCATTCTCATTTACAGAAGAACAGGCATTTGCATGCGAACCATTTGTAACAACTGGTGATGGCTTGGGATTTGTTCATGAGGGAAAAACAAAAAATATTTTTGCACTGGCGTCAAGGAAAAAAACTAAAGACAAGGAAGCAGATAAAATGCTTGATTACATATGGCAAAACTTCAATCTCCTACCTTTTGCATTAAGATGGCTCCTTCCAGAATGGGAAGAAAGTGACGCCCGAAAGTTATTGGATGTTTTAATAAAGAAAAAAGCAGTTCATGCCTATCCAGTATTAATAGAAGGCAATGGGCAAAGAGTTACACAGGCAGAACATACGTTCATTCCAAATAAAAACGGTGTTACAATCACCACTATGGGCCAATAGTTTCCCCAAATATCTTCCCAATTATCAAAACGCCCTTGCAGTCATCACAGTCACCAATTTTTTGAAATACAATATCACCACTTTGGAATTTTCTAGTGATAGATTTTTTACATGATTTACATTCCAAAACAGTATAACATCTGGTGAATTTTTTTTCAGAGTCTTTCATTGTGACACACCAAGTGTATTACCAACACCAACTACCATTACGGTTTGATTTTCTTTTGTATTATCTTTAATCATGTCATGAATCTCATCTCTAACAGATGATGCTTGATCTGCAATTTCTTTTGTCATAAGTGTAAGTGCTTCATAAATTGATTGCTTGATAACAATTGCTAGTATAGGAATATTATTTTTTGTTGCTACATCCTCAATTTGAAATCTATCTGTCCCAATTCCACCCATTGCAGCACCAAAACCTTTGGCAACAGAAGCTGAATTCTCACCTTCTAATTTTAGTGACGCGTCAACCATTATTATCAGATTAGGCTTATCTTGTGATATGATTTTTTCAATACCTTCCCCCAGTCTGCCAACAGTTGCATTAGGTCCTTCTGCTTTAACTAATAATAATTTTCTACCATCGTACTCAGATTTTGACCACACAGTCTGGAGTGATACTGTTTGTTTCGTATTGTCAAGCATCATTCCACCAACTACCATAGGTCCAATTCCATCACCAATTGGTTGCCCATTTTTCAATGCAGACATCGCATCCTTCAACGCCTCAGCTTCTTCCATAACAAATGGAATCATCATTTGCAGTGGTAATATCAGTGGAAAATTTTTCTGCTTTTTTGCTGTCAAGTATAAATGCCTTGTAGCTTTATGGAAAAGCTGCAATGTTGTGACAATTTCTAATAAATTATGAATTTTAGACACTTCAAAATCTGAAATCTCAGAAAACAATGACTTGACATGCATTCTAGTAAAATCATCTCTTGAACGAACAAGATGATTAATTTTTGGAATTATTCCATTAGGATCCAAATCAACTGGCATGATAGTGAAATACTCGAAAAAACTGTCTAGTTTTTTTGCAGGATCATTAATTGGGGTAAGCGTATTTTTTATGTAGTCTAAAAATTCAGTTTTAGTTTCATTTCGAAATTTTTCTAATTTATCTATGCTTTTTTTGACTTCGTTAGATGAAATAAAAAGTTGTATTCTTTGACCGTAAAAAACAAAAAGAATAATTGGTAAAATCCATATCAACATCATAATAGGGTTTGAATCATCTCCCATTCCAAAAAATTCATCGAGATTAAAATTAGTGAAATCCAACATTCATTATCAGAAATTTTGTAAATTAAATCATTCGTCAGTATACCAATCTGTACCATAAAATTCACTAGGTGGAAAAATAGTGAGTAGTTTTATTAAAGTGGAATTAGGCAACTGTGTAATGCCTCAGACTAAGCCAATTGTTAGTATTGAAAATGTGGTTGCGTCTGCCACTGTAGACCAGGCTATGGATTTAAACAAAATAACAAAAAATTTTCCAGATGTAGAATATCATCCAGATCAATTCCCAGGGTTAGTTTTTAGAATCAAAAGTCCAAAAACTGCAACGTTAATTTTTACATCGGGAAAGATGGTCTGTACTGGTGCAAAATCTGAACAAATGTCAAGAAATGCAGTGAAGACAGTGGTTACAAAATTACGTAATGGTGGAATTAAGGTGAAAAAGGATGCTGTTGTAACGATTCAAAATATTGTTGCGTCAATTAATCTAGGGGGTAAGATTCACTTAGAGCAAGCAGCTAGAACATTACCACGAAGTATGTATGAACCAGAACAGTTTCCTGGATTAATACATAGAATGATTGATCCAAAAACAGTAATTCTCCTGTTTTCTTCAGGCAAACTAGTCTGTACTGGTGCAAAAAAAGAAGAAGATGTTTATCGATCAGTAAATAACCTACATTCATCATTAGAAGAGAAAGATCTTATGATGTATGACTAAAATTACTTGATATTTGTACCAGATGGTACAATCTCATCAACAGTAAGCCAGTAAGGTTTGTTTTCAACATCTGCTGCTAGAAGCATTGCGTTTGATTCAATACCTGCTAATTTTTTTGTCTCAAGATTAGCAACAACAATAACTGTTTTTCCTAAAAGTTGTTCATGATCGTAAAATTCTGCACCACCAATTATGACATCTCGTTTTTCTTCGCCTAAAGATATGGTTCCTTTAATAATTCTAGTTTTGCCTGGAATTTTCTCAACATGATCTATTTTCGCAACACGTAGATCTACCTTTGCAAATTCATCATATGTAATTTCATCCATGTTGATATCTTTAGATATTATAATTAATTTCTTACGAACCCTAATATCTTCCATTTATTGATATTTTTTGTGGCTGAAATTCATGCAAAAGTAGATGTAAATGCATCAATAGACAAAGTTTGGGAAATTATTGCAGATTTGGATAATGAGCCAAAATTCTGGAAAGGTACAAAGGAAATTCGAAATATTTCAAATGATGAAAACACGATAAAGCGTGAAATAACAATTGCGTTCAGAGATCAAAAATGTATGCAAGAAGTGAAAATACTTCCTAAACAAAAAATTGAAGCGAAATTCACTAAAGGAATAATTAAAGGGCATAAAATTCTTAATCTTAACTCGACATCTAATGGATGTACTTTGGAAGCAATTTGGGACATAAAACTTTCAGGCATGATGGGAATGTTTACCGGTATGATAGCAAAACATATTCAGAGTGGTACAGAGCAAGCATTGAATGCAATTAAGCAAGAAGTGGAGAAATGACAAATGGACATTGCGGTTGATGTCTTCAATTATGTCTTTGCTGCAATTTTGATTGGTGTTTTTTTAGCATGGATATCACTTACAAATTCAATGTTCAAGTCGTTTACTAGAACTCCATACCTTGATAAATTTGAAAATATTTCTAAAGATACACCTAAAGTTTCAATAATATTGCCTGCAAGAAATGAAGAAAAATTTATTGGAAAATGTTTAGAGTCGTTCGTACAACAAGACTATAGTAATTATGAAATAATTGCAGTTGATGATTCATCAAATGATAGTACTTGGAAGATTATTGAAAAATATGCAAAGAAGAGTGAAAAAATTGTCCCAGTCAAAGCTAATGCAAAGCCAGATGGTTGGATGGGAAAAAATTGGGCATGTATTGAAGGCTTTAAACGTGCTACAGGTGATTTGATGTTATTCACTGATGCTGACACTACATATTCCAAAAAAGTTATCTCACTATCTGTTGCACACCTTCTATCTGAAAAATTAGATGTACTAACAGTAATTCCTAGACTCATTTGTATCGATAATATAACAAAAATTACACTTCCAATGTTATCAACATTTCTACATTCACGTTATTCTGCATTAAATGTCAATAATCCAAAAAAAGGAGTTGGGTATTTTTTTGGTAGTTTTTTTATTATAAAAAAAGATGTATACCAAAAAATTGGAACTCATGAGAGAGTCAAACAGGAAATTATTGAAGATGGTGCGCTAGGTAAAATTACAAAAGAATCAGGATTTGTACTAAAAATGGTAAGAGGTGAACATTTACTTAATGCCTTGTATTCCAGAAGTCCCAAAGAAATGTGGAATGGACTAGAAAGATTGATGGTCCCGTTGTATCATCAAAACAAATCATTTGCCGTAGGAGTATTTTTTGCAGTTTTATTCATTTTATTCATTCCAATTCCATTCTTGATATACTCCATAATATTTTTTGAAACTAGTATATCTTTCATTCCACTACTAATATCTTCAATCTTATCAACATGTACAATTTTCATTGCTGCATTTATGGAGACAAAAATGGGCTTGAATCTAAATTCAGTCTTTGCATTGTTTGCTCCAATTGGAGGTTTGATTGTAACATGTGGATTTTTATCAGGTCTTCTACAGGCAAACAAATCATCTGCAGTCTCATGGAGAGGTAGAAAATACAGTGTTAAGGAATTCTCACAAAATTACATCAAACTTTGAATTCCAATTATGTAAAAAATAGCAAGGAATATACGCTTACAAATTTTGGTTTTAACAATGGCAAATAATGGTGCAATAATTGGTGGCAGTATTGCAGGTATTGCTATAATCTTTACTGTATTCATTTCATTAAATTCAATATCAGAAAACTCTGAATCAAGTTTTACTGTTACAAATGGTGATCATTTAGAAAAATTTGGTGATGTGACATCAGAATCTACAATGACTTTAGTTCAACTTTTTCAAAAGGCAGAACCTGCAGTTGTACAAATAAATGTTAAAAAAATCGTAAGTGAAGGCGCAACAGAAGAAATGCCAAGTGGTTCGGGTTCAGGTTTTATGTATGATGATACTGGTCATGTAATTACAAACAGTCATGTTGTTGATGATGCAATGAAGATCACTGTGACATTTCTTGATGGTGAATCATATCCAGCAGAAATTGTTGGTGATGATGCTGATCTAGATCTGGCAGTTTTAAAAATTAATTCTAGAAATAGTTACTTGCATCACTTGGAACTAGCAAGTTCTTCTGAATTAAAAGTTGGTCAACAAGTTGTAGCAATAGGAAACCCATTTGGGCTATCTGGTTCTATGACAACAGGAATTGTAAGCCAGATTGGTAGACTACTCCCACAAGAATCGGGATATTCTATTCCAAATGTAATTCAAACAGATGCTGCAATAAATCCAGGAAACTCTGGTGGTCCTCTACTTAATATGAATGGAGAAGTTGTGGGGATTAATACTGCAATTCAATCAGAAACAGGCAATTTTACTGGTGTTGGATTTGCAATCCCATCAGATACTGTCAAGAAAATGGTGCCAATTCTAATTCGTGATGGTGAACTTAGACATCCATGGATAGGAATTTCAGGTATCGATATTGATTATGAATTAGCAGAGATTAGGGGACTAGACAGTACCAAAGGATTTTTGATTGTTTCAGTGATAGAAGGTAGTCCTGCAGAATTTGCTGGATTAATGGGTTCTGAGACAAGAGAAATCATTGATGGTAGAGATATTCCAATGGACGGTGACATTATTGTCAAAATCGATGGAGAATTGGTACGAAAGATAGCTGATATTCTTGTACATCTACAAATGGAGAAACTAGTAGGTGATGAAATGGTTCTTACTATACTAAGAGATGGGGAAATGATGGAAAAGACTATTTTCTTAGGTGAAAGACCAAGTAATTAGTCAATCCTACAAAATTAAATACTCGTTACCAAGATTTTTTATGTTGAGTAAACTTGAATTTGATTTTGAATCATTTAATAAAATTGAAGATGGTTATGAATTAACTAAAGACGATGCATATCAACTAGTACCAAATTTACAATATACATCAAATACTTTATTTCAAACTGCAGAAAAACTAAGAAATGAGTACAAAGGAAATACTGTTAGTTTTTCCAAAAAGGCATTCTTCAATATTGTAAATCTTTGTAGAGATACATGTAGCTACTGTACATACAAATCCGAACCAAATGATAACAAGTTATCATTAATGAATAAACAAGATGTTAAGGATTTAGCAAAACTTGCAAAAAAATACAAGTGCACAGAAGCACTGTTTGTAACAGGAGAAAGTCCTGAACAAAAATATCAACAGGCAAGAGATTGGCTAAAACAAAATGGATTTTCATCTTTAGGCGAATATCTTGTAAATTGTTCTGAGATAGTTTTGAATGAAGGAGTTTTCCCTCATACTAATGCAGGAAATCTTACAAAAGATGAAATGAAAATTCTTAGAAAAACAAATGTAAGCATGGGATTAATGTTGGAAACTTCAAGCAAAAGATTAAGACAAAAAGGAATGCCACATCATGATGCGCCTAGCAAAGAACCATCTACCAGAGTTGGAATATTAAAAAATGCTGGTGAACTAAAGATACCAATGACTACTGGAATTTTAGTTGGTATAGGTGAAACCATAAACGAAATAATAGATTCCCTTTTTACAATAAAAGAAATTCAGAAAAAGTTTGGAAATATTCAAGAAGTCATTTTACAAAACTTTCATCCAAAAACAGACACTATGATGTTTGATCATAAAACCCCTAACGATTTTTATTTCAAATCAATAGTTGCTCTCTGTAGAATAATTATGCCTGATATGAATATTCAGATACCACCAAATCTTTCACAGAAAAATTATCATGAATTTCTGTCCGTTGGAATTAATGATTGGGGTGGAATTTCACCTATTACTAATGATTATGTAAATCCAGAATTTTCATGGCCAAAAATTAAAAAGATAGAAGAAAAATGCTTATCCCATAACTTCAAACTAAAAGCGAGATTTCCTGTATATCCAGAATTTGTATCAGTTGTTAGTAAAGAATTAAGAGATAGAATGTCTTTAATCGCAGATGATGAAAAATATGTTAGAGAGGATTATTGGAAATGAGTGATCAAATAACAACAATTGATGGTTTATTAAAATACGCTGACCCTGTGATTTCACAAATTTTAGATAAAGCGATTTCAGAAAAGGAAGTTACCAAAGAAGATGCAATGGAACTTTTTGAAGCTGATGGAATTGATTTTCACTTGATTGGTATGGTAGCTGATGTTCTAAGAAAAAGACGAGTTGGAGAAACCGTTACATATGTTGTAAATAGAAATATCAATTTTACAAACGTATGCATTAAGCAATGTGGATTTTGTGCATTTAGTAGGGATTTTAGAGAAGAAGAAGTATACTTTCTGCCAATAGAGGAGATTAAAAGAAGAGTGAAAGAGGCACACAGATTTGGTGCAACAGAAGTGTGTATCCAGGCAGGATTACCACCAGATATGGATGCTGAATTGTATGAGAATATTTGTAGAGAAGTAAAAAGTGAGATTCCAGAAATTCATATACATGGATTTTCACCGGAAGAAATTCTTTATGGTGCAACTAGATCAAACATTTCACCAAAAGAATACTTGGTTAGACTAAAGGATGCAGGTGTAGATACAATCCCAGGTACTGCTGCAGAAATTTTAGATCAGGATTTGAGAGATAAAATATCTCCTGGACGAATAACTGTGAATGATTGGATTGATATTATCAAAACTGCACACAAAATGGGTATAAAATCTACATCAACCATGATGTTTGGTCATTTAGAGACAAATGAGCAAAAAGCAAACCACATAGAAACAATTCGCCAAATTCAAAAAGAAACTGGTGGTTTCACAGAATTTGTACCGCTAAATTTCATATTTTCTGATGCACCAATGTATAAGCATCAATTGCATGAAGGAATCAAAAAAGGTGCAAACGGAAAAGATGTTTTGTTAACTCATGCCATATCTAGAATCATGCTGAATAATTATATCGATAATATTCAAATGTCATGGGTAAAAGAGGGACAAAAATTCTCACAGTTATTGCTAAAATGGGGGGCAAATGATTTTGGTGGCACATTGATTAATGAAAGTATATCAACAGCGGCTGGTTCAGAACATGGACAACTCTTAAAACCAAAGGAAATCAGACATCTAGTTCGTGATATAGGTCGTATACCTGCTGAAAGAAACACAACCTATGACATTTTAAAAACATTTGAGAAAGAACCAGAGATTACTGAGTCATTAGATAGTATAGAAGATGCTAAGAAATTTGGATCATATTTTGAATTAATCAAAATCAATAAATTCAGATACAAAAATCCCAGATAAACCAATTGATTTTTCAAAATTTCTGAACAATTTTTCCTTATTGAAATAATAAACTTCCAAGATATATCACAAACGCTATTGCTAAACCAACCCCGACAGGTCGTGGAATATACCCCCTAAATCCAACAAACAAAACTAAACTAAATGCAATCATTATGTAATAGTTTGAAAATGCATCTTCAGACATGGGAATTCCAACTATTGCTGCAGCAACACCAATTATGAGTAAAATATTGTAAATATTACTGCCAACAATATTACCTACACCAATGTCGGTTTGTTTTTTTGC
>CEUZ01281807.1_pt1 | contig 19369 bp, 11 predicted proteins | sample 361511 | NCBI WGS metagenome assembly CEUZ01 (sample SAMEA2622822, study PRJEB7988) | marine metagenome | biome: marine biome (ENVO:00000447); feature: surface water layer (ENVO:00002042); material: "saline water (ENVO:00002010), including plankton (ENVO:xxxxxxxx)" | depth 5 m
TACACGAATCTTTAGTGAACCATCTGCCTGATTCACTTTCAGGTTCTTGGGCATCCCCACAACACAAGACATCTTGTCTGGGGCTTCTTCAAGAAAAACAAGACGGGTCTTGCCATTGACATCTTCGGTACCAACATTTCTATGATTCCAGACATCTATATAATGCCAGTCTTTTGGATGATCTACATCGATAAAAGGACCAATCAGGCGGGGTGTTTTCCCTTCCCAATCTTTTCCACCTTTTCCACGAAACCTAGGTGCTGAGCCATCATTAATAATCGCTCTTCTAGATACACTTTCATAGTCATTCTGATAAGTTGGGTAAACACATTTACTGGATACAGGAAATGCATTAATGTAAATATCATCACGTAAATCTCGGACAAGAGGAATAGGATTTTCTGTTAAATAGGCATCGCTATTTTCCCGAAGGATTCTACTATATCGATGGATCAAAATGCGCTCATTCCAGGAATATTGATTGATCTCACCAAAAATATCCTCCCAAACAATAAACCCAGTTCCATTAAACAAGGCATTATGGATCAACTGCTCCCTGTCCCTTGCCCCCCGATTAATATTATGTACATTGTGCTGGGGTAGTAAAAACCGAAACAAGTCCACATTAGGCATGGTATTTGTCGCTGACCCAGACTGATTCCAGCTGCCAGTGACCAACTGTGCATCTGCAATGCTGGGCCGACCTTCTGAAACGAAAACATTGTCTGGATTGACTGCATCCAGTGCCTTGCGAAATGCAACCTCACTATCTCTCATAGTATCCAGAAAAACTCCATCTGCTCCAATAGCCTTGGATATCCGCGCTTCTTCCGTATAATGATTCTGGTTCTTTACCATAATATCCCACGGCTTGTAGGGAATATATACATGCACTCCCCGCGCATGGGCCTTATCCACCATAAGACGCAGACCTGCTAGGCCTCCCGGCAAATCTTCGTACATGGAAAACTGGTTCCGGTTGTCTACACCCATGCGTGGATAATCATGCCAAAGAAGCATATAGTCGTATCCACCGAAGTTTTCCTCTCCTTCATCTAAAAATCGATCAATCTCAAACTCATTGGTCTTCGGGTTATATATGTCATGACCATATAGAAAGGTAAAATGGGATACCAGTTTCTTTCGATACTCCTGCTGCACTGGACGTTCATAATATTTAAAATCAAAGGTCGAATAGATATGCTTTTTATAGGCATCAAAGCCAGCGTGCCAGTCCCCTTTATGGGGACCTATGCGGCAATCCATTACAACCGTCTCTTCACCAGGCTCTTGGACTAGTTTAAAGTCTCGATTTGTCAGGTCTTTTTTGTCTTCAAAGCTCCAATCAAATCCGGTATCCAGAACATGAAAGTAGATTCCCCTATCCTCTGCGAGATTAAAAACATCTGTTGGAACCTTTGGGTCTGTAGTATTTGTGAGATAAAATCCAGGAACTCTGGTCGCTTCAAATTCTGTTGAAGATTCAACGTATTGTGATTTACCGGCATCATCTTTATTATCTATGTAATACCTATTGCCAGAAGGATAAAAATAACTCATCCCCTGTTTATCACCAATTATTAGATCTTGAATAACAGGAAATTTAACTGTGGATGGTCGGGCACGTGGGACTCGATAAGAGCGCCCTCCAGTTGCAGTATTGGTAATAGTAGATTTCCAATAAAGTTCACTATCATCCCCCAGAGAAAACTCTTGTACAACAACCCAGGAATTCTCCACATAGCTTGATTGCTGCCAGATGGAGACACCCTTTCTTCCATCTTTGCTGACTTCATCAACTGTAAATAATTGGTACCCAACATTATCTAACCATCTTCCTTTAGGATAGCAAGAAGTAAAAATAAGTGGCTCATTATTTTCTAGATAATCGTAACCAGATAACTTGTCGATTATACTTACAAGCCTGACAGCATTATCGATCGTAATGGTGTACTGGTGACTTGTATTTTCCAATATAATCTCTTTGACCTGTTCCTTATCTGGAACGTATTTTAATGTTATCGTTGATTTTGCCATTAATTGCCCTAATGTTAATGATAATAAAACTGGTATAGCAGAAACGCTAAATACCTTACAAAACAATCTAATTACTTTTTTCATCTGATGACCTTTTTAAAAATTATAGAGAATGCATTAATGCTCTAATTAAAACTTCAAGAAATACAATAGAGCGCTATGTGGCATCCTTGACACATCTGAAGCCAATACTTGGGCTTCGGTTCAAGGCAGGTGTCATCAACCAAAACTTCAGTCTCTGATAGTTGGGCACGGGACCGCCCTGGATGTACCAGCGACTGCCCTTTGCAAAATAATGACTACCACCGCGTATCCAGCACCAATAGTGGTTTCCATCCAATTGTTTTGAATCGGTCCATTCCCATACATTCCCGGTCATATCCAGAGCACCATAGGGACTGGCTCCTTTAGGATAACTGCCTACAGGCTTTGTGTCTTTCGAATCCATGTTTGCCTTATTTGGATCATATAGGTTACCCCATGGCCACGCTCTTCCATCAGTACCCTGGGCCGCAAGCTGCCACTCTTCTTCTGTTGGAAGACGCTTTCCCGCCCATGTTGCATAGGCTTTTGCATCTTCAATAGATACCCAGTAAACAGGATGATTTTCTAGACCTCTAGGATAGGTACCATTTTTCCAGTGCTTTAAAAAATTCTTGGACCATTTAGGCTTGTATCCGCTGGCATCCATAAACTCCTTAAACTGTGCGTTGGTCACTTCTGTTTTGTCGATATAATAACCAGATGTTTTGAACTCTGTTGTATTAGAATAACGAATCCCTGCATAATCCTGAATAAGACTATCCAGTGTTAAGCCTTCAACCCAACGGTATTCCACATGAAAAGTATAATCTTCAGCCTTTACAAGGACCATATCCTCATGGCCTTCCGAAACCACAATATTAACAATAGATAAAAATAATATTAAATGTATATAAAGATATTTATGGTGGTTTACTGTATTTAAAAGCATGTAATAACCCTCCTCCCAGTTAGGTATTAATAATTATTTATTTCGAAATTTCTTGAATGCGTGCGTCAACTTCACCTCTTTTAGGATATGATTCAATGGTTTCCCTGTATTGGGTTGATAAGGATGCTGCTGTGATGCCTAAAGCTATGGATTCTTCTATGGATTTATCTTCACTGAGACCTACAACTAATCCAGAATTAAATGCATCACCGGCACCAACGGTATCTAAAACAGTGACACTGAGTGCTGGGAAAGATCTAACTCCTGCTTCAGACGCCCATAAGACTCCTTTTTCACCAAGTGTCAGGATCACATTTTCAGCACCTAATTCCAATAATCTCTCGGCAACACTCTCATCATCTATTGGATCATTAGGATCAAGCCCAAGACAGACTCTTCCTTCAGTTTCATTAGGAGTAAGAGCAAAAACAGATTGTAAATTTTCTTTCGTTAGATCAACGGCTGGTGCGGGATTAAGCACTGACTTTACACCGTTTTCCTTAGCCAATTTAGATGCATGTATAGCAGTCTCAAATGGTATTTCTAGGGGCGATAGAATAACATCAGATTGTTTAATTATTGAACTATTAGAATCGATATCTTCTGGTGAAAATTCGCCATTCGCTGCAATATCTATGATAATTATATTAGATCCAGAAGAACTTGATACAATAAAACCAACAGCAGTCGGTAATTTATCGGAATATAAGACACCGCGATCGCTAACATTTTCTGTTTTAAGTAATTCTATAAATGATTCTGCGAATGAATCTCTGCCTATCTTTCCCATGAAAGTTGAGTTACCGCCTAGCCTGGATATACAGGCTGCCATGTTCGATCCTTTGCCACCATGTGTAGTATGATAATTGTGACCGATAAGGGTTTCTCCTTCTAATGGAATTCGGTCTGTATCCATTACAAGGGCTACAATATAGCTGCCTACTACCGTTACATTACCCATTCAGGAACCTTTTTAGATTTTAATTTATATTTCCTAATCTCCTATAGAATAAAAATGGGTAAGAAGACCTACCCATTTTTATTTAAATAAAGTATTTGGTATCTAACTAGTTAACAGCAAATCCTATACTTATAACTTGAACATTTGTCAAACGTCCGTAGTCAAGAAAAGCATAATCTACTCTGCCGCTTATACCGCTCATATTAAAATTTAGTCCGCCACCAAAGGTTAAACTTTGTTCATCATACCCCATCTTGTAACCACCACGAAGGCTTAGAAGATTCATCACCTTATATTCACCAGCCAGGTGAAATCTTTCAGGACCATCGTTGGGATGTACACCTTCCGCATAAACAGCGAGGTTTTCAATAAGGTCGTATCCTATGCCAACGCGAAAATTAATTGGCATACGTACTGACTGGGGTAAACCATACAGTGCATCAAAACCGGTAAACTCGGTATCAGGACCAAAATTTCTAGCTACCATAGAAAGCCTTAAACTATTGAATCCGGTCTCATAGTAAAGACCAAAATCTATATTTGTATTAGAGACCTTAAGCTCTGCAAGGTCTTCTTCAATCCGGCTCAAATTACCCCCAACTGACAGCACATCAGTTATTCTTCGAGCAAAGGAAACACCGTACATCACATCTCCAGCAGAAAATGTACCAAGGTCTGCACTCCGTACGGTAATACCTAGATCTGCATCGACAACATTTTCTGTTCTAACCATATCAGGTGTTCTCAGGTTTGCAAAATAGACGCCAACTGTACCCAATGCGCCCAAATTCTTTGCAACCGCACCAGTCATATACTTGATATCTGCGACATAGGTAATATTGGTAAAAGCTGCATCAATATTTTTTACATCCACCAAGTTAGCCGGATTATTAAATAAAGATGTGACAGTGTTGTCTCTAGTCCCATTCATAATACCACCCAGCGCAGCTGATCTCGCACTGGTTGGCAGGTGCAAAAATTGGAAACCAGTCTGTCCTGTTCTATTAAAATCTGGTGGATCAATTGTTGAGATTGGATCCCTAGGAGTCTGAGCCAGCAATGTCGAACAGATTATTACCAGGCCAACACCTATTACAGTTTTTTTATAAGACTTCAAAGTAATCATACATTCCTCCGAATAGTTATGAAACATTTAAATTGTTTTACTTAATAATAACGAAAGTACCAGCTTTTGTCTCGCCTTTATTACTTTCGACATTATTTGTAATATGCCATATATAGATTCCGGGTGCCACCGCCTGCAGATATTTATTTACCTGATAGTCACCAAGAGTCTTTGAGCCCCAGGATGAGTCCCCACTACCGTCATCATGTTCGATAGTTTGGAGTATTTCACCAGCCAAGGTATAAATCCTGATTGTACAAGCACCTGGAATATTGACAAACTCAATTCTTTTACTTTCACCACTGCCTAATAAGCCACTATCTTGAATAAAAGGGTTTGGATACACACGGACATCATCAAGATTATTGCTTGGGTCTGCCATTGGGTAGACCGGATTTGTGTTAACATTTACTCTCCCGCTTTCCAATGGTTTTATGCCGGTACAGCCGCCACAATCCCAGGGTGGCGCAGTATTATGACCTGTATCATAGGAAGAAACCTGATAGTAAACACCTACACCTAGACTAAGACCAAGATCTTCATAAGTGACCATACTACCTTCAATAGTCTCCGATCCTTTAGGAATATCAGCTATAAGCTTCCATGGACCAATATTTTTAACTGTAGAACGATAGATCCGGTAACCTGCGAAGTCATTTACTCCATAATCAGGATCGGTATAAGATTCAGATATTGGAGGCCACTGGATTTTAACTCCAGTTGGGACAGGAGTTAATGTTAATGAATTATTCCCATTTGTTGGGGTTGGAGGAGGATCAAACGCCTGATAACCACGTGCATATAGAGTAGCAGCAGCATCTACATTTTTCCAAAGGCTGTCCGCACCATCACTCAGGCGAGCTTTATTTTCTACACCACCAGCCATTACACGGTCATTATCCATCATACCCATCGCAGAAACCATCACAAACTTAAGTTGCTCACCGGGAGCTATTGAGTAAGGTCCAGTTGAATAAAGATAGCTCATATGTTTCTCATAAGGCAACTGCGGAGCAGCAACTGTCAGCCCCAAGCGGGTAGCTTCTGAAGTCAAATCAACACCATCCTCTGAAGTAAGTGGGAGAGGGTTATCATACTTTAGAGCTGCAAGAATATAATCGTCAGTATCAAAATCTACTTCGGGGTTATCATTCATTGGATCCTGCTGTATTCTGTTTGCGTGCTGATTAAGGTTGTTCTTATCTACAATATTCATGTGGTCACGTTCTGTTGGATCACTTTTAGTAGGCTTATCTAACCAGTAATAAGTGAAATAATGGGCTGCCCTAAAGCTATGATCCAATGATGCAGCGAACTCAGTATCTGAGGGTCCGCCAATATCGTCTCCAGTAAGACCATATGCTGCAGGTATAAGTTCACCTGCCGTGTTTACACTCTGGCCATCATGAAAATAAAAGGCTTCATGGGCAATATCCCACTCAAAATCATCATCATCCCTTGTAACATCAGAGCCGCCTGGAATACTTATATTCATCTCAGCGGTTGGGGCAAAACGGAAATTCGTCAGGTTTTTAGATCCATTATTAGTGAAAGTAAATTCCCAAATAATAAAGTCGTCAAGCTCAGGATAGCTCCAAGCCAAAGTCCTGTAACTGAAGTCAAGATCATACTCTACAATTTTAGCACCACCAGTAATAATCTCTTCAGCCAGCAGGCTAGGGTCTGCCATGTTATAATTTGTTACCAGTGTTGCATCCTGGGTTGGAGAAATGTAGGCCGGGTTTGGGTCATAAGCCATACACAGACGGAAAGGTGTTCCTACACCATCCACTTCTGCCCAGGTCATCCAGCCTGCCCACATAACCACACCGGTGTGATCATTGATATCTGAGGTAAGCTCGTGTCCAGGATAATCATACTTAAAAAGATCATTCCCTGACAGTGTAGGTAAGCCAATACCTCCGTTGTTCCAAACACGAGTCCATAGTTTTGCCCGCTTTGTTCGTTCGAAGTTCCAGCCCGCACCGTAAAGATCGGCCGATGTCCAAATCATTAGCGCGGTAATTCCAGCTATTAAATAATTGTTTTTAGTAATCATTTGATTCTCCTTATTTACCGATTCAATTCTCTTAGAAGTCTACGCTTAATGATAGATACATCATGCGCATGGGGTTACTGATAGAATTATAAAAACCCCATATATCAGTCTCTCCAGATTTACCAACCTTAGGTTTGATACCGTCTTCTTCCCACTGCTTGAGGTTATCACCGCTTGGGATGATCATATCATAGTCATTAAAAAGATTAATGACTTCAAGCGCTAAAGCTGGGCGAGCAACACCAAGATCAAAAGCTTTTGAGATCTTCAGATCAGTTCTCCTATGAGGAAACCAGCGCTTGTTGTTCGGCGTTCTTAAGCCGGTAAAATCATCCGCGTAGTAGGTATACTCTGCACCTGAAAAATATTCATTATATAAACCAAAATTAACTGATCCCAGTGACTTGGGTGTAACATAGTTAACATTTGTCTTAAAAATTGAATTACTTAACCAGGTAGCTTTCAACTCATCATATGAGTGAGGCTGGTGAGGACGGGTTGCGTCTTCATAGTACCATGCATATCCTGCGAGACCGCCTGAAGTCAAACTATAATTATAGGTGAAACTTGCAGACCAGTTGCTTCGGTAGAGTTTATCTACTGTTAATTCTATGCCCCGGGAATCCTTGTAACCGTTATTGGTGTAAAATATATTATCGTGACCGTCACCGGCAATGTTACGGGATCTGCTGTAATTATCCCTGAAAGATGCAACACCCCATCCAATAGCATTTACACCACCGCCACCTCTATTATATGAACTGGTGTGATTAAATCTATTGAGCTGTGAACCATCCTTATAGTAGAACGCACTTGATACGCGCCATACATCTGCAAAGTTAACATCAAAACCAACTTCATACTGGATTGTTTTCTCATAGGTTACCCCAGGCTGCCCATACCAGCCCTGCCACTGATCCATACGTACCGAGCCGTAGGGGTCACTATCATACCAGCTGGTTGGGAAACCAAGTATCTTTGACCAGTTTGGACGCTGATAAAAGTGTCCATAGTTGAACCGTAATTTAGACTTGGCAGTAATTGGAAATGATATCCCCAGTCTTGGAGATATAACAGTTTTCCACTCAGATGCAACAGGCATATCATCGTTTCTCACACCATCAAACACTGATTTGTAATCAGCGGGTGTAACGCCCGGCAAAACAGCAAACCAGTCTCTCTTGGTTAGATATGACTGCCAAATAGGTGCTGTGTTTGATGGTTTTCCATCAACACCACCATTCCATTCTTGGAACCCAACCGGATCAAAAATATTTGCCGGATAATTGTGGTTCGCATTGAACCCATCAACACGGACTCCAACATTCACAATCATACCTTCAAACTCCATTTTGTCCTGCAAGTACATATTAAACTCAGACGGTTTTGAATCATAAACGTTATCCAAGTGCCATACGTCACCAGCGGCAAACTCCATATAATAGTGCTGATAGTCTACAGCGCTCATTGAAAACTCTGCACCTGTTTTTACCTGGTGAGTTTTTGTTACCTGACTTGTTAAATCTAATTTAAAATTGGTTTGAGAGCTTTCAGTATAATTATTAACCTGGATTTGGCGTGCTTCTATACGGAAGTTAGCTGCCAAATCAAACTGACTTCCACCCCAGGCCATCTGCTGCTCTGTTGTTTTAAATTTACTGTAATCCTGCTCTTCCTTCATATTATCAGAAAGTCCATTTACTTTAACAGTAAAGAATGTCTTTGGACTCAATGTATTCTGATATGTTAGGCCCCACATTGTAATATCTTTAGTCTGGGGACCTTTGTGCCAGTAGCCACCCCACGGAGCCAGAGCCATGCCTACATATGGATTCCTAATATCAGCGTTTGGCTGCCACGCAGCTTCTTTGGAGCTTTCTCTATTGTTCCAGTTACTCTCCGTATATGTATAGGCTGTATAACCCCCACTCATAACATTAAGAGTAACCTTCTGGTTATCTGTTAAATAATAATTAATTTTTGCTTGGATATTTCGCTCAGGATTGTATTCTCCACCCTGAGGAAAAATATTTACTCCATTTTTTCCTCTTACAGAAAGCAAATAATTCAATTTGCTCCCCGCCGAACCATATATAGTCGCTTCAAGCTCATTCTCTGCTCGCTTTGTGTAATCTGCAAGCACAGGATCTGGAGTTATCTGCTTGGTATAAAGGTCTAATAATTGCTGAGCAGTTGGATCCGCAGAGTTTTCATTCCATTCATTCGGATACCAGAGCGCCAGATAGGATTTAAATCCCGCAACTTTCGTTTCATCTGTGAGCTCATTCTGCCAGTGCGCTAGATCATAATTCGTACGATACCAGAGACGGTCATCATACATATTCATCCCCCAATGGTATTTACCCGCAGGACGAGTTCTCACCATGACACTTCCATGAACACCTGTTCCGGAGCTTGCTTCTTTTGATACAATATTTACTACACCAGACATTGCATTTCCATACTCAGCATTATATCCACCAGTAAGAACTTCAATTTCTTCCATAGAGCTGGTATTTAATCTAGACCAGCTATCACCAAGAATACCGCTGACCATTGAGATACCATCCACCATATAAGATACTTCATTTGCCAGACCACCCCTTATATATTGTGTTTCGCCCATATCTACAAAACCTGTCTGCTGGGACAAAGCATCTTCTAAATCAACAACGGCCATATTATCTAGAAAATCAGAAGTTAGAACAGACTTACTTCCAGTAATATCCTGCTCAATTATAGCCCTCTCTGCAATTACATCAACGGCAGCACCTTCAATCACTGAAGCATTTAAGCCAAAATCAACCGCGGTGGTTTGATCAATAGAAACCCTAACATTGGATGACACTTTTTTCTCATATCCTATATATCCAGCTGAAACTTCGTAATTACCAGGCGATATATTGATTATAAAATAGTCTCCCACTTCATCTGTACTTGCGCCAAAAACAGTACCGGGAATCATTACATTCGCACCAGCAAGAGGCTCTCCTGTGCTTGCGTCCGTTACCTTTCCAGCAATCTTACCGGTGGTACCAGCAAACAGTACTCCCATAAAAAGTGCGGAGATGATAATTAGTGATTGAAAATAGCGGCCGATCTGGTGATGACTTAATTGCATAGTCTACCTCCTTAGATTAGGTTTACTTCATTTGGGCAGGAATTTGAGTCCAGCCCAGTTATTTTTGCTCCACATAAAATATTGGAAATTTTATCAAGACAAACAGATGTAATCTTTTCGAATCATTACATGAACAATCGATTGTTCAACTACATTACGATGCGATTAATTACTTAATTAAAATGTATATAATATATCTATCGGAGGCAAGATTATTTTAAAAAAATCTTGTCCCAATAAATTGGAATCTCCTAACCACCAAATTGTAAAATAATTCCCAAAGCTGATATTTAATTTCGGCTTTAATCACCAGAGTATGTTTCGCCTTCACTGTCCGTTAGAATAAGCCATACCTGTGAATCGGGTTCTCCATTAAATACAATCTCCCTCCATCCGGTCAAAGCATAGCCGCCATCAGATGTCTGCTGCACAGTTCTTCCCCAGTCAAGTCCAAGTCCCCCAAACGTTTTTTCCCATAATTTAATACCCACACTATCAGTCTTAACTAACCAAGCGTCACCATAGTCAGGCAAAACCTGAGAAAAATTAATACCGGTTATAATATAACCATTATCAGATGTTTGCTGAACAAACGATCCTTCATCTAAAGAACTTCCGCCATAAAGGCGAGTCCAGAGACTGTCACCAGAAGCATCAGTCTTTATCAGCCAGAGATCATTTACTCCATTGCCATAAGAACTGGTTTGACCAGTTACAATATAGCCTAAATCTGAAGTTTGTATGGAATGGGCACCCACATCATCTTGATACCCCCCGTATGTCTTTGTCCATAGGGTATCACCTAATTCATTTATTTTCATTATAATTAGATCTGAATAGCTTTCACAATCAATACAACCCGCTATTATAAATCCCCCATCGATAGTTGGCTCAATCGAATAACCTATGTCAATATTCTTAATATTAAAAACTTTTGACCATAGCTGGGTCCCATAAGAATCAGTTTTAATTATTGATATATCATTATCCATGGTCCCAGTCACGATAAATCCCCCATCAGAAGCAATTTGTACGGCGTTTCCTGAAATATCTTCGTTGATCCAATCTTCTGAGCCCTGTGTTTGAGTTTTAACAAGAGCTGATCCAACAATAATATAGCCTCCATTATCCAATTCCCTCACACACAATCCATAATCTTCGCCTACACCTCCATATATTTCATCCCATTCCGGCTCTCCATTATGATCAGTTTTAATTAACCAAATATCTGAGCCGCTTATGGAATAGCTTCTTGTCAAACCTGTAATGATAAACCCTCCATCCTTGGTTTGTTGCCCAAAATAGCCAACATCAATTTGTGAGCCACCATAAGTAATTCCTACCTGCGCTAAATCATTTATTTCTGGGGTGTTTTCTTGCTCACATGCATTAATAATAAATAAAAATAGCAGAAGCTCTAAAAAATATGGTTTTTTAAAAAGGATTGCTGATCTAAGATTTTTTTCCATTAATAATTTGAGATTAATATTGCTGCAATGACACACCTTCTAATAACCATGATGGTAAACTACAATTGATATTATGCATTAACTAATAAAAGTACTCATCAAATTATTTGCTTATAAGTATGATTAATCAGAGTATTATAATTAAGATTATAAATAATGGCCTAAAATAAAATTGGAAAAGGAATTTACTTCTACAAAAAATATTGACTACCAAAATAATAATTTTGTTTTACAAAAAGAAACGCCAATTACTCTGATAGAAAATCTTTGATTATCTATGAGTCAATTATTTCCATATTGCGACGGTAATCCATATTTGGAAGAGAATGACTCTTAACTTCAATCCAAGATGAACCCTTCTGAAGTTTATTATCTATTAAATTATCCAATGGCCAAACACCTGTTTCCCATTCGCCTCCACCCCATGTATCTGGAAAGGTAATTAAACCATCATCTTTAATTACTATTCTGTAGGTGCTATTTTTGTTAAATGAAAGAATTTTTGTCGCGTCATTATGCCTAAAAGAATGTTTCCCTCTAAGACTTCCTAATATTTCTTTCCATATAAGTTTATTATCCTCAAATAAACGAAAAACTACAGGATATGGATTACCCAGAGTATTCAGATTGAAGTCAACTTCGTTAAAATAAATCGCACAAATTTCTACAGCATACATATTGGAAACGGAAGTGTTTGCTTTTGAGTGGGTATTTGATTTTGAAGGTTCTTTATTTTTTGATGTGCAGGAAAAAAATAACAACAGAAGAACTATAAAATAATTTTTCACACTATCTCCATTGAAAGAAAATATACTAAAATAATAATCACAGGATCAATACTGTCTGGACTCATAATAAGATCAATAAACTGATTGATATCCAATTATATTTTTTATTTGATTGGAGAATAATCTGTTGCTTGCATGAACTCAGATTTTATTTTTGATACTAGAGGCCCATTTTTTCTTGATTCTTTATAAACCTTTTTCCATTCTGGATCAGCAATAAATGTGGACCAACTCTCTTTCGCTGCAGATCGATCAGAGTGGGCAATAATATAAAAAAGTGTGTTCTCTTTGTTATCTCCTTCAATAATTGTCCAGTAACCGACTGGATTCATTCCATGCTTTATAAACAGACTATTTGTGTGATTGCGAAATCGATTTTCTAAATCTCTTAATTTATCTGGATGACTATTATAGGTTCTCATTTCATAGATATAATCTTTATCAGGAATCGGAATCACTTTCATACTTCGGTTTTCCTTTATGCTACTATCTTTAGCACATGAAAAAATAATTAAATACAGTAATGATATAACTATTCGATACATAAAAAGGCTCCATTTTGGTATTGTAAGATTATTAAGTCAAATATACATAACCTCAAGGTAGGTATACAGAATTTCTGTCTTCTTTTTAGTATCGCATATTGTCCTGGCGATCCCAACTGTCAAACGGTGGCAAAAATCATCTGAGAACTAAAATAAAGAGGCGTACCAATGATATGATTCCAAACATCCTTTTTAACAAATCGGTCCCGAGCCACAAACAGGTCGGAAACTAGGAAAAAGCATGCCGCAACTGGTATAGATGGGTTGGGCACATGATGGTGCGTGCCAAAAGCAAGGCTCACCATAAACATAATCGCTATCATATAACCTAATACCGGCAGCTTCATTTCCTTATCTACATGGGGCAGCAGCCAGTAACTGATAACAAGTGCCAATAAAATAACACCTGCACTAGGAAGTAACAACTTACCGGCATAGATGCCGCGCTGAATAAAGCAACAAGAAAAAGCAATATGAGCCAAGAAGAAACTGACCAGACCATAAAGAAACCACCTTCTTTTATCTGATAGCAGTAAAAAATCACCAAACCAGGAGAAGATTAAGGCAGCCATCAAAGCTGGTCCATGAACGCTCTCAAGCACATCCAAGTACAAAGCAAATAAAACAAATACGGTAGACGCAGCCATTTTTCCACCCCATCTCCCTACCTGACTATTTATTCTATCAGCGGTCAGGAATAGCAGCACACTGATAAGAGCTATGATCAAAAATACTGGCATGAGAGTATACGTAGATTGGACTGCTTGATTTTCCATTTTCTGTATAATATAAATATTGTTTTAAGTGTTAAATATCTCCTCTGATAGAATATCCCAGGTAACCCACCAGTTCGTATAAACACCCCATGGTAGACTTAAGTCCTGTATGGCTCGGCACATAGTTTTTCAATTTTGCCAACACCAAAGAAGTTTTTACTACAGAATACAGATCAGGTGATAATCCCTGTTTCTTAAACAGTGCCTCTGCCCGCCGCATATGTGATTCACTTGTAACCAAGAGTATATCCTGGATTGCATTTTTCTCTGCATAAGTTTTCAATTGTCTGGCTTCATCAAGCGTTCTCTTCACTCCCTTACCATATATAATGAATTTCTCTTCCGGAACACCGTTTTGAAGTGCAAATTTCTTTACAAGTTCACTAGTATTAAAAGACTCATAGCGGCCCTGGATGAGAATCCGTGGGACCCAATTGCCGTATAGGAGCTTTTTCGCACGACCAGATTGAATAAAGTTAATTCCGGCATAAATTCTATCAGCGTGACGGTTAAAATGGAAATATTTTTCAGGGTCAAACAATAATTTCCTATAAACCTTTTCCTCAATGTACCAGTTATAATCAACCCCTCCAGTAAGAACCACAACCCCATCATATACCTTTTCAGGTTTGAACGTATCCTCTTTATTCCAGGCACTCCAAAATAAAATCCCAGAAATAGGAATACTAACCAGGTAGAAATACACTGTAAGAATAAGGACCGGTTTCCTTTGATCCTTCAGTTTGATCATAAGCCACAAAAGACCACCAAATATGTACAGCATGGGATTAATCAAAAACTTCGCGAATATCTGTATATCAATAACAGTCTCCTGATATTTAAACCCAAAAGATAATATGGTTGGTTTTAAATTTTAAGATGAGATTCTTATCGGACACCTAGCTTCAAACATTAAATAATTTTTCACGTTTTTCCATTGTTTCAACAAGATTATATTTTTTCTAAAGTTGAACAATCTAGATACATGCCTGCAGCTCAAATCTGAATCTACAGGATTTTATTCTCTCTATGTCCTATCCCCGCTTCTACCTACTTATGGGAATGCTCTTATTTAATAAGTAACACTGATTTAGTTTCTTCAAATTTGCTAAAACTATTGCAAACCATTTGGATAAAGTATATACCGCTGGCCTGATTCTTTCCATTCCATTTAACAGTATACTTTCCAGGTTTCATTTTACCATTAATAAGAGTGGTTATTTCCCTACCGGCTACATCGTAAATCCTTACGTTTACAAAATCAGACCGCGGAATAGAGAACTCTATTGTAGTTGTTGGGTTGAAAGGATTTGGATAGGCATTATTTAATTTATATGTCTCAAGCATTCCCTTTGATACAACCGCCAGCAGAGCTTGCTGATCTACCCAATTCAGTCGGTCTGTGATCCAACCCTTTAAATAGTTTATTTCATTTATATAGGATCCTCCCACATAGGCGTTGGGCCAAACATATTCGTCTAATACCGGCCAGCGCTGGAAATTTCGAACCTGAGCCGCATCTATTAGGGTGGTAGCTGAATCGATAATATTCATGATATATTCTTCAGAAAATACAGATTCCCGCAGATCTTGCCAGCGTTGGTTAAAAGTAATCCTGAACGTTTCATCATTCCAAATCCGATACCACCAGAATGGAATTTTGAAATAATCATCTCCCAAATTAATATCCATTTGCCAGCCCGCGGGATCCCCCCCATTGTAATAATCAGCGTTGCCAAAAGCTAGATTATAGTCCCAGATGGGACCCATGCTTAATCTATCATCATCACTATCTTTATCCTTATACATAAAGGCACTGAGGCGGTAGGCATCTACATTCTTAGATAGTTCACTCATTAGAGAAACATCAATAAATGACAACATGTCCACCTGGTTATAATACCCGGAAGACATATCGTTATAGGAGGGGCTTGCTATAAGTGTTTCAAAATCGGTGATATAATTAATAATATAATTTTTTTGTTCTTCCACAATATCATCTGGTTTTGGATAGTGGTACTGATACCAGACACCGTCATACTCAGACAAAGGAGAATCAGAGCGCCAACCATCATTGACATCACCATTCCATTTATCAATTTTCAGAATATAGCCACCTGTCAGATCGTCTCCTGTGGTCTCATCTGGTTCTAATTTGGAAATATCCACCCGATTATTATCCCGCTTGATTTTTTCCATAAAAATGTATAAGCCCTTGTAATCCCCATTGATGACCAGTTCACAGAAACGGGTTCTGCTTGAATAGCGACCCATATTCCGGGCCAGTTCATAAGCCAGAAAATTTCGTACCAGAGATTTATCGCTGTATGGGGCGTGAAGGATCCAATCATTTTCTTCCGGCATCCCCAAAATCGATACGTTCAGGTTGTCTCCATTTATGTCTTGCGTTTCCAGGGCATATTGTTTTTTTGGAAACATTTGTGATGATGAACCTCGAATCTCAATACTAATCTGACCATTATAACCGTTGAAAGGATCATTGATATGATTATTAGTGGATCCATTATCGATAATGCCCATATGGGCATTAATGCGGGGAGAGTCGACAATCTCCTGTCCTTCTGTATCCAGGATTACAATAGGAAGATTTGAATCAGTAAAAATTAATGGCTGCTGAAACCAGTCAGGTATGGGTCCATAATAGGATGATCCATTTGTAATGCAAAACGACAAAAAGAAATTACTGGACAGATCAGAGGACGAAATACCGACATTATGGACTTGAACAGCCAGTACATTTTCACCTGTTATTAGTATAGATCCCAGTTGTAGGGAATCTAAAGAATATTCTTGTGGGTAGCCTCCTGAATAAAGTGACGCTTCATGATCCGTGCTCGTGGGTTCATTGAAAGGTACAAATGTTCCAGGGTCCCCCAGATTTATTGAACGCCCTATCTCCGTACCATTTAAATAAGCTATGAAACCGTCATCATAATCAGCATGGAGAACCGAACTAACAAAATTAATGGTATTATCTACAACAAACTTCCTGCGGAAATAAACAGATATTGTTTGATTGATCTCTGTACCATCATCTCCATCACCATATCCAAACCCACCAGACCCTGTTAACCAGCCCGAGTCATCATAATCCAGCGTATTCCAGTCCGATGGCAGTTCCGATTCCGGAACCAAATAAGTCCAGTTATCATTGGCATAAATAGCTGTCTCCCAATGGTCCTGGGTATAGATAACCGTTATTATACATATACATGCCAACAGATTTCGCATGCTATTAAACATTTATACAAGAAAACATATAAATACTTTGCCATTAAATTAGATTAATATTGAACTATTATCTTTATAAGATTTTAATATTCTTCTCATCTCATATTCCCCAACATCATAAAGTCAATGATCGATTGTAATTCATCTGAGTATTACCATGTTTATAATTACTGCTTATATATTATGACATATATTGAGAATAGTTTTTTATAATTTCGTAAAAGTAAACAACCTTTTTTAATCTTTTATCTACATTTTAAAAATGTTAAACCATCATTTTTCATCAGTTGAAACCGCTTTTATCAGCCGGTCTGACATTAAAACCACTACTACTGCTATTCCCTATATTATAGTAGATACCTATCCAAACCTGGGTCTACTAACAGCCCTGCGATTTCTGGAATGGGCTGCAGAAAACCCACAAGGACTTATCAGCCTTCCAACGGGAAAAACACCAGAATATTTTATTAAGTGGGCGAATCATATCTTGACCAATTGGAATCATCCGCAAGTTGAGACTCTACGTAAAGATCATGGGATGGAAATGAAAAAAATACCAAAACTTGACCAATTGAGATTTGTACAGATAGATGAGTTTTATCCCATTAATCCTGATCAGCATAATAGTTTTTACCATTATGTACAGCACTATTACATTAATGGACTTGGGCTCAGTTCGGATCAAAGCTTATTTATGAACTGCCTAGATATATCCAAGTCCAGTGATAAGAATCTAAATGATATTTTCCCGGATAATCAGATCGATCTTTCCCTGCGCAATCGCGATGCTAAAAGTCCGTTGGAAGAGATCCAGCAGGAAACTATTCTTATGACAGATCAGTGGTGCTCAAACTATGAGGCAAAAATAAGGCAGATGGGCGGTATCGGTTTTTTCCTAGGAGGAATAGGCCCAGATGGTCACATCGCCTTTAATGTCCGCGGCTCAGATCATAATTCAACTACCAGACTTCTTGCCACAAATTTCGAAACACAGGCAACTGCAGCAACGGACCTAGGAGGTATAGAAATATCCAGGAATCGGCGGGTCATAACCATAGGCCTTTCTACTATTACCTACAATCCTGATGCTACGGCAATTATCATGGCTGCCGGTGAAGCCAAAGCAAAAATTGTACAGGCTTCCCTGGAAAACCCACCTGATAATCATTATCCTGCGACAGTCCTGCAACAGCTCAAGGGAGGTCGATTTTATTTGACCACTGGGGCAGCATCATGTTTAAAAGACGTAAATATTCAAAAACTGTACCATGATCCCTGGGATCAGGAAAAAATAGGAAAAGCAATAGTTCAGCTCTGCAAGCGTATGGATAGGTACAGTCATCATTTAACCATGGATGACCTTAATAATGATCTAGCCTGCTCCCAGATACCGGAACTTGGTAGACAAACGGTTCCCAATATGATTGAGACGTTTCAATCAAAGTTGGAAAAAGGCCTTCGGATTCCTACCGGTGAAACTTTCTTACATACAGGACCTCATCATGATGATATAATGCTAGGCTATTTACCCCACTTGATTCACTTAATCCGTTCACCGGATAACAAGCATCATTTCACCAACATGACTTCAGGGTTTACTTCTGTCACCAATAATTACCTGAAAAAAATATTAATTAATACAGAAAATTTTCTCAATGATGGTAAGATTCAGATGATAGAATATTCTGATTTTTTCAACATTGGGTATAAACTTAAATGGGATAAAGATGTGTATCATTATCTAGATCGCGTCGCCGCAAACAATAAAAAAGGTCAAGCTCGAGGTCTAAGTCATCGCCTAGTTCGAATCTTGGTGGAAGTGTATGGTATCAAATCAAAAAAAGATCTTATAAAAAAGATCCAAAAAACTATTATTTACCTAGATAACTGCTATGATGGGGAAAAAAATAGTGCTAATGTACAGAAGATTAAGGGGATGCTCCGGGAATTTGAAGAAGAACTGGTGTGGTCTCATTATGGTGTTCAAGTCCAGGATGTAAGCCATTTGCGATTGGGCTTTTACAAAGGAGATATTTTTTCCGAAATACCTCAACAAAAACGGGACGTAGAGCCCATCCTAGATCTAATTCGTAAGTTGAAACCCACCGTGATTACTCTTGCTCTGGACCCAGAAGGCAGCGGTCCAGATACACATTACAAGGTTATGCAAGCTATCGCGGATGCAATTCGACAATGGAATGAAGTAGAGGATCTTAGCCATTTAAAAATATGGGGCTATCGTAATGTATGGTATCGTTTTAA
>CEUZ01292204.1_pt1 | contig 19351 bp, 18 predicted proteins | sample 361511 | NCBI WGS metagenome assembly CEUZ01 (sample SAMEA2622822, study PRJEB7988) | marine metagenome | biome: marine biome (ENVO:00000447); feature: surface water layer (ENVO:00002042); material: "saline water (ENVO:00002010), including plankton (ENVO:xxxxxxxx)" | depth 5 m
CCTGTGTGGCCTGTGACTAGCACAGTTTTATTATTAAAGTATTTTTTAAAACTCATGTACTTTTTGCAAATTTAATAACTATTTTAGAACTGGACTAAAAGAATGTTTTTATATTTATTTTTGTCAGGCATCAATTGTGTCTGGTTGAGCTAAACCTAAATTTTTTGGGTTTTTTTGTGTATTGTTTTTTATTAAATCTGAGCGAAGTTTAATTGCTTCTTCAGTGTCAGCTTCAGCTTTTTTGATCCACTTCCATTCAGATTTTGGTAACATTTGGTACAAACCAAACGTTCTTGCCAATCCGGTTAATTCTCCTTTTGATAGCTGTGGTTGATCAAGCATACTTTCTTCTGGCTTTGTAATATCACAAATACTATCTGGGTCTTTAATATATCCTTTTTTAACTGCCAAATCTCTTAAAGGGGTTCCATGATAAGGTGCAAAAATAAAAGCTCCTGTTCTTTCCATGTCGCTAGGAAATTGTCGTGTTAGCTCAATGGTGCTAAATATTAAATCTCTGTTTTCCTCAGGCATTCCAATTAAACAGTTTCCGTTATTTACATACTTTTTACCCGAAACCATACGAAAGGCCGAAATCATTTTTTCGTTGGTTAAAGCTCTCTTAAGTATTTTCTTTCTATAATTTTCGTCTCCATGTTCAATACCCATACTCATGCGTAACATATTCATATCTTCAAGTTTTTGTGCACGTTTTTCAGTTATTGTTTCAGCTCTAGTATTCATCCAAAAAGGAATTTTAAAATCCATGTACATCTCGCTTAATTCATCAAACCTTTTTTCCGATAGAGCAAGAAAAGTATCATCCAAAAAATAAATTAGTTCTAAATTATATCTTTTGTGCAAAAATTCTAATTCTTCTCTAACTTTTTTAATAGACTTCTTTCTGGCAAACATTTTCCCCAATTCTGATTTATGAAGCATCACTTGAGATGGGGAATTACAATAAGTGCATGTATATGTACAACCTCGCTGAGTTTCCAGCCCAATAGTTCTTCTAACTTTTCCTTGCATTACTCTATGAATGGCATGATCTGGAAATAAACTATAATCAGGGATGGGTGAATCTTCTAAATTCGCCAAGCCCCCCATTTTATTTTTTATAATATTGCCATTTTTTTTAATCCAGAAATTTGGAGTAGTGTCTACCGACACCCCATCATGAAGTCTTTTGCAAAATTCAATTATCGCGTCATCTCCTTCTCCCCGGCAAACATAATCACCTACTTCATCTTTTAAAATTAAATGTGGCGCAAAGGTCGCAAATACTCCTCCCCACATAACTGGAATATTTTTCATATTTTGGGGCAAAGAATTAATCATTTTTTTAGCGGTAGGATAAGTATTTTCTACAACAGATACACAAATTAAGTTTGGATCAAATTCTTCAATTTTTTTATGGAAATCTTTAATGATATTTGTCTTAAATATTCTTCCTTTTTCTTTCCAATCAAACTCTTGAACATAGTCATGAAAAGATTCATAATTATTATTAACTTTATCTACATAAAAAGTTGTATCAAATAAATCGACTGTAAATCCTTCTCTTCTTAATAAAGCTGTTAAAAGTCCTATTGAATAAGGCATCATTTCACAGAGCTGTATATTTGGATACACAAGGAGTACTTTAAAACCGTTATAGCTCTTATTTATAGAATCTTTAATCATATTTGAAGTCTAGTCGTATTTTTTAAAATTTGATACAAAATTTTCTTGTTTTCTCCGAAATTAATATATTGATTTAAATTAATCAACTCATAAGAAAAAGTATTTTGACTTAACTGTTTAACTTTCAAATTTGGCCATATTGTTTCACTATGAGTCTCAAATAATGGATCAACGCTGATATGAATTATTTTACTTCCTTTTTCTAAAGCTTCAAAAATTGCTGCCGTGACACCAAAAAATATGGATATATTATTGTTTTTAGAAATATCTGAAAATTTGCTTTTATAATTTTTCATAATTTTTTCTATTTCCATCTTCATAGACAAATGTTTCTTGGATTCTTCACGCAGTGGGTGATTTATTACCTCTAGATTAACAAAACTATTTTCTGAAGAATTAATTAAAATATTCTCAAATTCTTTTATTAGTTTTTTTTTATTAATAACTATTAAGGGTAAATATATTTTGTTAGATAGTGATTTCTTGTTATGCCGATAACGTAAAGATGGTATCAAGAATAATTTTTCTTTCGGCCAATTTAATCTTGATCTGAGAATATCAATTTGCGATTTGCCATGAACATAAAGCATATCTGGTGCACCAGATCGATGTATAAAATCACTTGGAAAAGGGGTTAGCAACGAAGAAAGATATCCTATAGTTAAAGTTTTTTGATTTATTTTCTTTACCTCTAAAAAAGTACTGTTTTGAAAAGGTTGAGCTTCATAAGGCAACAAAACAATCTTATAATTATTTTTTTTTAATTCATTTTTTATCTTAAGCGATATTAATTTTGCAAAATAAGAATAGAAAGAAAGATAATGAAATATTTTTCTTGGTGAAAATTTATGATCAAAAAATAAATTTATTAATATTTTAAAAAAATTAAAAAAATTATACTTTATAATTCCTTCTTTTCTTTTTAAAATCTTAATATTTTTTTTTAAATTTTCAGGTATATAACCGTCAATTGAAATTAGGAACCAGTAAGAATTAGGCAAATCTTCTGAATTTTCCTTAAAGTATCTATCATAAAATGATCCATCATCTTTAAAATCTTTTTTTTGACACCAGGTAATAACTAAAGTGTGATAATTTTTTGAAAAATTTTGATTATTAAATTCAATATAATTTGTGTGAGCCGAAATTGCTAAAATATTTTTAATAAGAATTATAATAAATTTCGGTAATAACAATAAGCCTTTATTCCATAATTTTAATTTTCCAATACCTGGCGATTCTCCGACCCATGATGAAAAATAACACAATCCGCTAGAAGCAACATCTATATTCGAAGATTTTAAATCTAAGTAATATTTTTTTATTCGATTGATTAATTCAATTTGCCGTTCTCCCAAATTCATAATTTTAGTAATTATTTTTTTTTAACAATATTAGAATGATTTATTTGCTCTTTTGGAGATAATAAACATACTCTCTTAAAAATGAGATTATTGAAAAATTTTCTTTAAAACTTTTTAAAAACATTTTTCCATAACCTTTGGTTAAAACTACTCTGATTTGATTGTTTTTATTCTTTTTATCCTTTTTTAAGGTTTCCATGAAACTATTTAAATTTATTTTCTTAATTTTTTTAAGATCTACAATTTTTGACATTTCTTTTTCAACATCTTTATAAATATTTAAATTTATATATTTTTTCTTAAGTGAAATAAAATTTGAAATATTTATTCCGTGAGCTACTGCCAATCCATGAGGAATTTTATATTTTGTTATCTTTTCTAAAGCATGACCAAATGAGTGACCATAATTTAATATCAATCTTTTTCCAGTATCAAATTCATCAATCTCTATAAATTTTTTCTTTATTAATAAGGATCTAAAAATCATTTTCTTTAATAGTTTCATATTTAAATTTCTTTTTAGTAATAGGTTGAGATTATTTTTATACATTATCCAATCTTTTAAATTTGATACTAAAAAATAATGTGCCATTTCTCCTAGTCCCGATTTAATTTCATTAAACTTTAATGTTTTTAAAAAATTAGTATCTAAATATATGTTTTGCGGTGGATAAAAACTCCCAAGCTGATTTTTTGTTTTTTTAAAATTTATTGATGTTTTTCCTCCTATACAACTATCGCATTGAGCCAAAAGTGTTGTCGGAATGAAATTCCATTTTATTCCACGGAAAATAATTGAGGCAATAAAAGCTGTTGTATCCTGCGCGACGCCTCCTCCAATTCCTACAAGTGTAGAATTTCTTTTAATTCCATATTTTAATAACTTTTTTATAATATGAGAAATATTGTTATAATCCTTGGTGTTTTCATTAGCATTTATTATTACTAAATTTTTTCTTATTTTTTTGATATGTTTATTTTTTTTATAAACATTCTTATCTATTATATAAAAAAAATTATTATCTTGTCTTTTTAGGAAAAATTTTGATGAATTAAATTCAGTGACCTCATAATCACCTCTGCTTGATCTAATTTTAATATTCATTTATTTTTTATTTAGAAGTATAGCCGCCATCAACTATAAAATTTTGACCAGTAATATAATTATTTAGCTCACTACATAAAAAGCAAACCAAATTTGACACATCTTGAACATCGCCAAGTCTGTTAAGTGGAATTTCCTTTTTAATTTTCATTAACTGTTGGCGGTTTAATACGCTTGTTGTAAGTTTTGTTTTAATAACTCCAGGGGATACCGAGTTAACTAAAATATTATTTTTTGCTAAATCAAGAGCTGACGATTTTGTTAAACCAATTAATCCAAATTTTGTTGATGAATATAGAGATCTACCACTTTTGCTAACTACACCAAATATTGAAGAGATATTAACAATTCTGCCAGATCTTTTTTTTATCATTTTCTTAGAAATTTCATTTGTTAAAATAATAGGACCTCTAAGATTTACTTTATAAATCTGATCTAAAAAATTTTTATTTATTTTGTCAATGTCATAAAGTTTATTAATTCCTGCGCAATTAATTAATATATCAATTTTGTTTAATTTTCTAATTTTAGATAAAAATATATTAATTGAGTTTTCATTATTGAAATCTAAATAAATATAGTTCTTTTTTTTAGTTTTCATTTTCAATTTATTTTTATTTCTAGTGGTTACAATTACATTTGCACCTAACTTAACAAACTGATCACTAATGGATTTTCCAATACCTCCTTCGCCGCCAGTAACAACAACTATTTTTTTTTTAAAGTTAAATTTCATTTTTTTTAAATATTTCTACCACTTTTTAATTGTTATTTAGATATAAATATTTATTTTTGCTATCATTTTTATATCTTGCATCGTATTTTTTACTAATAATTGGAATTTTTGATTTTAATTTTTTTCTTGGTGTATTTTCCTTTAAAAACTTAACGATAGTTTTTCTGTCGATATATATATGATTTTTGTAACTTTCAATCAGCAATTTTAAATTTTTATAATCATTATGATAATCTACACTAATATTTAATCTATTTTCGAATTTATAATATTTTTTAATTTTAACGCACTGAATTTTAAAAATATCTTTTCTTAAAAAAAAATAAGTTAAATATTCAGTTGAATTTTGATCTAAAATATTCTTTTGACATTTTTTTAATCCTTTATATGAAAATACTTCTGATCCCATTCCAGACGCCAGACAATTTGTATAGGTATATTCATTATTATTTTTTATATGTTTATGAACCAACTTATCAATAACATTAGCATCAATCATAACATTGTCTGCTGTTGCCCTTACGAAATGTTTAAAATTAAAACGTTCCATGCAATCAATTATTCTTTTTAAAACATTTTTATTTTCTCCTGCGAATAATTTTATCCCATATTTTCTAGATATTTTCTTATAAAAACTTTTACCATAATTATCAACAGTACAAATTACGATATTTTCATTTCTAAATTTTATTTTTAATCTCTTCAAAAGAATTTCAACTAAGGATAAATTTTTAATTTTGAGTTTTGCTTTGTTGTTTAATCTTTTTGAACCAATTCTCGAAATTAATAATATTCCAACATTATTTTTTTTAAGGAAGTTTTTATTCATTTGAACCTTAGTGAATTAAAAAATGAAAGAAATAGTTTATTTTTATAATCATATTTGATCCATAATTTACTTTTTTTTGTTTTATCGTGGTATTTTTTTAATGACATTGATAACAATAAATTCATTTTTTTTGAAAGTGTTTTATAATTTAAATTACTAATACAAAAAAAATCTATTTCATTTTTTTTTTTTATAGCATAAAGTAGAAATTTTAATCGGGCATGCTACTACTTTTTTTCCCCTTGAAATTGCTTCTAAACCTAGCGTGGATGATTCAAAAATAACTATGTCTGCTTCATCAACACGACTGTAATTATTCGTTTTAATCGTATTGCCTATTAGTTTAATAGAGTCGTCTATTTCAAAAAAATCTTTGTATACCTTGCCAAAATGATTTAAATAATTAATTTTTTTCCTGTACGAATCTGTATCAAATCCAGGATGACAACCCCTTTTAACAATAATTTTAAAATTTAATTTTTTTTCAGTACAATATTTTTTTATAAGATGTATTAATTTTTTTTCGTAAAAAATATTTCTATGAATACTAGAATTAGGATCTAGATCTTTTTCTTTAAACTGCGATATATAAAATACATTTCTTTTTTTTAAATTTTTACTTTTAGTTTTTATAATTTTTATACAATTGTTTTTATATGAACCAAGTCTTAAAAATTTAATTTTTCTACTATTAACCTTGTTAATAATTACATTCTTGTTTGCATCAGATTGGTAAAAAAAATAGTCACAATAATATAGTTTTAGCAATTTTTTATTAAAACCTACATAATTAGTCTCATTTCTCCATGAAGATTGTATTACTATGGTTGTAAACTTGAGGGGATGTAAATCTGATTTTAGTAAATAAAAAGTTGGGCTTATATCCAAGAAAGTTATGATTACTTTTGGTTTAAGATAGTTTTTTAAAAAATTTTTTCTATAATTTTTTAAAATATTTCTAAAACCATTATTTAGTATTGTTTGGTAAAGCACATATAAATTTACCGATTCTCTTCCTGTATTAAAAATAAAAGCTTTAAGCCCTTTTATATTATTATAAAAAAGATCAGAGCCATCCTTGCCATAAATTACCACGTTGGATTGTTTTGGTTTTTTAAAATAAATCTTTATTGATAAAAAAATAAAGAAATAAGCAATTAAGCTCTTAAAAATTTTCATATTTTTTAATTGAAATTTAATATTTGAAAAATATTTCTATATCCAGTCGTAAACTTCTTTAAACCCACACTTTTTGCAAATTTCTAACTCTTCGGATTTATTGGTGCAATGTTTATCTCTAACTTTACTAATTTCTTTTCCAAACCACACGTCTCTAATTCTTTCTACTTTTTGAAGAGGTTTATTGAAGCTCTCTGGCATTTTAATTTTTTTTAATAGTTCATATCCCTTTTTTTCATTTTTAGTATTTTGCATAACCTTTTTATAATCATTTTCATTTTTAAATGCCTTTTTATTTACATATCCTACCGGATGTTTAGCGCCCCAATCCATACAACACATACCAACTCTACCTTCGTACGTTATCATCAATCTTTGAAATGGCTGTTCACACGGTAATCTTCCTTTTGATACGGTTAAGTTACCAAAAATATCTTTCATATACTGCGTTCCCTTTGGAAGATTATGTTTTTTAAGAAGATTTTTATAATTAGTAAGTTCTCTCTCATTTAAATCAGAAATATTACCTCCTCTTTCGTCATATTGGTTAACCTTCACGTGATCTACAATGTCACCGAATAAATTAAAAAAATTGTCAACTTCGTTAATTGTTTCTTTTGTTAATATCATTTGAATATGTGTAAATGGCAGTTTGCTACCGAGTTTTTCCCTTATTAATTTAAAATTTTTTATGTTTTCATAAACATTTTCAAATTTGTTCTTCTTAAATCTTCCTGGCCTCATTTTTTCATAGGTATTTTTGCTTCCTCCATCAAAAGAATATTGGATTAGATCTAAGCCAGACTTTATGATTTTTTCAGATAAAGTTTTATTTAAGTGAGTCGCGTTAGTATTGATCATAGTATCTAAAATCCCTTTTTGTTTTGCATACTTTATAAAATTAGGTAGTTTAGGATTCATCAGAGGCTCACCTCTCCAATTAAATTTTATGCTTGGAATGCCCATTTCTGAAGCCTGATCAATTAAGTCATAACAAAATTTTTCATTTATTATTTTGTCAGGTGTTGTTGTAAATTCCCTATAACAAAAAGGGCATGCTAGGTCACATATTGCTGCAACCTCAATATCCAAACATAGCGGTACTATTTTCTTTTTTTTTAGATCATCTGGTGAAAAATTATTTTCTATAGATGTTTGAGGTTGTTTCTTCCAATTTTCTCTATACGTTTTAAAATTATTCTTAAATTTTTGAAGTAATTTACTTTCATTTTGCTTATTTTTTCCTTTTAAGAACACAAACGCTTTATTTGTGTCCATGTTTTCTATCATGTATGCCGTTCTGTCTACTGGGTTTTTCTTATTTTTTAATGATGCTGTTCCTGATTTTCGTGTGCCTAGCTTAATAAGATAATCTTTATTCATAAAAATTTTATAGTTTTTTTTATTAATTAGTCAAATCTTTCCACTTTAAAATGTGATCTTTTTTTAATTTATATTTTAAATATTTTCCTATAACTTTTTTAAAGTAGATTGGGCTAATTCCTGTACCTGGCCTTTTAGTTGTAATCATCGATTTATTTATTTTTACTCCCTTTTCTAAATCAAAGTTTATAATAACACTTCTTCTGGCATTTTTAATTGAAATTTTTTCAGTTTTTAATGGCTTTTTTTTATTTAATCCAGATATGCTATCTAATTTATCAAGCGAATTAAAAAAAACTTTTAAATCTTTTGAATCCATAGCATGGTAATGATCATTTCCTTTTAGTTTTTTATTATCTGTAAAATGTTTTTCTATAATTCTGGCTCCTTTTAAAAAAGAGCTAACCAAAGTAAGCATGCTGTTGTCGGGTAAAGTGTGATCAGAATATCCAATAGTAAGATCAGGAAAATTTTTGGATAAACTTTTAATCATATTTAAATTAGCATTTTCATAGTTTGTTGGATAATTTAATATACAGTGTAAAATTGATACATTTGGGCAACCTTTCTTTTTTAAAAAATTTACTGCAAATTTTATTTCACTAATTTTTGATGCTCCAGTTGATAATAGTACTGGCTTTCTTTTTTTTGCTATAGCCTCAATCAAGGGAAGATTGGTTATATCCGCAGAAGCAATTTTGTAATATTTCATAATTGGATTTAAAAAATTGACTGAATTAATATCAAATGGAGTAGATAAGAAATCAATTTTTCTTTTTTTACAATGTAAACTTAATTTTATATATTCTTTTTCATTAAAACTGTCGTACTTTTTAAATAATTGATACTGACTTTTTGTTTTTTCTAATTTGGTATCCCAGTACGCCTTGCTATTTACTGAAGCAAGATTTTCTGCTTTATAAGTCTGAAATTTGGCAGCGTGAGCACCAGCTTGTGCAGCGGCATCTATTAATCTTTTCGCTTTTGAAAGCGAACCTTCATGATTAACACCTATCTCAGCTATCACGTACGGATGCTTGTTGTTTCTTATTTTAGAATTTTTAATAAAAATTTTATGCAATGATTTAGATATGTTTCTTTTTAAGTTTTTTAGAGTATTTTTTGAGTAAATTTTTATTTTTTGTCATATTGTTATTATGTTGACGATATTTATATAATGGTATTGGAAGTCTGGTTACATTAAAATTTTTTCTGAATCTTATTAAAAGATCCTCATCTTCTTTGGCTAAAAAATTTTTATCATACATACCTATTTTTATTATATGTTGTGTTTTAAACATTACGCCGCAACCTATAGGTTTGCTGTTCCAATTAACTTCTCTAATAGCATCTTGATTGTTGTTAACTAATATATAGTCACACGCCACAGCATCCAGATTATTATTTAAAGATAAATGTAAGGATAAAATATTTAAATATTCACTATGCACATAATCATCAGAATCAACCCTGACAATAAATTGTCCTTTTGATTGCTTGATAGCCACGTTTAAAGTACCTGGCAATCCCAATTTTTTGTTATTTTCAAAATACCTTATCTCTCCTCTAAAAGAAGAAAGAGCTTGTTTTGTTTTGTCATCACTAGCATCGTTTACTACAATTATTTCATAGCTGTCTCGATTAAGAGTCTGATTTAAAAGTGAGCGTATACATCTACCAATATAAAGTTCACCATTATGTACTGGAACAATAACTGAAACAGAAATAGATTTCATTTTACCGCCTTCTCTATAGCCTTTTTTACTCTCTTTGGAAAATCTTTTTGCATTTTTACAAAAATAGGTATCGAAACAGCCCTATCAAGAAAAGCTTTTGATTTTTTAAACTCAGATCTTAATTTTGGGTGCTTTTTTTTCAATTCTTTCATATGTTCCCACTGGGCAGCAAAATGCCATTTATTCGCTTCAGGTAAAATTTTTGTTGAAATACTATTTTTCAAAAGCTCCTGTCGACAAGCTAAAGCAGATTTTTTGTTTTTCATAAAAATTATTAAAGCATCTCCAGAGATAGTACTGTGTTTGGGGTATTCTCTCTTTTCTATTTCGGGAATTTTTTTAATTTTTTTCCATATTAAATTATGATTTTTATTTTGCCTTCTTATAATTAATTTTAATTTTTTTAATTGTGCTATACCTACCGCGCCTTGCATCTCGTTCATTCTGTAATTAAAACCACTACTTTTTCTTGTATCTTCCCATCTGGGAAATTTAGGATTATTTTCATGACCATGGTCATGCCAGGCTGAAGCTTTGTCGTAATCTTTTTTATATTTAAACAATAACATTCCGCCTTCTCCAGTAGTTAAAGTTTTAGCAAAATCAAAACTGAACGCCCCTATTCGACCCCAAGTTCCTAAAAATTTATTTTTAAATTTTGCTCCACACCCCCAAGCTGTATCTTCAATTAATGTAATTTTATATTTTTTACATATTGATTTTATTCTATCTAGTCTTGCCGCAACACCTAACATGTGTACAACGATCACCGCTTTAGTATTTTTTGAAATTTTTTTTTCCAAATCAACCGGATCCATGTTTAAAGTCTGATCAACTTCGCAGCAAACAGGAATAGCCCTTGCTTCAATAATAGATTCTACGGTAGCAACAAAGGTAAATGATTGTGTTATTACTTCATCTTTAGGTTTTAAATTTAAAGTTGATAGCGCGACACGCAAGGCTGCAGTTCCTGAAGTTACACCTAAGGCATATTTAGCTTTAAACTGTTGAGCAAATAGAGTTTCAAATTTTTTTACTTTATAAATACCTTTTCTAATTTTTTCAAAACCCATACGAAAAAGTATTTTATTTTTTCTAAAAATATCAGAAACTTCATTAAATTCTTTTCGATCTATTAGTTCATAGCCTGGCATGATAAATTTATTTTGACCTTTTTTTTAGTTCATAGCTTGTTCGATCTATTCTTTTAAAGTTTTGTGTTTTTAATTGTTTTTCATAATTTTTTTTTAAAAATAAATTAACTTTGCTTGATTTTGTTTTAAATCTAACTGTAAGTCCTAATCTAGGATTATTACTATTATTTTTTTTACTACCATGAAGTATTAAACTGTTGTGAATTAATACATCTCCTTTTTTTAGAATTGGGGTTACTTTTTTAAAATAATCGCAAACCTTTGTATATTTTACTGTCTGTGAGGAACCGGGAACATACGATTTTTTATGTTCTAATAATCCTATCTTGTGACTTTTTTTAAAATAAAATATTGCACCATTTTTAGTATTACTATCATTCAAAGCAATCCAAATCGTCAAACCTTTCCCGTCATCAAGATTCCAATAAAAATTATCCTGATGAATTGGAACAGCCAATCCAAAACGAGGTGGTTTTGCAAATAACTCGCCTCCGAAATTAGAAATTTTTTCTTCTATAAAAAATCTTACTAATTGAATTATTTTTTTTTCTGATTGAATCGATTTTATTGGTTTAAATTTTTTTAAATTATGTACAGAATTTATCAATTTAGTACCCTGTACAAAATTAATTTCTCTTCCTTTTAATTTTTTTGAATTTCTATTTAAAAATTTTATTAATTCGTTATTAATAAAATTTAAATATTTTTTATTAATAAGCTGTTTGCACAACACAAACCCATTTTTATCATACAAAGATTTATATTTTTTAAGTTTCTCTTTTTCTAAATTAATCATTGAAAAATCTTTTTAAAATTAAATTGTATTTTTTAAATATTTGTACCATCTTTTATCAGCGCTATAGATTTTATCAATAGTATGCATTATACTTTCTGCTTCATAGATGTTTCCAGAATATTTTTTTTTATTATAGTAAATTAGCCTAGCAAATTCATCCACTTCCTCTTTCCATGAATTATCTTTGCTGAAAAATAATTTCTTTCCTTTTTCATTTTTTTCAACATTTTTTTTTGAAACAATAGTAATACTCTCTTTTCCATAGCTTTTTGTTCCAGAAAGTATTCCATTTAAATCGATTAGGCCATGTTGAAAGGTTATTTGCATGGAAAATTTATGCTGCCATTCAGTGGCTGTGGAATGCAAAGATGCTACAACGCCCTTGTTATTTCTCATTAGTACAAAAGCATTATCCTCAACATCATAATTCCAATATTTATTTGATATATAACTTTTAAATTCAGAAAACTTTCCAGAAAAATATAATATTAAATCTAACATATGTATTCCCTGATCGAGCAAAATACCTCCACCAGAATATTTTCTTCTTGATCTCCAATTTCCAACTCCAAAAGTCTTTATTTTGCTTTTACCATAAATGCACCTAAAATTGATAATTTTTCCAAATTTTTTATTGTCTGAAATTTTTTTAGCAATTTTAATTGAAGAGTGATAGCGGTGATTAAATCCATATTTTAAAATTAAATCTTTCTTTTTTAATTTAATTTTTTTTACCTTTCTTATTTCCTGCAGGGATCTTGCTGGGGGTTTTTCACAAAACACGTGAAGATTTTTCTTCAAACATGCTATTGTTACCTTGCTTGCTAAATAGTTTGGCAAAGTAACAAATACTGCATCGAGATTTTCATTATTAATAAGATCGTTATAATTTTTGTAATAATTAATTTTTTTTCTGTTAAAAAATTTTTTTTTAAATTTTATATCACTTGCTGCCACTAGTTTGAAAAGATTATTTTTATCAATAAAAAACTTTCTTTTAAATCCAACTTGGCCAAGTCCAACAATAGCGACTCTCATTAATGATCTTTATATTTTTTCCACAATAAATTTTGCGACATTTTTTTTCTTACTAACTTTAGATCTGAATTTGTGTCAACAGCAAATGAAGGATAAAATTTAAAATTAGCAACATGCATACCTCCTCCATTGTCACAAATTCTGTTTTGATCACAAGATTCGATAATTTCTAATGGAGATGAATCTAATTTATTAAAATACTTTAGAAACTTATATCTAAAAGCAAAAATTCCATAAATTCTTTTAGCTCCTAAACTTTTAGAAAATTTTTTTGTAAATGGAATAGGTGATCTGGAGCAGTATAGTATTTCCCCGTTAATATTATTTACTACTTTTACACAATTTGGACTTAAATATTGACCTTTGTTAATTATATCCATAACCAGTATGCTTGCTTTAGCTTTTTTATTAATTTTTAACTTTTTAATAGTGGCGTTAATCATTTTGGGCATGAGCATTGGTTCGTCTCCTTGGATACAAACAATCACATCATTGTCAGATATCTTTTCTTTAACTTTAAAAGTGGCTTCGACTACACGGTCCAAACATCTCTCATGTTTTTTTGAAGTATTTAAATATGGGTAATTTTTACTTAAACATAAATTTTTTATCTTAGTATCACAACCTGCTACAAATAATTTATTCCATTTGCTAAACATTTTTGCTCTTTCGTAGACGTGTTCGAGCATTGTTTTTCCTAAAATATTTTTTAAAGGCTTTCCGGGTAGCCTGGATGAAGCCATTCTTGCCGGAATAAATCCAAAAATTTTCATTTTAAATGATTTTCTTTAGTAAAGAGCGACAAGCTTCTCCTAATAAGGTCATATCTGTTCCTACTACAATAAACTTATATTTTTTTCTTATTAAATTTTTGACAGAGTTTACTTCTGGGTAAGCAATATGTGAGCCCATAAATTTTTCATATTTTTTTGAAATTTTTTCATATTTTAAAATTGAATTTTTAAATTCTTTTGAATTAAATTTACCAAGCTTGCCTAAGGAACCCGACAAATCATATGGTCCAATCATAGTTCCGTTAAACCCTTTGACTTTAAGAATTTTTTCTAAATTTCTAATGCTGTTAATAGTCTCGATTTGAAGAATTAATTTAATTTTGTTTGCAGTTTTAAGATAATTTTTAAAATTATATCCGTATCCTTGAGCTCTAGAAAGTCCAACACCTCTTTGTCCTTTGTTAGGATAATAAGTATATTTTACTGCCCTTATTGCATCTGCTTCACTATTTATCATAGGTACAATTATACCTTTGGCGCCTAGGTCTAAAACTTTCTTTATCTCTGATTGGTTGTTAGAACTTACCCTTACAAAAGAGTCTATTTTATTTTTTTCTAAAATAATTAAAAGTGAATTTAAATCTTCATAACCTATAGATGAATGTTCTAAATCAATACAAACAAAATCAAACCCTGATTTAGAAATTACATCTAAACCAGCAGGCGTATTTGTTAACATCCAGGTACCGATTCTATATCTTTTTTTCATAATGTTTCTCCCAAGCTTTACTATGTAATTCCCCTATCAAAGTTCCATGAACATCACAAACATTACATGGAGCAAAACCCCTGTCACTATTATTTAACTTCTTTCTTGATATATTAGCTAATTGTGATGTCCATATCTCTTTGAAAGAATTCTTGTTTAAATTCCCAAGAATTCTTTTTTTTCCCCAGTCGTGAGCACACATTAAGACATCACCATTATAATCCATAAAAAAAGTATAACTCGGATAATAACATGCATGATTTAATTTTTGTTCCAATGGTAAAATTTTATGCCCTGCATTTTTTAACATTCCCGCCCTATTACTTATAGTTAAACCAAAATCTTTTTCTGGGGGTAATGATCTATCTCTGATAACGACCTGAGTTTTAGTCAACTTTGCTATATTTCTTATTTTATTAAATTTCACAACATCTTCATGTCCATCATAAACACTTATAAATAATTTATTTAATCCACTTTCGAAAAGTTTTTTTAATCTCTCAACATCCAGTACATCTCCATTGGTTACCATAGCAATATTTGATTTTTTCAGTATATTTCTTGTAATTTTTATTAAATTAAAAATATTTTTATCAAGCATAGGTTCAACAAAACCGGAAAATCGAACTGTGCCAGAATATTTTAATTCGGATAATTCTAAACACAATTTTTTATATAACTTAGTTTTAATAAATTCTTTAATATCCGGGTAGTCCGGGGCGCTTCTTGGGCAAAATGAGCAAACTCTATTACAAGTTCCAGATTCACTTATTTCTACTTCTGAAGGTAGGGGCATTTTTGTTCCAGGCATATATTGAAATCTTTCGGCAACTAATTTTTTCTTATGTGTTATTTGTGAATCAAAAAAATTTATTTTTTTTTCTGTTTTTTTCATATTTTTAATTTAATTTATTTATTTTTAAATTTTTTTTGATTACTTGACAAAATTTTTTGGTTATAAATATGCTGCCAAGCGTACACCTAATAAAGTTAGATTTGTTATTAATTTTGATTATTTTTACTGAAAATTTTTTTTTATATAATTTGTGAGCTATAAAACTAGCTTCTTTAGCATTTTTAAATTTAATTAAAACAGAATTTGAGTACCTACCAAAAATTTCAATATAAGAATTTTTAAAAAATTTATATATATATTTTTTTGATTCATTTACCTGTTGTACATATTTTTTCATTGTTTGAATATTATCTAAAAAAAATGATAAAATTTTTATATTAATAGAATTTATCTCATAGACTGGTTTTATAGTTTTCATACAATCAATAACTTTATTATTTGATAAACAATACCCAATTCTTAATCCTGCTAGTCCAAAAGCTTTTGAAAATGTTCTTATTACAATTAAATTATTGAATTTTTTAATAAATTTTTGCGCTGAAGTATTATTAAAGTGATAGTAAGCCTCATCTATTACCAAAAAACTATTTATTTTATTTGTTATTTTACACAATGTTTTTATTTGATTTGTATCTAACATTGTTTCAATTGGTTGATTGGGATTTGCTATTAATAATATTTTAGGTCTATTTTTTTTTACATATTTAACAAGTTGAGTAAAGTAGTCAAAATTTCTGTTAAGACTTATTTTGAAAGGATACTTTTGTAATTTAAAAATATCACAATACAATTTGTACATCCCATAGCTTGGATCTAGGTAAACCACCTTATCTCTTGAATTGGCAAATACAGAAAAAAACCTCATAAGGGCTCCTTCGGCGCCGTCTGTAATCAATATATTTTCTTTTTTTAAACCTAACCAACCAGAAATTTTCTTATAGAGAACAAAATTATTTGGATATAACCTCATATCCTTAGATTGTATATTTTTTACGCAATTATTTATTACGTTTTGTGGAAACTCATCGACTCTTTCATTCCTGTCCATTGAAAAAAATGATTCTCTTTTTTGAATAGAGGCTTCAATTCTTTGGATTATTTTAATTGTTTTTTTTGGCTTAATCTTCATTTAAACATTTTAATTTAAATTGATGTCAACTATCTTATCGCAGTTTTTTACGGTATTTTCTCTATGGGATACAATAATAATAGTTATTTCTTTCTTAATTTTCTCTAAACCTTTTAAAATTTCATTTTCTGTTTCAACATCAAGACCACTTGTAGCTTCATCTAAAATTAGTAAACTTGGTTTTCTGTAAAGCTCCCTAGCGATAGCTAATCTTTGAATTTGTCCACCAGATAATTTTACACCTTTTTCTCCAATTCTAGTTTTAAATCCGTCTTTTAATGTATTAATAAAACTTAATATTCTAGCATCTTCAGCACATTTAATTAAAAGATCTTGATCAATATCCTTGGGTTCAATTCCCAAAGCTATATTATCTTGAATTGTTGAATCTGATACAAAAATATTTTGTGAGACGTAACCTATACACCTCTGCCAACCTTTAATATTATTCTTGATATTTTGACCATCTACCAAAACTTCACCCGCGCTTGGAGGCAGGATGCCTGTAATTAAATCAATAATTGTAGATTTGCCTTTTCCGCTTTTTCCTATTATTCCAACACAAGTATCTTTTTTAATTGTGTGACTAAAATTATTTAATATTTTTTTTATTTCTAATTTTTCATGATTAACTTTTGTATTATAAGAGAATGAAATATTATTTAATTTAATTTCATGATTAAATATAAAATTCCCTTCATTTTTTTCTGAAATATATTTATCTTTTTTAATAAGAGAAAATTCTCTGCTAATTAACTCCGCTGATACCCTCAAGCTTTGTATTTGTTGAATATATGATAAAATTTTCGAAATACTTGGCATTAATTTAAAAGAAGCGGCAACATAAAGACCCAAGAGAGGTAATATTTTTTGTAAATCAGACGAAATAAATAAGTTTACTAAAACAATGCTGGCAAGAATTATAATAAAAATTAACTCAATAATTATTCTTGGAAGGTCATTAATAGTTGCCTGCTTATAGGCAGCATTAATATACTTATAAATAGAATTATCATAAAGTCTTATGAAAAAGTTTTCAATTGACTTCAGTTTAATATCTTTTATTCCATTAAATGTTTCATTTAGTATTTTTAATTGTGAGTTAACTGATTGCTGTAGAATCAACCCATAATTATAAATTTTTTTTTTGAGCAATACATAATAAAAGGTCATTAAAAATAAAAAAATTAAAAGTGTGAGTGAGGAAATAACCAAATTGATATAAAAAATTAAAATTATAATACTAATCGATACAATTATTTCTATAATTAATCTTAAGTAAATTAAAACTAAAGCGCCAACATTTTTACATTCCCAAAAAGCGTTACGAAGTAATTCAGAAGAATTTTTTTCAAAATAAAAAGAAATGTTTTGATGGATATATATTTTTAATAAATTTAAACTAAGAGTCTTGTATAATTCCTGACTAAATTTATTTGACCAATAAGAAAAGAAAGTTAAGTAAACTGATTTGATTATAAATAATAAAAGTAAAAAAGATGCTAAATAAGCAATTATATCGTTTGATTCATAATTTTGTGAAATATCATGTAAATTTATGCCGAATAAATTTTTAGTAAATTCCTGATTTATAATGACATCCATTAAAGGAAAAATTAGTCCAATTCCTAATGTCTCAAATATAACTGTAAAAATTAATAAAAAAATAAATAGAAGAGATTTATTCTTAAATTCTTTAGGAAGCAGGTTAAATGTTTGAAAAAAGGTAGTTTTCATACTAAAATTTAATCGTGTAGTTAAAAGCAGGCAATTCATGTGAGGAAAAGCCTTTTTTAAACCTTATTATATTAAGATTTTTTTGATCAATTTTACTACTTAGGTCTAAATTTTCTTCACCAAGTTTATACCATTTAATTGATCTTCTTATCATCTCTTTAATAGCAAAAAATTGAATTAGGTGACCAAGAGGATATTTATTTTTGGTCATTTCAGCTCTGTCGTTAGCAGCTACCGAATATAAACATTCGTCTTTTGAATGAAAAAAATATGCAAATCCCAAAAATTTTTGATTTTTTTTTAAATAGACTAAAAATGCATTTTTTTTAATTAAACTTTCGTACTGAATATCCCAAGTTTGTTTTGATCTAGTAATACGTCCTGCGCTTTCGTAGTGTAGTTGCTTAAATTTATTCCAGATATGATCATTTTTATCAACGAGTATACCGTTTTCAAATTCTTTTTGGTTTGATGTTATAAGGGGTTTATAACTTTTTCTAAAATTCTTTTTTATATTATCAATTGTTGAATCTATTTTTAAATAAATTTCAGAAAGTTGATAATCTATTTTGTTTTTTCGGGAATAGTTGATTTGTAACCAATTAAGGCTGTCTTGCTGATTATCCAATGTACTAAACTGAGTTAAAATATTTTTTATTTTTAATTTATCAGCAAAAAACTTTAATAATTTTGAGCTTTGTTCCAAAATTTTTTTTTTTTCATTTATTGAAATATTATTAACTATATTTGGTCTTAATAAATTTGTTGAAAAATTATCCACTGTACATGTTTCCATTTTCTTTTTTTTATCAACAGTAATTGTCAAGGGCCAAACAGCTGTTGGGTTATTATTTTCAAAAAAAATAATTGAAAAGTCATAAATTTTTGAATTTTGTCTTGCGTACATTAATCTATAGTCTAAAAAATCCTGGACATAGTCTACTTTTACATAATCAGATTTTTCTAAAACATCATCCCAGTTTTTTTTATTAATTTCGGTTCTAAAAAATATGTTGGAAAAATTTTCTTTTATTTTTTTTTTAAATAAAATTTCTGAAAACATAAAACTTATATATTTTTTTTAATATGATTGACCCATTCACTTTGCCAATCGTCTTCG
>CEUZ01289312.1_pt1 | contig 19338 bp, 21 predicted proteins | sample 361511 | NCBI WGS metagenome assembly CEUZ01 (sample SAMEA2622822, study PRJEB7988) | marine metagenome | biome: marine biome (ENVO:00000447); feature: surface water layer (ENVO:00002042); material: "saline water (ENVO:00002010), including plankton (ENVO:xxxxxxxx)" | depth 5 m
TAAGCTGAGATACTTTCTTCTAAATCTGTACCTGTTACAGACATTCTAGTTATACCTGCAGCAACAGCCTCTTCAATTACTTTATCTATATCTTTAGTAAATGAAGGGTGGGTTAAGTTAACACCAATATCAAAAAATTGTTCTTTAGTCATAAAGCTTGTTTTATTATAAGACACAAATAGTTTATAGAAGAGGGTAGGTATGTCAGGTCCATTAAAAGGTTATAAAGTTGTAGAATTGACTTCCACCGTTTCAGGTCCATTTGCTGGAATGATGTTAGCTGACCAGGGAGCAGATGTAATAAAAGTTGAGCCACCTATATTGGGTGATTTAGCAAGATTTATGGGTAGCTCCAGAAATGGAGTAGGAGGAATGTTTGCCGTTCTGAATAGAAACAAAAGATCTGTAGTTTTAGACCTAAAAAATGAAGAAGAAATCAAAATTCTTAAAAACATAATAAAAGAAGCAGATATTCTTATAGAAAATTACAGACCAGGCATTGTTAAGAAGTTAGGAATAGATTACGACTCAATTAAAGAGATAAATCCTGAAATTATTTATGCTTCTATTTCTGGCTATGGACAAAGTGGCCCTTATTCTGAAAGAAAGGTATATGATCCTTTAATTCAAGCAACTATTGGAACAGCTTCAGCCCAAAATCCTACCAAACCAGAATTCGTAAAAAATGTCATTTTCGATAAATCTACTGGTTTAACAGCAGCTCAAGCAATTACAGCAGCCCTAGTCCAAAAAGAGAGAACTGGAAAAGGAGAATACCTACCAATTTCTATGTTAGAAGCCGGACTATACTTCCTTTGGCCTGATGCCATGTGGTCTAAAACGTTATTAGGTGAAGGCATAGATATTAAGCCTGATCTATATGACACTTTTTCGTTATTTAAAACCAAAGATAAGTCAGTAGCAGTAATTTTAGTTGCAGATCCTGATTTTGAGACTTTCTGTAATTTTCTTCAATGCGATCTTCATCAAAGAAAAGAATATACAACTCTTCCAGACAGGGTTGACAATGCTGACTCTTTAACAAAAGAAATAAATTCGTTCTTGGAAAAACTAGATAGCAATTTTGTTAATGAAAAATTAGAAGAGTTAGGTCTCTCTTTTGCTTTTGTTAATACGTTGGACGAGATTCATGAAGATCCACAGGTTATAGATCAAGAGTCGCTCTTAGAAATAGATCACCCTGAAGCAGGAATGATGAGATATCCAAAGCCACCTTTCAATTTTGCTTCACAAAACAACTTTCCTAAGTCACATTCTCCGAGTTTAGGACAGCACAACAGAGAAGTTTTATCAGGACTAGGGGTTGATGAAAAAGAAATTACCAGAATGGAAGAGAGAGAAAAGACTAATGCAGAAATGATAAAGAACATGTTGTTAGCAGATATTGCCAACTCTACAAAAGATTAAAGGTATTGTTTAATAAATTAATATTAGGCTGTATATTAAAAAAATGATTAATAGAACAAAAAAAATAGGTTTTCTTCTGCTTTCAATACTTTTAGTTTCCTTTTTAGTTGGAGCTCAGACCACTATATCTAACTTAAGTTGGCTTTTAAGTATAGATATGCCTGTTACAGCAGGGGCAGTTTTCTCAAGCATCTATCATGATTTTGTATTTATGACTTTAACTCCAGCTCCACCTTTGCCTCTACCTATGTTACCTACTATTCTAGCTATCGGACTTCTCTTTAGTTTTGGTTTTACTTGGATTGCCTTAAGGTGGATAAATTTAGACAAAAAACATGCTTACGGAATCTCCGGTGGGATAGCACTTTTTTTTATAGTCTATTTAATGCCTATAATTTTTTTCGGAGTGGACATGTTAGCCGGAGCAAGAACCCTATTAGGTAAAATTTGCTTAATTCTTTGTGGTTACTTAGGTGGTTATTTTTTTGGATCTCGATTAAATAAAGGATAAATATGAAGAAACAGTTCTTACAATCAATCGTATTATTAATTATTTGCTTTACTAGCCTTGGAATTACTGCAGATAATCATGAGAAGAATTACAAATTTGAAATCATTGCAGAAGGACTTAGTTTTCCTTGGGGTATCGCCTTTCCTTCAAGCGATGAAATACTAGTTACTGAAAAAACAGGTAAATTAAGGCTTATTAAAAACGGAAAGTTATTAGATGAACACGTAAAAGGTGTTCCTGATAGCTTATATAAAGGTCAAGGAGGTTTAGAGGGAATAGTATTACATCCTAATTTCGCCAATAACCAATTTATTTATCTCGCATTTTCAGAAACGAATACTGCAAACAAGAAAACGAACACTTTAAGGGTAGTGAGAGGAAAATTAAACGGACTATCCCTGTCTGGAGTAGTAACTATCTTTAAAGCAAGTCCCTACCGAAGAACGGCCAATCACTATGGAGCAAAGATGGTCTTTTTAAAAGATGGGACCCTATTGATCACTTCTGGAGATGGATTTAGCTACAGGGAGATGGCTCAAGATCTTGATAACCACTTTGGAAAAGTCATCAGGATAAACGACGATGGTTCGATTCCATCAGATAATCCTTTTGTTTCTAATCCAAGAGCTCTTCCAGAAATTTGGTCCTATGGGCACAGAAATTCACAAGGAATTACTGTTAACGCTGATGGGTCAGTTGTTTATGAACACGAACATGGGCCAAGAGGTGGCGACGAACTAAATATAATAGAAAAGGGAAAAAACTATGGCTGGCCTGCTATCACATATGGGATTGACTACAGCGGAGCTCTTATTTCTCCTTTCCAAAAGAAAGAAGGCATGGAACAGCCTATTAAATATTGGGTACCTTCCATAGCTCCTTCAGGAATGGCTTTTTATGAAGGAGAATTATTTCCTACCTGGAAAGGCAATCTATTTATATCAGGACTAGTTCCAGGTGATGTTAGAAGAATTGTTTTGAAAGGTAATGAAGTGGTTCAGGAAGAGATTCTTTTCAATGAGTTAAAAAGTAGAATAAGAAATGTTGTTAGTGCACCAGACGGAAGTTTGGTTTTAGCTACTGATAGCCGTAGAGGGAAACTAATTAGAGTTATTCCAAATAATTAATTAAAAATAGGAGTTAAAAATGATTGCTAGAATATTGTCAGGATTAATAGGGCTTTTCATGCTTTATTCATGTTACGGTTGGATAACTGACCCAACCAGTGCTGCTGCTGGGTTAGCTATGCCTCTTTTAGAGGGAATGGGTGGCAACACTCAAATTGGAGATTTTACTTCATTCTTTTTTACAGCAGGTTTATTTGCTTGTATTGGGGCCTACAGAGAGGAACATACATGGCTGTATGCTTCTATCTCATTACTAGGTTCGGCTGCAGTTTTTAGAAGCTTAGCAGTCCTAACACATGGTTCTGATCCATTAACAATGGCTATTATTTTTGAAATAGTAATGACAGGGATATTATTTGTTTGCGTTTATCTCATGAAAAGAGAAAAGGCCTAATTTCTAATATGAACCAAGAAATTGGATATCCTAAGTTTCTTCGGGATACGGCCGTATCCCAGTTAGACGAAGATATCTGGGAAGCAGAATTGACAGATGATTGGAATATAGGAGGGGTTGCTAATGGAGGTTATTCCATGGCTACAGCAGCCAGAGCATTATCAGAAGCTCTAGATCATAAAGATCCACTTTCTATGACTGGACACTATCTTTCTAGAGTTGAAGCAGGTAAAGCTTTACTAGAAGTTGAAAAGTTAAATATAGGAAGAAGTGTATCTACTGCTTTATTAAAATTTATTCAAGGAGGGGAGGAGCGGATTAGATTCACAGCTTGTTTTACTGATTTTGAAAAAGCTAAAGGTGATACTTTAAGGGAGGTAGAAGCACCAGAATTTCCCCCTATAAAAGAATGTATATCTATGCCTTACAAAGAAGGGTTTACGCCGGTATTAGAAAAGCAGATAAATAGAAAATTTGCTCCATACTCAGACTGGTGGGATGAAACAAGGCCAAGGTCAAGGGCCTTACTGGATGCCTATTATTCTTGGCCAGGTGGAGAGCCTATAGATCTACTTAGTATTATTTTCTTTCTCGACACTATGTCACCACCAATTTTTAATAGATTAGGTTCTAGAGGCTGGGTACCTTCTTTAGAATTAACTGTTCACTTAAAACAACTGCCTTGTGAAGGTCCATTGAGAATGAGAGGTAAAACTGATTTTATAACTTCAGGTTTTCTCGAAGAAGACGACGAAATTTGGGATTCAAAAGGAAATCTAGTAGGTCAGGCTAGGCAAATGGCGAAACTTAGAATACCTAAATCATAAAATGCATTAGCTTGCTTAACTCAGGCTATGATAAAGTTCTAAAAATTTTTAATAACAGGATAATTTATGAAATTTACAGGGACAGATAATTATATTTCAACAGAAGATTTAAGCATGGCTGTAAATGCTTCGGCTGCATTAGAAAGACCTCTTTTAATTAAAGGAGAGCCTGGAACAGGAAAGACTATGCTTGCAGAAGAAGTAGCAAAATCTTTGAAGATGCCTCTTATTGAGTGGCATATTAAATCTACCACCAAGGCTAAACAAGGCCTTTACGAGTATGATGCGGTTACAAGATTAAGAGACTCTCAGTTAGGTGATGAAAGAGTAAAAGATATCTCAAACTACATTGAAAAAGGAAAGCTATGGGAAGCTTTTTCTGCAAAGGAAAGAGTTGTTTTATTAGTTGATGAAATAGACAAAGCTGACATTGAGTTTCCAAATGACCTACTTCAAGAATTAGATAGAATGGAATTTTATGTATATGAAACTAAGGAGACGATTAAGGCAGTTAATAGACCCATCGTCATAATAACTAGTAATAATGAAAAAGAGCTTCCAGATGCTTTTTTAAGAAGATGTTTCTTTCATTACATTAATTTTCCAGATAGAGAGACTATGCAGCAAATTGTTTCTGTTCATCATCCTAAAATAAAAAAGAAGCTAGTTAAAGATGCTTTAGATATTTTCTTTGATGTCAGAAAAGTACCTGGATTAAAGAAGAAACCTTCAACTTCAGAATTGATTGATTGGCTTAAATTACTTATGGCTGACGATATTCCTGACGAAATTCTAAAAGACAGGGATCCTTCTAAGGCTATACCACCTTTGTATGGGGCTTTAATTAAAAATGAGCAGGATGTTCAGTTATTAGAAAGACTAGCATTTATGGCAAGAAGAGAAGCAGCTAATAATCCTCAACAATAATGTTCATTTCTCTTTTTAATACGTTAAAGGCTACTGGAGTTCCATGTACTCTAAGAGAGCTTTTAGATTTAATTGGAGCTGTAGAGAAAAAGCTAGCCTTTGCTGATATGAAGGACTTTTACTACCTTAGCAGAGCTACTCTTGTAAAGGATGAAAAGCACTATGATAAATTTGATAGAGCTTTTGATATTTACTTTAAAGGAATCGAGAGTATTGATGATATTTTAGAAATGTTAATACCTGAAGATTGGCTCAAAGGTGAATTTGAGAAGTACCTAACGGAAGAAGAGCTAAAGAAAATTGAGTCTCTTGGGGGTTTAGAAAAACTTCTTGAAGAGTTCAAAAATAGAATGAAAGAACAGGAAGGCAAACACGAAGGGGGAAGTAAATGGGTAGGCACTGAAGGAACCTCCCCATTTGGTAATGATGGAGATAACCCTGAAGGTATTAGAGTTGGTGGAGAAGGAAAAAAAGGAAAAGCAGTTAAGGTTTGGGAAGCTAGAGATTTTAAAAACTTAGACGATAGCGTAGAACTGGGAACAAGAAATATAAAAGTAGCACTTAGAAGGCTTAGAAAACTTATCAGAGACAGCGCGCAAGAAGAGTTTGATCTTGATGGAACAATTAGCTCTACAGCCAAAAAAGCAGGCATGTTGGATATTAAATATCAGCCTGAAAAAAGAAATGCAGTAAAAGTATTAGCTTTCTTTGATGTCGGAGGCTCAATGGATCCGCACATAAAGATTTGCGAAGAATTATTTTCAGCCTGTAAGACAGAATTTAAAAATCTAGAATACTTTTATTTCCATAATTTTTTATACGAGTCTATTTGGAAAGATAACCGAAGAAGACAGAATGAGAGGGTAATGACCGAAGATATTCTTCATAAGTACTCTTCTGACTACAGAATAATCTTTGTTGGTGATGCAACGATGGCTCCTTACGAAATAACTAATCCTGGAGGTAGTATTGAACATTGGAATGAAGAAGCGGGTGCTTTATGGATGAAGCGAATGATGGATATCTATGAAAAAGTAATTTGGCTAAATCCAGTCCCTTCTGATCATTGGGAATATAGTGCTTCAGTGGAATTAACTCGTTCCTTAGTTGAAGATAATATGTTTCCCTTAACTATAAGGGGCCTCGAAGAAAGTATGGCCTTTCTTAGTAAATAGTTTCACTTTAAAAAAACTAGGTTCTTTAACTTAAAATAATTTCATCATGCAAGCTTTAACAATTAAGGGCCTTAAGAAGACCTATGAAGGTAATCATGAAGCGTTAAAGGGTATTAATTTAACTGTAGAGGAAGGAGATTTCTTTGCCTTATTGGGTCCGAATGGAGCAGGCAAAACCACAACAATAGGAATAATCAGTTCTCTGGTAAATAAAACTTCTGGACAGGTCCTTATTTTAGGTAAGGACATAGATAGAGAACACTCTCTAGCAAAGAAAGAACTAGGAGTGGTTGGGCAAGAAATCAATTTCCACCAATTTGAAAAGGTAGGTCAAATCATCAGGAATCAAGCTGGGTATCATGGAATAAGCTACAGACAGGCAAAACAAAACGCAGAATTTTTTATGAAGCGTTTAGATATTTGGGATAGAAGGAACGAGCAAGCTAGGACTTTGTCGGGAGGTATGAAAAGAAGGGTAATGGTAGCTAAGGCTTTAGTTAATAGACCAAGACTATTAATCCTTGATGAGCCAACGGCTGGAGTTGATATTGAATTAAGAAGATCCCTTTGGGATTTCCTTCAAGAAATTAACCACGAGCTTGGCACAACAATTATTTTAACAACCCATTATCTTGAAGAAGCAGAAAGACTTTGTAGAAATATCGCTATCATAGATAGAGGTGATATTGTAGAAAATACAAGTATGAAAGAGCTGCTTGCTAGATTGGAAAAAGAAACTTTTTCTCTAGATCTTGATACTCCAATTAAAGAATTACCTCAAACAAAAGATTTTGATTTTAAACTGAAAGATCCAAAGACTCTTTCGGTAACAGTAAAAAAAGGTCAACGGCTTAATGAAGTATTTAGGGCTTTATCTGAGCAAGAGATAACAGTGCTTAGTATGCGAAACGAGACAGGAAGGCTCGAAGAGCTTTTCTTAAGTTTAGTTGAATCAGATCCGGAGAAATCTTCTCTTTTAGATATACAACTAGGAGAGATGGAATGAGTACAAGAGAAATATTGAATGCTTTTCTTACTATTGTAAGAAAAGAGGTTATTAGATTTATGAGAATTTGGTTACAGACCCTAGTTTCTCCAGCGATAATGATAGCTCTTTATTTCGTAACTATAGGAGTAATTATTGGCTCTAGGATAGGAGAAATGTCTGGCTTCAACTTTTTACAATGGATGGTTCCTGGCATGGTTATGATGTCAGTTATTAACAATGCTTACTCAAATGTTTTGTCTTCTTTCTTTAGTGTTAAGTTTCAAAAGAGTATTGAGGAGCTTTTAGTAACGCCAGTACCAAATTATGTCATCTTAGGAGGGTGGATTTTTGGAGGAATGGCTAGAGGAATTATGGTCTCTGTTTTAGTCATCTTAGTTTCTCTTCCCTTTGCAGACTTAAATGTACAAAACTGGCCTTTAGCTATCTTAGTAATTTTCTTAACCTCTATACTTTTTTCTATTGGAGGGTTTATAAACGCCTTATTTGCGGAATCTTTTGATGATGTTTCAATAGTTCCTACTTTTGTATTGACCCCCTTAAGTTACTTAGGAGGGATTTTTTATTCTATAGATCTTCTTCCAGAGTTCTGGAGGACGATTTCGCTTGGTAATCCAATTCTCTATATGGTCAATGCACTGCGGCATGCAGTTTTAGGTTCTTCAGATCTAACTTCAATGAATATGTCAGTTAATTTTGCTTTATTAATGATAGTAACTTTCATTGTAATATTCTTTATTTTTGCTTTATGGCTCCTTAATAGAGGAAAAGGCATACGAGCTTAACAAATGAATTTTGTTTTTTAATTATGTTTAGGAGAGGTGGCAGAGTGGTTGAATGCGCTCGCTTGGAAAGCGTGTAAGGGCTAATACCCTTCGAGGGTTCGAATCCCTCCCTCTCCGCCAGAAGTCACTTTATAGGAGAAAGTTACTAACATGAATAAACCCTTAGAAGTCGTCATTAATCGTATGCAAGAGGATTTAGAAAACGCGTATATGGAAATTATTCCAGTTCCAGGTATTGAAGAGAGTCTAGGAGCTCTTCAACCGAATACCCTTTTAGCAATTACTTGCTCCCCAACAAAAGGTGTAGATGCAACTATAGATCTAAGCGAGAAACTTATTGCACGGGGTTTCCAGGTTACTCCGCATATTGCAGCGAAAAGTGTTACAGGAGAAAAACATCTTGAAACTATCGTCAAAAGACTCGATACACTAGGTATCGAGAGTATTTTTGTACCTGGCGGTGACAGACCTGAACCAATAGGTAAGTTTACTAATGCATATGATCTTCTTAAAGCTTTGCAGAAATACGGTCATAATTTTAAAAAAATTGGTATTGCTGCGCATCCTGAGGGACATCCAGATATTACTAAGGAAATCTTAATAGAAGCACTTAAAAAGAAAAAAGATTTAGCAGACTACATTGTCACTCAAATGTGTTTTGATGCAAAAATATTATGCGACTGGTTAATTCAAATTAACCAACAAGGTATAGGTCTACCTGTTTGGGTGGGATTGCCTGGTGCTGTTGAGAGGGGACGTCTTCTTAGAACTTCTCTTAGATTAGGTGTTGGGGATTCCCTGCGTTTCTTACGAAAAAAATCTCAAGTTGCAACAGAGTTAATGAAATCTAGTGTCTATAATCCTAATAAACTGGTGAAAGGTATCTCAGAATATAAGAATATTGCAGACACAAATCTCGCTGGATACCATATATTCTCCTTTAACCAGATTGAAGTAACTGAAAAATGGCGCACTGAGACAATTTCAAAGGTACAGTAAAGGATTAAATCTGTTCTGACTATCGATTACAGTCATTATCAAGTATTATTATTTATAGATTTTAACTATTTGGGGGGACCAATGAGTTTAAAAAAATTATTATCAAGATCAATTTTATTATCCTTGGTTGTTTTTCCATCTTCTTTTCTGTTAGGAGAAGATGAAGCAACTGGTGGTGTGTTAGAAGAGGTAGTCGTTACGGCTAGAAAAAGAGAAGAAACAGCGCAATCGGTACCAATTCCTATAAGTGCCTTGTCTGAAGCACAATTAGAAGCGAGAAACATTACTGATATTGAAGATATTGAAAGGATTACACCTAACTTAGATTTTGAATATTCTTCTGTAAACAATAACAACACTCAAGTATTCATAAGAGGCATTGGTCAGGTTAATTGGGCGATTACTCAAGATCCTAAGATTGGAATATATATTGATGGAGTTTATCTAAGTCGTGCTCAAGGAGGCTTGGTGGATTTAATGGACTTAGAGAGAGTTGAGGTATTAAGAGGACCTCAAGGGACGCTGTTTGGAAGAAATACGACTGCAGGATTAGTCCAATTAATAACTAAGGGGCCTTCACAAGAACAAGAAGCTTACTTGAAGTTGGGTTATGGAGATGATGGACATGAAATGTTTGGAGGAATGCTTAACCTTCCTTTATCAGATAACTTAGCAGCTAGATTCGCTATGTACAGTAAAAAAACAGATGGTTACATGCTTAATGCTTACAGTGGTGAAATGCACGGAAATGAGAATTCAAATTCTTATCGTGCTTCTTTTTCCAGAACAGGAGATATTTATAACGTTAGATTTACTTTTGATAGGTTTGAATCTGATATTAAGTCTCCTCTAGGTAGTTGCAGGTTTGTTGGTCCTGAGGTAGGTGCTTTGGCAGGAGGACTTCCAGCAGTGGCATTTATTTTTGGTAGTTATGATTCCATGAAAGCAAACTGCAGAAATTCGTCTCCAAATCACTCCATGGATAACGCTCCTAATACTGATGCAGAAACAGAAGTTGATTCTTATACCCTTACCCAAACACTAGATCTTTCGTTTGGTGAGCTAACAATGGTATCTAATAAAAGAGAAATAGAATCGTGGAATGGCTCTTGGGGTTGGAACTATGGTAGTGGTCCAGGAATCAGTGGAAATGCAAATCTAATAGACGTTATAAACAATCCTTCAGAAATTTCAGTTGAATCTCACGAGATTAGACTTTCAGGTAGCTCTGATTCCTTAGATTGGGTAATAGGTGCTTATGTTTTTGAAGAAAATGGAACAGAAGATATCGATGTGCCTTTATTTAGAGGGGTTTTACCTCCTCCGGCCACAGTTTGGCCTGTCTTTTATGCTCCAGGACTAGCTGACGTGGCTGCGGGCACTCAAGCTTTTGGAAGTAGAAGCCAGGGTTATATTGTAACTAATGAAAATGACGCTTTTTTCGCTGAATTTACTTATCAAATTAATAACCAACTTGACCTTACTGTAGGAGCAAGAAGAACTAACGATGATAGATATTTCGAAAGATGGCAAACACTTTATGGTGGTGCTTTTGATCCTACTTATTTCTGTCCAGGTATGCCAAGTGCAGAAGTAGCTCCTGGGGTGGTTGTTCCTTTAAGCGATAGATGTGTCCAAACTGTTAGTTATAGTGAAACTACACCTAGAGCAATATTAAGTTATCAACAAAGTGACGATGTCATGATTTACGCAAGTTACAGCAAGGGTTATTCGAGTGGTGGGTTTAACCAAGACACTCGTATGAGGCCTTTTTTACCAGAAATATCTGATAATGTGGAAATAGGATTTAAATCTACTTTAAGAGATGGCAATTTAAGATTAAATGCTACTTACTTCAGTAATTCCTATGAAAATCAACAATTGACTGTTGGACGTCTAGTTGATGGTCAGCCAACTGCTGATTTAATTAATGCTCAGGAAGCTACGCTAAATGGAATCGAAATAGAAATATTAGCTCAACTTAATGAAAGTTGGTCTATGACACTAGCTTATGGACACCTTGAAGGTGAATACGATGATTTCACTGTAGAGGATAATGTCTACTCAACTGCAGCGGATGGTTCTACAGTTGAAAGCATAGTTACTAGAGACTTAAGTTACATTGAATTTGGTAATGGTGGAGATACTGATACTCTAGATATTAGTTTTATTCACACAACTTCTTTACCTTCTGGAGGTGATTTAGTAAGTGTTATAGGTGCAACTAGAAAAGATGACCAATATTTCAGTCTAGAAAATACACCTTCTTCTTTTACTTCAGCCTACACTTTAATAGACGGAAGGATTAACTGGAATCTAGCTGATGGATTAACCACCATTTCTTTCTGGGGCAAGAACCTGACTGATAAAGAATATGTTTATAACATGCTAGATCAAGCAGGAACTGTCCAGATTGGGGGAACGGATCCAGGTCTTGGAATGGCTGCAGATTACTGGGGACCACCAAGAAGAGTAGGTGTAGAGTTTCGTAGAGATTTCTAAACAGAGGCTTATATGAGTCAAGGGATTGCCGAAGTTAACGACATCAATATTTGGTGGGAAGACTTTGGCGACTCTTCCAATCCCACAGTACTTCTTATCATGGGCGCTAATGCTAATTGCATGCAGTGGGATATGAAGTTTATTGATACTTTTGTGGACGCAGGCTTCCATGTTGTTAGGTTTGACAATAGAGACGTGGGTAAGAGCACTTGGATTAACAAAGAACCCTTATTTTCAAAATTAGTAAAACTTCTTCCATTGAGTATTTCTAAAAAATTTATAGATTATTTCTTTAATATTGCAGCTGATGACGATGGCAATTTTGTAGCCCAAGGATCAAATGCAAAATATGATCTCAACGATATGGCTAAAGATGCTATTGCTTTAATGGATCATTTAGAAATAGAAAAAGCCCACTTAGTTGGAGCTTCTATGGGTGGAATGATTACGCAGGTTATTGGTTTAGATTACCCAGAAAGAGCTTTAACTTTAACTCCAATCATGACAAGTCCTGGCATGGGAGATCCTGATTTATCTGTAATGACTCCAGCTCTTGTTGAAGGTATGAAAGAATCTTTCTTATTCAACATTCAGGGGAGGTATGAAGATGGAGTGGTGAGGATTTATAGAGAGTTAACAGGCTCAAGATATCCTTTTAATGAAGAGAAGTTCAGGGAGCAAATGAAACCTTCAATGGAGCATGGTTATAATCCGCATGCAGGCCATGGGGATGCTGTTGGCGCTAGTCCTAATAGGAGATCAAGGCTCCATGAAATAAACTTGCCCACTTTAGTTATACATGGCACTGAAGATGCCATCCTTCCTCTTGATCATGGTCAAGCATTAGCAGACGGAATTCCTAATGCTCAGATGATGGTCTTAGAAAGAGTAGGCCATGAGATACCTGAAGAGATGACGCATGAAATCACTTCTAGGATGATAGAGCACTTTAGCTCTATTTAGTCATACCTGCGTAGGCTCTATCTATCACTCCGACAATAAAAGGTCCATCTCCAAACTTATCTCGCCACTCTTTTGTAGGGTCAGAATCGATGATTTCCTGTAGAGTATTCCCTTGTTGAATCCCTTCTCGAATTCTATCTCTAACTACAATTAGCATATCAATATAAGTTTGAATGTCATTGGTAGTTGAAATAGGACCATGACCTGGTACGACAACAGTTTCATCATTAACGACTTTTAGTATCTCTTCACAAAAGCGAATAATTCCGTCTATAGTTCCACCATTCCCGGCATCTATAAATGGAGGACCTGTCATATTAAACACATCACCCATATGTAAAACATTAGAGTTTCTTAAAAAAACTGCTGTATCTCCTGTGGTATGAGCATGTCCAAAATGATAAAGCTCTACTTGATCTCCATTAAGATGAAGTTTCATGGTGTCTTGATAAGTGATTTGAGGTACAGCGTTTAAAGGATAGGGTTGTTGAGGGTAAACAATAAAAGAAAGGTTTATGGGTTTCGGGTTAAGCATCATTTCTCTTGAGTTTTCATGAGCTACTATTTTTGCCCCATCGGGACCGAAAGCAAGATTTCCTTCAGCGTGGTCAAAATGCCAATGAGTATTGATGATGTAGTCAACTGATTTTCCACCTATTTTTCTTAAAGATCTTAGTATTTTGTATTTAAGTTCTGGCATTTGATCGTCTACCAATAGAACTCCGTCTTCCCCAGTACTTACCAAGATGTTCCCGCCTAAACCAAATAGAACGTGTACATTATCAGAGATGCTTTGAATGGTAATTTCAGCCTCATCAAAATCCCAACCAAAGGCGTCCATAACTGCTTGTTGTCCTTCCTTGTAATTTATTTCATACTCTTCATGATGAGAAGCATTAATTGAAAAAGTAAAAAAAGTAAGTGAAATTATTAATGATTTAAATAAATAGCTTTGTTTCATTTTATATCTCCTTCTTATTGATTATTATTACATGCTTATAAGGAACCGTGAATAAGGTTAAGGGGGAAATAAATGAATGAGATCATTGCAACAGAATCTTCAAGTGTTGATTTAAAAGACATCATTGAATCTTTAAATAGGTTATTGAAGTTAAGGACTATACCAATAGGTATGAAAATGTTTGAAACAATCGAGGAGATGGAATCAATTCCAAAAATTAGAAGACCAAGTGCTATCCATACTACTGACCAAATTGTTGGTCAAGCTTGCAGAAATGGATGGACTGTAGGAATAACCGAAGAGGATTTAGTGGGTCCTCAGTGCAGTACTGTAATTGGTTTGAGCCCGAGAGATAAGAAATGGCTATCAGGTGATCGAATGGCAGGAGTGTGGTTTAGTGATTTACAAGGAGCAAGCGCCCATCAAGAGTCTATGGACGTTGTTGAGTACGGAAAATATTTGGCAATGGCTGTTAGCCCTTTAACTAGCGGTCGCTTAGATCCACCAGACGTTTGTCTAATTTATGCTACTCCAGCTCAAATGATTCTCTTTATCAATGGTCTGCAATGGTCAGGATATAAAAAGTTAGACTGGGGCTGTGTTGGAGAGTCAGCTTGTGCTGATTCATGGGGAAGGGCGCTTTCAACAGGAGAACCGAGTTTATCTATTCCTTGTTTCGCAGAAAGACGTTATGGTGGTGTTATGGAAGATGAGTTACTTATGGCAATTCCTCCAGCTTTTTTACCTAAAGTTGTAGATGGGTTAAAACATCTATCAAGAAATGGTTTAAGGTATCCAATTGCCCCCTATGGAGTAAACACGGATGCCAAAGCTGGAATGGGTGTAAGTTATTCAAGTTAGTTAGTTTTAAAAATTTTAAGGAGAATATATGGAAAAATTAGACAGTTTATTAGATCGAATGGCTTCTCCATTCAAGGCATACGCTAATTGTTTATTAAGAATTGGATTAGGGATTTCTTTTTTCCTTCATGGATATGGAAAGATACCTATTAGTGAAGGTTTTGTTGGATGGCTTAGTTCAAAGGGAGTTCCCTCTGCATCTTTAATGGCACACTTGGTGGCTTGGGGTGAGATATTAGCAGGCCTAGGAATTCTTTTTGGTGGTTTAATTGGAACAAGGGCAGTTATTTTAGGTAACGTTGTGACTAGAGTTTCTGGAGGAGCAGTAGGCGTAATAATGATTTGTGCTTTACTTATAGCACATTCTGATTGGAGTATTTTTATAGGTGAAAGAGGATCAGTTCTATTTGCAAGTGAACAATTGTTCTTATTATTAGTAGGAGTTTATTTTGCAATCAGAGGAAATAACTGATTTTTAAATGAAAGTTGTTACTTTATCCGAACACCTTGATCTTGAAAGTTCTCTTGTTTGGGAGATTATAAGTGACATATCTAGGACAGACTGGGTCCCAGGTGTTGAGGAGATTAAATTAGAAAATGACACTAGAGAGTTTTTTATGGAAGGAATGGGTAAGATTAAGGAGAAAATAGTTGAATGTAACCATGAAAAAATGATTTTGAGATATAGTGCTATAGAATCACCAGCTAAGCTTAATCACCATTTAGCTTCAATTGAATTGGAAGATAATCAAGGTGGATGTAGCTTTAAATGGACCACTGAAATTGATCCAGAGATGTTTGCTTCTGGCATTGAAAAAGGAATGATTTCAAGTTTTGAACAACTCAAAAAAATACTAAATAATCAACTTCCCTAGGCTTCGAAGAACTGTTAAGGTTGTGGACATGGTATCTCTTTGTATCTTTGATGCCATTGGGGGGAACTTATGCTTGTTTTAAGTCGCCGAGTAGACGAATCGTTACTTATAGATAAGGATATAAAAATAACAGTATTAGATATTAAAGGAGGGCAGGTAAGGTTAGGAATAACAGCACCTGAATCTATTAAAGTCCATAGAGAGGAAGTATTTAATCGTATTCAAGAAGATGCTTCTCGAAACGAAGATTAGATTACCTTTAAAATATTGTATTAATTGAACTTAACTCTTAAGAGTTATAATTAGTAGTTGGGCCTGTAGCTCATCTGGATAGAGCGCCTGGCTACGAACTAGGAGGTAGAGGGTTCAAATCCTTCCAGGCCCGCCATTATTAGGAAAAAAATATGATAAATATAAATAAAATAGTTACCTTTATTTTTGCTTTGCTTTTTAGTGCTTTTGCACTATCTAGCACAGATAGATTAGAGGGTAAGCTCGAAAGGAATTTGGACTCCTTAATGGAAAAGGTTATTGAATGGCGACACGACATCCATGAATATCCAGAGTTATCTAACAGAGAATATAGAACGGCTGAAAAAGTAGCAAAGCATCTTGAAAGTTTAGGTATGGAAGTTAAAACAGGAATAGCGCACACAGGAGTAGTTGGTATCTTAAAAGGAGATAAACCAGGTCCTATGGTAGCTTTAAGAGCTGATATGGATGCTCTTCCAGTAACAGAGATGACTGGATTACCTTTCGCTTCGAAAGTTCGCGATAAATTTAATGGTCTTGATGTAGGTGTAATGCATGCATGTGGGCACGATGCTCATGTAGCTATTTTAATGGGAGTTGCAGAATTTCTTACTTCCATTAAAAATGATCTTGCTGGCTCAGTTATGTTTATTTTTCAACCAGCAGAAGAAGGACCACCTGTGGGAGAAGAAGGGGGTGCTCAATTGATGCTTAAGGAAGGTATTTGGAAAGATAAAAAACCTGAAGTCGTCTTTGGTCTGCACGTAACTAATGCACCAAATGGGATGATTGCTTATCGTGAAGGAGCTGCAATGGCCGCAGCAGATCCTTGGAAAATAGTAATTAACGGAAAGCAGGCCCATGGGTCTAGGCCTTGGGATTCTGTTGACCCTATTATGGTAGCCTTCCAATTAGGTAATAATCTTCAAACCATTGTTTCAAGAAAACTCGATCTTAGAGAATCCCCAGCAGTTATTTCTGTAGGCAGTATACATGGAGGAGTGAGAAGTAATATCATTCCTGAAGTAGTTGAAATGGAAGGAACTATAAGAACTTATGATTCAGGAATTAGGGATCAAATATTCAAGGAGATGAAAAAAATTGCTCAAAATACAGCTGCTATGGCTGGAGCATCAGTTGAAGTCTATTTACCAAACGGACAAAATTATCCTGTTACTTTTAATGATGAAGATCTCACCAAAAGAGTGTTGCCTTCACTAACTAGAATAGTTGGTGAAGAAATGATTGTTAGATCAGAGAGAGCAACTGGAGCAGAAGATTTTAGTTTCTTCTCTCAACAAGTTCCTGGATTCTACTTCTTCTTAGGAGTGAATAAACCTGATGCTGATCCCTCCACAACACCAGGCAATCATTCACCTTTTTTCTATATTGATGACAGTGCTTTACCTGTTGGACTTAAAGCCTTGTCTCATCTAACTATAGAATATCTAAATGGAGAAATTTAAAATCCCCAGTTGTTAGCTGCTAACCAAGTTACAGAAACCCATAAAGCTAAGAAAGCTTGTATAGCCAGAATAAACATAGAGCTAACTGCCCCGACTGTTCTAAACATGCTTTTTGACTCTGGTTGTAATATTCCATAAGCATGCGCAATTCTAGAAAGAACAAAGATATCGCCTAAGATTCCGATAGTCATGTTGGAGAATTGCCCACTAGCTTCCATAAGACCAGTGAGTATGAGAAAAAAGACTGCGTATTCAATTAGATTAGCATGAGCTCTATGAGCTTGAAGTAGCTCAAAGTTATCTCCTGTACCAAGAAGGATCTCTGATCCCAGTCTTCTTTGCACAGTTTTAAAAGCTAAAAAAAGCGCTATTAAGGTTAAAGCACCTGCATAAAATAGTGTAAGCATATTAAATCCTTATTATTAGTTAAGTTTTCAATTTACAATTATAGTCTAGAGCTCAAGATAAGGAGAGGATATGAATGCTGTAGAAAAATGGTATCAAGTTATGAAATCTAATAATTTAGATGCATTAGATAATTTACTGGCAGAGGATGTGGTTTTTTATTCGCCTGTTGTTTTTACACCCCAGAAAGGCAAAGAAATAACTAAAATGTATTTAATGGCTGCTAGCGGGGTTTTAGGCGATACTGAAACTAAAGATCTAGAAGATAAAGATAAAGATAAATCAAGTTTTAAGTACATTAAAGAGATAATTGGAGCAAGTTCAGCTCTATTAGAGTTTGAAACTGAAATGGAAGGTATATATGTTAATGGAGTAGATTTAATTACCTGGAATGAACAAGGTCAGATTACCGAGTTTAAGGTTATTGTGCGGCCGCTTCAGGCAGTGAATATGCTTCACCAAAAGATGCAAAGCATGCTTGAAAGCATGAATTAGTTTTTATGGTTAATAAAGTTCAATCTTGGTCAGTACATTTTTTTACAGCTTCAGGGGCTTTAGCTGGTTTTTTATCTTTAGAAGCTATTTATCGTAATAATATTTTTGAAGCATTCTTGTGGCTTTCTGTTGCTTTTTTTATTGATGGTGTAGACGGTTCTTTAGCTAGACGTTATAAAGTTTCAGAGCTGGTACCTAGCATAGACGGCTCTATTCTTGACAACATAATTGATTATCTTAATTACGTATTTATACCTGCTGTGATGGTTTACGTCTTTAAGCTTGTTCCGGATAACTTAAGCATAATTTCTGTAGGCCTAATCTTAATAGTCTCTTGTTACACATTTTCAAATACGAAATTGAAAACTGAAGATTACTATTTTCAAGGCTTTCCAGCCTTATGGAATATTGTAGTTTTCTACTTATTTGTTATAGAAACATCACAATTTATTAATTTTCTTAGTATTGTCTTCTTATCAGTAATGACTTTTATTCCCCTTAAATACGTTCATCCTTTTAGAGTAGAAGATAAAAAGACCTTAAATCTATTAATGACAATCTTGTGGTCAATTTGTTGCGCTTTACTTTTGATAGACTTAAGAGAGACACCAGGACCATTAAGTTTTTATAGAGATTTTTATTATTGGATATGGATAATTCTAAGTCTTTTTTATGCTTACGCTTCAGTAATTAGATCTTTTCGGGAAGTTAAATAAATTTGTAATGACTAAATCCGATTTAAAGATAATACCTTTCACCAGTACCCATAAAGATTTTAAGAAACTTTATGAATTAGAAAATACCTTGGATTATCATATTAAAGACTGGGGAACTGTTGAGATGTTGAAATACCATGCAAGCCTAATTCCAGAAAAATGTAAACCTGAGACCAATTTTTTAAGTTTAAATAATGAGATTTTTGGTTATGGATACTCAGCTCATGATGAGTGGGCTTTTGATCCTACTTTACTGGATTCAAGTATTTCTTTTCCAAGTAAAGAGAAATACCTTCCTCATGCTCAAGAATATCTTGACTACCAAATCTCTGTAGCTCAAGAAATGGGTCAGGTTAAAACATTAAGAGCTTGGTTGTGGCATGGGAATAATTTCTATACAAACTTTTATAAAAAAAACGGTTTCGAAATTACGCTTACTGAATATTTATCCCTTATTTCTTTAGAAAATTTTAGAGTGGAAAACTTCAGTAATTATATTTCTAGATTTAAAGAGGGTACTTTAGAAATTGTTAACCTAGAAAAACTTCAAGAAATTTACCCAAACTGGGAAGAAAAATTGTACGAGCTTTGGCACAGAATTGAAAAAGATGTACCAACAGATCTTAAAGATCCAGGGGGAGATAAGGATTCTTGGAGAGGGCA
>CEUZ01268726.1_pt1 | contig 19315 bp, 18 predicted proteins | sample 361511 | NCBI WGS metagenome assembly CEUZ01 (sample SAMEA2622822, study PRJEB7988) | marine metagenome | biome: marine biome (ENVO:00000447); feature: surface water layer (ENVO:00002042); material: "saline water (ENVO:00002010), including plankton (ENVO:xxxxxxxx)" | depth 5 m
AACCCAATAACACAAATAAATTCTCCCATACGTGCATCTGAGTTACGGACTCCATTCATCGCAATAGAACCAACCGCAACCGATGATGCGCTTTTCATATCACATTTATTTGGAACTTTTACACACAAATTTTCACCTACAACCACAAGCTCAGAATGTGTTGCCTTACCTGCACCTGCACAAGCAACTTTATCACCCACAGAAAAATTTGATACTCCATCTCCAATTGCGACAACAATTCCTGAACAACAATAACCTATTGGAACAAGTATAGAAGAAGATAAATCATCATTCCTTATACGATCACTAATGATTGATATTGTTTTTTTTATCCCTTTTTCATTTAAAAATTTTACTAGTTTTAATATTTTTTCTTTTGTTTTTATTAGGTTATCAGATAATCCTTTTGGTTCCATTTCTTTTAGGGTGGCCATTTCAGTTCCACTACTTATAAATGAGTAATGTACCTCAACAAGTATACTACCCCTCTCTAATAGTGGAGCAGGAACTTGGAGCACCTGTATACCTTTGCTAGTAGAAAATATTTGTTTCAAATTTTACCTCTAATAACATTTTTCAGTTAATCTAAATATAAATTTGCGGACTATGTACAGTAAGTCTTTAAAACTTAATTTAACTAAATCCTTCATCCCAGACTGGTGTAATAGGATTTTCTTCATTTTTTTTAATTGAGATTAATGATATAAATATTTTGGAAATGATCCTTAATCTTTTATACCAGAACATATTTTTCAACCGGTATATCCTTTTATACCTCTCTGTACAATATCTATTTAATAATGATTTATATTCTTTATTATATATCTTTTCATTTATAACTGTTATTGAATTATCACTTAAGGGATGATAAAACATATTGATTCTGCAAAATTTTACATTTGCACCTATATATATACTTCTTAATATAAAACCCACATCTGGGTAAGGTCTATCAATTTCAAATAAGCCCACTTTAAAAAGAAGACTCCGCCGGAAAAATATACCCATCCCAGATGTTGTAAACCCATTTTTGAAAATATCATCTACTGATGAACCATAATTTGATCCAGGGGGTACATAAATAACTGTTTCTTTTTCATCTTGTTTCCGGATGCCCCCACAAACTATCATATCAACTTCAGGATTTTTTTCCATAACTTGATACGCTTTTTCTAGGGCTTCCTTATAAAAAATATCATCATCCATTATTTGTTTTATATATTTGCCTCTTGATAGCAGGAACCCCTTATTCCATGCTTCTTTATCATTTATGTCTGGTTCAGAAACATAAGTATCAATAATATCAATAAATTCATCAACCACTTCTTTAGTGTTATCTGTAGATTCCCCATCTATAACTATTAACTCATCATTGATACCCTTATAATTCCGAGATGAAATAAGAGCATTTCTTAATTTATCTGCCCTATTTTTCGTGGAAATAATATAAGATATCCTTTTAGAATTAAAAGACTCAAAAGTGGTTTTTCTTATTTTTTTTAAATCCAATTTGACTTTTTATGTACTATTCAACAGTTTGCATAGTTTTAATATCTTATGTTTATCAAGGTCAGGATAATTGCCTATATACCAGCCAAAATGATGAATATGTTCCACATTTGGATATTTTTCCCATTCTTTATCTTTTACAATACCTTTGAGGTAAGGCTGCCTCATCTGATTCCCTCCTCCTGCATTGCCCCGCCGAAATTCAACACCATTATTACGCAACTCTTCTTCCAATTGATCGCGAAAATTTAGATCAGGTTTTTTCAATACAAGTGGAAAGGCATAATTCGAACTGCCTTCTAGTTGAAAATCAGTAAAATAACGTTTTTCATCAAGATTATCTAAGAATATCAACAAATTATTAGTGCGTTTTTGATTGTTTTCATCTAGCCGCTTAAGTTGGTTACGACCTAATACTGCACCAATCTCTGTATTACGAATATTATAGGCGGGAAATGCAAAAATGAAATCAGGGTTCAGATCTAGGTGATTAGACGAATATTTATTTTTTAATATTTCACTACTAGCTTCGCGCACCATTCCATGGGATCGGAGCATTCGAAGCATCTGATAAATCTCTTCATTGTTAGTACAAACCATACCACCCTCTATAGTACTCAAATGATGAGCGTAGTAGAAAGAGAAATTGGATATAAGTCCAAAGGAACCAAGTTTCTTATTTCTATATGTTGCTCCATGAGATTCACATACATCTTCTATTAAAGAAATATTTCTTACTTCTAATGTTTCAAGTAAGCGATCAGTCAAACCATTAAAGCCCTGCACATGAGTTAAGAATACTGCTTTGGTTTTATTGGTTAATTTGGACATAATCATTTTGTCATCCATACACAAGGTACGTGGGTTGATATCAGCAAATACTGGTTTATATCCATTCTGGATAACTGACGCAATGTCAGAGACCCAAGTAAGCGGGGGGACTATAATCTCACCAGTACCATATAAATATTTTAGTGCAGCAATGGTGATCAGATTTGCTGAAGATCCTGAATTTACAAAAACGCTGTATTTCACATCCAACCAATCTGACCACTCCTCTTCGAATGCTTGGACGTTAGATGATTGCGTTAAAATTGGATTATCTTGCTCCAAAAAATTTATTACAGCATCTAGATCTTCTCTAGTAAGATTATTTTGCATCAATGGATAATTAATTTTCATTTTTCACAAAACAGTTGTTCGTGTTTCAATATTTCATCTACAATCTCTTTGCGAATCCAATTGTTAGGTGGATATTGTTTTTGCATCAATAAATTGCGAATGTTTGTTCCACTTATTTCTTGATGATAAATATCTGAATGAGCACAAGTATTATTCGTGACGACTAATCTACATTTTTTACAATAATCAGGGCCTTTCATCTTGATTATATTGATATCCAAATATGGTTGTACTTCTTCTGCTAATTTATGTGCTTCATATTTTTCATAATGATTACCTACACCAGCATGGTCCCTACCAACGATAAAATGGGTGCATCCATAATTCTGTCTAATAATAGCGTGAAGAATTGCTTCTTTGGGCCCGGCGTAATACATACCCAACTGGAGGCCTGAAAGAATTATTTTCTCCTTTGGATAAAAATTATCTATTAAATATTGATATGCCGACATCACAATATTTGGATGATAATCATCTGCCTTCTTCCAACCAATGATAGGTTGAATAAATAATGCGTCACACATCTCCAAGGCTAATCTTTGAAGATATTCATGCGCAAGGTGCGGAACATTGCGTGTTTGAAAGCCAACCACTGAGGTATATTTCCTTTTTTTTATGATTGATCTTGTTTCTTTGGGAGAAAAACAATATCCGTCTAATGAATTAGTCGTCTTAGCCATGAAAACTTCACCAGCAACAAAATGATGAGATCGATTTAAAAATCGATGCACACCTGGATGATCATCATGCTTAGGATTGAAAATAAAATCACTAATAATTTTGGTATCGTATTGAAAATATTCATCAACATTTATATATCCTCTCAAATTCTCATTTTGATCGTAAATCAATAAACAATCTGCATTTTTACGCGCGATATTTTCAGGCAAAGCATGGAGAAACGGAATTGGAAAATAGTGCCCCGATCGAAGTTTATTAGTACTTAATATAGATTTTAATTCAGCCAAATCCATGAACCGATTTATCGGTGTTAAACTCCCATCAGCAATGCGATAACAATCTACTATATCAAGCGCAGATAATATAAGTTTCGGATTTTTTGATGATTCAAGCTCCCTTAATTTGTCTTCCGTTACAATGTGATTGACAAGATCATTAGATCCATACGGTTTTATCATTGATCTACAAAAACCTTATCAAGATAATTTAATCTATTTAATTTATCTATAATTATTTTTACCGTATCATCGAGTGATTGAGAATTTGTTTCAATAACTATTTCTGGAGAAACTGGTTCTTCATAAGGTATATCTATTCCAACAACTGAAGTTTCTAATCCATTTTTCCTCCTATCATATAAACCTTTAGGATCCCTCTGGATACAAACTTCGATTGGACACTTGACATACACTTCTACAAAGTTTTGTAATTCTTGACGAGCCAAATCCCTTATAGATTGACTTGATGAAAGCAAAGCAATTATACAAGAAATGCCGTGTTTATTTAATATTTTTGCTATATAAATAACTTTTTTACGGAAAGCCTCTCTCTCTTTTGAAGAATAATTTGCATTCGGAGATAATATAGCACGATATACATCACCATCCATTACTTCATTATCCTTAGAAATACTGTTCAAATAATCGCTAACCTTAAGAGAAGTGGTTGTTTTACCTGAGCCTGATAGGCCTGTGAACCAAAGATTAAAATAGTTCAAATCATTCTTCATAATACACCCTTTGCTTAAAATTTATTATTAATAAATCCAATCAGGGTTCCTCTTATCTTCAATAATATAATTAATATTTTCCACAAAATAATCTTCAGATTTGCCAATATTATAAACTGAAGAATCGCGATACTCCTTAATCCTTGATTTGAACTCATCATTACTATCTAACAATAACTTGATTTTCTCCAACACTTCTTCAACATTTTTTGCCACATAACCAATTTTATTTCTATCAATAAAATATTGGAAGTCACTATAGATTTTTTTTACCTCATCCTCATTGTGGGAGAAAAATATTACTGGTCTTAAAGTCGTAAAAGCATATGTATAAGCAGTCCCGGACATATCCGTTATCATTAAAGCTGATTTGGAGTAATTATCCATGTAGAAATCTACATTATCATTAAAATTAAATCTGGGGTGATTCATGTATTTTTTTGCAATATTTTTTATTTCTGTTAATTCTAAAGTATGTGGGTGAGGTCTATATATTAAATCGTAATCTGTAAAATTATTAAGAATTGATTTGATAATCTCATCACTATGTTGATGCGTAGCAACAACGTTCTTCATTTCCTTCATTTTTTCTGTCGGCGATAATGTTGGTGCGTATATCAAAGCGGTTGTTTCTTGGCTTTGTTTCTTAAAGTATTCAATATTATTATCAAGCTTTATATATCCACCCTTTATCAAGCATATTTTCTTGTCTTTTAATGCCGAAACTCTCTTTTTCCCCATAGTTATTAGGTGGTTCAAGCGCTTAGCTAAAAAGTATGAGGATAAAAAATAGTAGTCAACACCCAACATTAATCTATAATGATTTTCTATATCTGGGAGAGCAGAATCATGTATATCATGAAAAAAATGGACTACTTTACCCTTAAAAGTTAAATGATCGAACGGTTTTATTTGGGGGCTAATGAAAACATTTACAAAATCAATACTGTTCAACATATTATTTGGTATATAAAAAGTTTGTTGTTGTTGCCATTTCTTATTGGCATTCAACCCGCCCAAAAGAATAATGACGTTGTAACCTTTAATTCTCAGTTTATCAGCAACATTTCCCACATGTTCTCTATAACCATGAGTTGTAAAACAAATAGCAACCGTTTTCTTATTTGGATCAATAGATTTTCTTATTCTTTCTTTTTGAATTTCCACTAACCTAGAAAATGTTAATTCAGTATTTAGTAATTCTTTTAATGACAATTTAGAAAGAAAACTTTCTAATCCTTCTGTACTATGGTAAATGGATTCGTAAAGAAATTTTAACTCTAGATTTATTGCCCAATATTGTACAACTCTTTTTTGGACAATATTTTTAAATATGCAGCTATTTGCCATCAAAAAAGCAATATGTTTTCTGCAGAAACGCAGCACCTTCTTCTTAAGCGTTAAATCTTCAGATTGACCTAGTTGGTTACTAATAAATAATCTAATAAAATACATAAAATATTACATTCTAGATTTTAATGGTCATTATACATTGTAGATATAATCAGAATATTATTTCTGATAATTATTTCTCGCTATAGTAATCTCCATATTCCACAATTAAGGTTTGCCTGTTATCAGTTCTTTCAAGTGCATGCTTATAGGCTGGAAAGATATCCTCAGGATTTTCAAGCCTAACAATATCAATGTTTTGAAAAATTGATTTAAATGCATCAGTAAAATCTCCCACATGTTGATGTTGAGGATGTAGCGGGCGCTCAGAACCAATTCCTGTTCTTATTATTACTTTAGGCTTATATCCACCATCAGAAATTCTAGGCAATCTATCAAGATGGTTAACAAGTTGATTTACAGCTAATAACAAAAAATTCCATCGAGGATAGATTGAGACTGGAATCCAACCATCTAAAGCCATCCCCGTAGTAATTCCCATTTGCATTTCCTCACTAACTGGCATTTCTTTTTTTTGGTGTTCAGCAACATCAGAAAGTGTATTTGTCATTGCAGTTCCTGCATATTCTACAGCCTGACCCAAAAAAATTACTTTTTTATTTTTAGCTAGATAATCCATAGATCTTTTTAATTCATCGAAGTATTTCATAATATTATTATCACTTATTTAAAATTGAACTCTTGTTCCTGCACCTGCGTGAGGATAAGTATTTTTATATTTATAATAGATAATCATAGGGTCCTTATTATTTTCATATGTAAGAACTTCAGACCCCCACGTTTTTCTTGTATCAGTACAAACTGAGACTTCATTGTCTTCAATAATAAATCTTATGGGTAAACTATGATTTTTTGAATATTTTATACATTCATGCGCCACACCTGTTTCCGATGTCATTTCTCCCATAAAACAATGAACTTTATTTTTCCCCTTATTAATTTTTATTGACATTGCAGCTCCAACAGCAATTGGAAGTGAGCCTGTGACAATCCCAGATGAAAAAATTTTATATTTAGGAAAAGATAGGGAAATAGAATGGCCATTACAAATTTTATCATATAATTCGCTTTCTGGAACGCCTTTTAAAAGACATTGATAATGGCTCCGCCATGAACAAAATACCCAATCTTCTTTTTTTACATCCTCAAATATTTTTATCATTTCTTCTTCATTATTTGAATATAAATGTACAGGGGCTTTTATTTTAGCTTGATTAAATGAATCTGCAATTTTTTTTTCAAAATTAATCAAATCATTTTTGGTCAATTTTGTTATCATTTGTCCTCCAATATTATATTTCTTTTTAATTTTATTTTTGTTAATTCCTGAACATTACGAACCTGCTTTTCACCATATTTTTTTCTTATTCTATCTAAAAAATTTGGATTTGAATGATAAGTTTGAAAGGCCTCATCTCTAAATCTTAGTATTTCAGCAGACGTTAAATACTCAGTTGGAAGTGGTGATGTATTTTCTGAGAAAAAGGAATATTCTTCATATGATTTAGGCAAACTATAGCCATCTTCAAATGCCTGTTTAAATAAAGCACTTCCTGGAAGTGGCATTACAGCATAAGCATTCCAAGCACTAGTATTTAATTCTAATCCAAGGTCTAATGTTTTCTGCATCGATTCCATATTATCTCCAGCTAATCCAAATAGGTAATTTGCTATAATTTCAATGTCGGCATCATGAATTCGCTTAATCACTTCAGCTATATCTATATCTTCAAATTTACCTTTAGAAGCTTGGAGCCTAACGCTTCTTTCTCCACTTTCAATACCTAAAGCAAGCCAATTTATACCAGCACTCTTTATCAATTCCAAATGCTCCGGTTTTCTTACTGTATCTACTCTAGAATAAGCCCACATATTAAGAATTTTCCCATATCCTTTATCCCTGAGCATTTCACAAAGTGGAACAAAATATTTTTTATTTAGTAAAAACATTTCGTCGCTTATACGCAATGTTTTAACTCCCATTTGAACTAACTTATCAAATTCTTTGATTATGAAATCAGGTGACCAAAATCTCATTTTAGCATAATCAGCGGCATCACCAATTTCCTCTTCATCATCTCTATTGAGAATATTAATCATACAAAAATCACACTTAAAAAGACAACCAAGAGAAGTATAAATCGCTGCAAAGGGGGTACGGTTCTTATGATTATAGCCAGCGTGCCAGAAATGAGATCTGTAAAGATCTAATGGGTTATTTTTATAGGGTAATAAATCCCATGCGTATCCAGGTAAATCTATATCCATACGTTCCTGGGGAACAATTAATTCAGGTGGAGTTAAATGAGGTTTCCCATTTAATCTAAACCCAATGCCTTTAACTTCTTTTAATTCAGTGTCATTATTAATGTCAACTGAAAGAAGATTTCTTAAGGCATAAACTCCTTCATTACTAAGTACAATATCTATACTTTTCTCGTTATCTAAAACTTGAGTGGGTAGGGCTGACATATGCGATCCAACAAAACATATTGGTATTTCAATTCCAGAATCTTTTATAGCATTAGCTAACTTAACAGCTCCACTCATATTTACAGTACCTGAATTAGGATTCTGCCCATAAACCACAAAGCAGAAAAGGCGAACTTTGGAATTAATTAATCTTTCTATTGCACTTTTTGTATCAAGTCCTTCTGCATTAACATCTAGAATACCTGCAGAAAATCCAACCGATCGAATGGATTGAGCTAATAATAAAGCCCATGTTGGTGGTTCAATTGCAGAGAAATCTTTCGAAAGGTCTTGATAAATCTCTTTTGCATTTCCTGGGTTTATAAATAGGACGTCTAAATTCAAACTACCGTCTTTGTTTTATTATTATTAAAATACCATTTATAAGTATCAAGGAATGATTGTTTAAATTGTCTTGAGCGATACAATCCTAAAGAAAATAATTTATTCGAATTGATGGTCTTTTCAGGCATTCCATCAGGCTTGGACTTTTCATAGTTTAAGAACCCTTGGTATTTAAACGTTTTTTTTATAGCAGTAGAAAATTCCGAAATCGACAATGTGTTTCCGCTTCCAATGTTTATAGGTTTAATATCGTTATAATGGTCCATGAGGAATAGGCAAGCATCAGCTAGGTCCTCAAAAAAAATGTGGGCATCTCTTTTCATTTTAAGTCCTGTAATTCTACAAAAGGCAAATGCGTATTTTCTTTTTGAGATTGTTCTTCTTCTTTATATTCCTTATGCTGATCATGAAAAATAATCTGGCTGCCTTTAGGTTCAAAACTGAAAGGAACATGCAACAGATGAGAAAGTTTTTTCTTGACATCAGGCTGTTTTTCAACTGGTACATACAACAGTAAAAACCCGCCACCGCCTGCTCCAGAGAGCTTTCCACCTAAGGCACCTGCATCGATTGCCGAAGCATAAATCTCATCCACCTGTGGGTTTGAAACCAACCTGCTCAGGTTGCGTTTTTCCTGCCAAGCTTCATTGAGGAGTGTTCCAAAATCATCCAATTGCCCATTTGAAATTATTTCAACAGCTCTATCCACCATGGCATGTAAACGAATCAGTTGCTTTTCTTTCGTTTCAATATCATCTACATAGCTCTTAGCTACTTTTTCTGCCGTGCGTATGATTCCGGTATAGAACAGCATGAGATTTTCATCCAACGCCTGGATCCTTTCGCCACTGATAGTAACAGGTTCCACAGTTATTTCTCCGTTTTGTTTAAACCGGATTTTGTTGAAGCCGCCGTACGCCGCATTGGTCTGATCCTGAGAACCAACCGTCTCTCCTATGAGATTCTGTTCAATGTGAATACTCTCCGTAGTCAAGCGATGCTGTGAAATTTTCTGGCCCTGATAGGCATAGAGAGCATTGAGCAGTCCAACCGTAAACGCAGAGCTGGTACCAAGTCCACTTCTCCCTGGAAGATCTCCGTCATAATGCAATTCCAACCCATTATCTATCTCTAGAAATTTCATTACTTCTCTGGCAGAGGGGTGATCCAGTTCGCTACTGTGCTGGCACATCTCAATTTGAGAATAAACCAAGCGCAAACGGTGTTCGAAAAAAGGTGGTAAATAACGACAACTAATATAGAGGTATTTATCGATGGTAGTTGACAAAACCTGCCCGCCGTGCTTCAGATACCAAGCCGGATAGTCAGTGCCACCTCCGAAGAAAGAAATACGATAGGGTGTACGGGAAATAAACATTAAGTAATCAGCTAAGGTTTAACAGTTAACAAAAAAATTAAACAAGTTTTTATTCTGAAACAGGTTTGCAATTAAAAAACTTTTCAGCTTTGGCGTACGATTCGGGAGTACCGATATCAATGAATCTTCCCTCTACTTCATAACCATAGATATTTTTACCTATCATAGCAGGAAAGAAATCATACTCCAAGGAACAGGGTAATTTATTTGGAATTTTTTGCAATGCTGAAGTTTTTATTATGTAAACACCGGTATTGATGAGTCCCGTTCCTGTTCTAAGCTCTTTCTCCATAAATTTATTAATTTTGTTCTGTTCGTTCATTTGAATGGTACCATAGCGAGAAGAATCCTCAACCATTTTGATAATAATGGTAATGTTCGCATCCGTTTTTTTATGATTCATCAATAGTAAAAGAGGATCAAACTTCATGTACGAGTCACCATTCATTACTAGGCATTGCTCAGTATCCACAGCTTGCCCAGCCAGTTTCAAGGCGCCGGCCGTACCAAGGGGGGTTTCTTCCCGGGAATAATCAACATATAGGTCATTATATCTTGTACCAAAAGTATCTTCAAGTATATTAGCCATATAACCGGTGCTGATAATAACCCGGCCAATACCAGCCTCAACCAATTGATCAAGCAGATAGGCAATAAAAGGCTTACCCTTTATTTCTGCCATTACTTTGGGTCGGTCTGAAACGACTTGCCGAAGACGGGTGCCCATCCCCCCGGCAAGGATTACTCCTGTTACTTCCTGAAAATCAGACATTGGCAAATTTATTTGGACGTATAATGTTGTACCCCTTAATAAGCTCTGGTATTCCATCATCAAGTGTATGATCTGGATGCCACCCCAGAGATTCAATTTTGTCATTGCTTACAATGTAATCCCGTTTGTCAGGGTCTTCGCCAATTTCTGCTGAATGAATATATAATTCCGGCACATATTCTTTAATTTTTTCCGCTAGTTCTCTCTTGGTGATATTAGCAGAACTGAGGCCCACATTATATGGCTCCCCCTTCATTTTATCATAATTTTCAATTCCAAAAAGAAACGCCTTCGCCACATCTCGTACATGAATATAATTGCGACGAAAATGTTCTTCAAACAGTACCAACGATCTCTCCTTCACAGCTTTGTAAACAAAGTCGTTTACCAGTAAATCCATTCGCATGCGGGGGCTCATACCAAAAACGGTTGCCAATCTAAATGTAATTGCATTTCCCATATCTAACAATGCCTTCTCAATCTCCACCTTCGTTTTGCCATATTCAGAAATAGGATTTAATGGAGAATCTTCAGTACAAAAACTGTCTTTAGCTCCAATCCCATATCCACTATTTGTAGTAGGAAATATCACTTTTTGTTGAATTGATATATTCTCAACAATATTCATATGAGCATCATAATTGACCATTCTTGTAAGCGAAGGATTTCGCTTACACGCCGGTGCACCCACAATGGCAGCCAATGGAATGATAATATCGAATTTTGATATTAATTTATTTACAAGACTATAGTTGCAAATGTCACCTTGAACAAATTCAAAATTTTTGTCTGCACAACAATCTAATAAGGATGTTTGATTGAAAATAAGATTGTCCACAGCAGTAACTCTGAAGCCTTTATTCAGAAGTATTGGTATCATTGTTGAGCCAAGATAACCTGCAGCACCAGTAACTAATATTTTTATATTCATTTTAATCTATTGCAATAGTTAAAAATTCCCTTGCAGTCCAAGGTGCACCTATAACACCTGTTTTATCATCAATAACTATTTGGAGGTTAGTTTTATTTACTTGCGTGAACAATATTTAATTCTTCCTTTCTATTAATATTTGTGAAATAAAATGATGCAAAAATACCAATAATCAAACTAATTAAAACTTGAAATGTCCTATCTGCGAGGGAAACAATAATAGCATCTGGTTTGCTAATTCCTTCTAAACCAAGAAAAAAAACTATTGACAACTCTTTTATGCCATAACCTCCAGGCACTGCACTTATTGTAGTTATAAAACTTGAAATAATAATCGCTCTAGAAATTGCAATAATTGGTAATGAATCTATACCAATTCCATTTAAAAGTAACTTAATTCTTAATATAAATATTAATTGGATAATTAATTGTATCATTATGATTTTTACTGCTATATCAAATCTATTAAATACTTTTCTAAGTACTTTTATTATAATTAAAATTTTATTTCTTAATAGGTTAACAATATTATTTGATGAATTAATTAGAATTAGGAAAATAAACAACCCGAGTAAAATTAATATTCCAATTAATAATGCAATGCTATCTAATCTTTCTATGTATACCCAAGACCCAAAAATTATACCTAAAATAAAAATTGTAAATACACTTATTATTATTTCATATAGTATCGCACCTGTTGACTTTAGTGTAGATATACCTAAGTACTTTTTAAATAAATAAATCTTTATCGGTAATCCCAATTTTATTGGTGTGGTGGCACCTAATACAATCGACATCCTATGTATTAAGAAGGATTTAATATATTGTTTTGAATCCAAAATTATAGGTGTTCTAATCGCTCCAATACATAAATAAAAAACACTAATTATAAAATAGCTGAATAGAGATGTTAACTTGAACGATTCGAATGTTATTTTATTATAATTAATAGTAAATACTATACCCACAATACATATAATAATTACCATAATAGGGAAAATTATTTTTTTATTAATCATCATCAAAACAGTATAAGCAATAAGATAAAATCATCTTTTATATTATTTACTATTATTTACTATAAAGATACTCTTATTACAAATCGATTTAAAAATAAATTTTGAAGTCATTTTCTCAAAAATATTTACGGTTAACCAAAGTTTAATTATAGGCATCAAAAACCGTAATTTTTTAGGTAAACCAAGATGAAGCAATGATCCAAAAGAAGGAATTAAATTTATTCCATATGAATCACTAATTACAAAGTTGTATTTTTTCAATAAATTCTTTACAATAGATTTTTTTATTGAGATTTCTGGCCCAAATCTTCTACCAATCCCTTTTCTAATGAATAATCCATACATAGAATAATAGTTAGTAAAACTTAAAATAAAGTTTCCCCCCTTTATTAAACTATTCTTTGCAATATTGAAAATATGATCAAAATTTTTTGTTGGGATTCGATTTAATGTGTCAAGCATTATCACAGTATTGTATTTATCCATATTTTGTTTTTGATCATAGAATTTTACATTTTTTATACCGCAAAATTCTGCCCTTTTTGTACACCAATCACTTAAAATTCTGCTAGAGACTAGACAATCAAAAGTAGCTTTTGGATTTTGCCTTGCCAAATCTATTGTATATAAAGCAAAATCATCAAAAAGAACTAAGTTTCTATTACTAATTTTCTTGTTTAATAATTTGATAATGCTTTCAAATTCTTCTTTAAAAAATGAATAATATCCAATATCTGGGGATTTAGCAGATATTGTAGTATTCCAAAATTCTAATATGTCTACCCACTCCCAATTTGATGGATCTTTTGGATTATAATTTTGTGAGAGCTCATTGTAATGCATAATATGATCAACATTACGTTTCAAGGGTATAAAAATTTTCTCATCCGGATAACCGAAACTTAAAGCACAAATAATTGCTTGGTTTTTAGGTATATTTAATATTCTTCTTACCTCAGGCTCTATTCCGTAGCCAGCCATAACAATTGAGCCAATACCAATAGAATATGCATATAATAACATATTTTGGACTGACATTGCAGCGCCCACTATATTTGCGGATCTTCTATTATTATATGTTTTATCACAAACTACATATATTGCTACAGGAGCTCTGCCAATTTGCCAAGCATTCGCTTCGTTTATTAACCTATTTTTAACAGCAACATCCTCTATAACTATAAGAGAATATCGCTGTTGATTGCATGCACTTGGAGCCATAGTTCCAGCTTCAACTATTTTTTTTAGCGTACTCTTATCAATGGTTTTCTTTTTATAAGTTCTTATTGATTTTCTTCCCCGAATAGCTTCCGTTATTTCCATTATCTATCCCTAATTAAATTTTTTAATAATTCATCTTTATAAATACTTCTTTTATTTTCTATTTGATCAAACGAAATAAAAAGTTTTGTTAATAAAAACAAAAATTTTGTTTCAATTTTATAATAATCCTTTTCTAATGTTGTAGTATTAACTATATCGACATAGGATCCGCCATAACTGCTATGTTTTACCAATCCTTCAATCATTTTCTTACAGCCAATAAAATATTTTTTATCACCTGAAATTTCATACATTTTTAATAACATGACCCCAAAGTCTGTAAGGGTATCTAACCTTGTCATATTGGGAGTTTTCCCTTTTACCCATTTTGCAAAAGTTACTTCTTCGTTATCTACTCCTTGGGGGAAATACCCTTCACTAGTTTGCTTAGATAACCAAAAATCAATATTTTGCATAGCAATTCTAAGTGTTTTTTTACTATGCCCATTAACTATTTTTGTAGATTATGAAGAAACCGGTATTTTAATATTGTTGAATATTTTGTGACGAACTTTTTATCTAGTTCGAAAAGTAATTACTTATATGATTTATCAGATGTTGATGTATGTCAAAACTCTACTATATCTTATCACTTCTAATTTTATGGATATTTTTTCCATATTGCTTCTTGTATTTCCATCATCTATCTCTAATTAAACTCTTGAAAACACTATTATTATATATGCTGCCATTGTTATTAATTAAATCAAAGGATAAAAAAAGTTTTGTTAAAAGAAATAAAAATTTTGTCTCAACCATAAAATCTTTTTTCTTTAAAGTTCTTGTATTTATTACATCAACATATGCTTTACCGTAACTACTATATTTTAATAATGCACTTATCATTTTTTTACAGGCAATAAAATATTTCTTATCGCCTGTCAATTCGTAAACCTTTAATAACATAACTCCATAATCAGTAAGGGTATCTAATCTGGTCATTTTCGGATGATTTCCTTTCACCCATTTTGCGAATGTTACCTTTTCGCCTTCTACTCCCTGATTGAAATATCCCTCTTCTGTCTGTTGTGACAACCAATAATCAACATTCTTTATAGCAATTGTAAAAGCGTTTTCGAATCCAGTTGCTTGATAAATTCCTATTAGAGCGTCAACCATTGCATGATCATTGCCTAAAAAAACATATTTTTGCCCATCTTTTTTTGACCAAAATGAATAAAAATACCCTTCAGGATGCATAAATAATTTTTCTGTAGACTCTACCCATTTTATTAAAGCTTCCTTCAACTTGGGGTTTTTTGTAACTAAATAAAGTTCCGTTAAACCAAATATTAAATTTGCATTTGCTTTACTTGACATAGCACTATCAAAAGGAATCCCCAGAGCAAGCTTGAAAACTGGTCTTATTAATGGTTTAACAAATAAGTTACTTTCGAAGGAAAATAAACCATGTGTATTAAAAAATTTTGAGTTAATCCAATAATTTGAATGCTGAAGTGCGCTATCTATATACTTATAATCATTAGTTAAATTATATAAATTAACTTTCTCTTCAATATAGAGGCCATCCCATTTTCCAGAGAAGAAAGGTGTTTTTATAATCCCCCATTTCATATAAGCTATTGAATGATTAATAATATTCAACTTTTCAAGTCCGTTAAAAAATTTGATCGAACTATCTAGATAGAACTGATCCTTTGTTAGCTTAAACATTAAATTTAGTCCAAGTGAAATATCAGACATTTTGTCTGAATTATAAATTTTTAAATACCTACTATTTTTTTTATCCAAATTTTGATTTGTAATAAATAATCCATTTTTTTGTTGGTATTTACTAATTACATTTTTTGTGTATAGATCTATTTGATCCTTATTATTAGTATTATAATTATCATACACATAATATGCAAATGGCGATGTGTCACCTATATCATCAACCATTACATTGCCAAATGTTTTTTTTCTATCTAAATCTATCCACTCTTTAAATATACCATCACCTTTTATACTGAAGAGATATTCTATAAGATCAATTGATAATTTTTTGCAATTGATAACGTTATTATTAGCCATTATTGGTATTTAATTTAAAGTCATTAAGAAAAATTGGTTTTCATTGCTGGTCGATTTTTTTTTGTATTCGCCCATATACTTTGCTATACATCTTTGCAGTATTACTCCAAGTTAATTTTTTAGATATGATCAGATCTTTTGCATTCCTTCCCATTTTTTCCATTTTATTTGGGTTATTAATCGCAAAGCAAAGATGCTTAGCCAAAGCATCAACATCTCCTGGCTCAAATAGCAGACCCGTTTTTTCATGTTTAACCAGTTCTGGATTTCCAGAAATATTTGTTGCGATTACAGGTATACTACATGCCATTGCTTCCTTAATAACATTTGGTGTGCCTTCAGAAAAAGAAGGCAATACAAAACATTTTGATTTTAACATTTGATTTTGAACATCATTAGAAGGTATTTCTCCTAAAAATTTTATATTATCAGAAATTTTATTTTCTTGAACCAAAGATTCTAATCTTTTTCTCTCTAGTCCATCACCACCAATTAATAATTTAGCATCAAATTTAGAATTAACTTTTATAAATGCCTTAATTAATACTTCAACCCCTTTTCTAGGTATTAATGAGCCTGCAAAAAGAAAATTATTGTTATTTTCTTTTTTTATTTTTCCCCTTGGTATTGAAACTCCATTTGGAATGAAATACGTTTTCTCCGGAATTTGGAATTTTGAACTAATTTCATCTGCTAATGTTTTTGATACAGTTACTACCGCATCTGTACTATTAAATATCCATCTAATTATAGGTTTTAATATCTTTTTATCCCAAAGTACCTGATCGGCACCTCTTATAGTTACTAGAATTGGATTATTATTAACAACTTTTATTAAGGTTGCAATAAAGGCCATTGGTAACCACTGAGCATGTATAATACTATTTTTTCTTGTTACTTTGAGCGCTCTAATAAATAATGCTATCATAAGAAAAGGAACAAGCAACAAATATAGTGGATTACTTTTTAATCTTACAGGAATTCCTCCATCACCTTTAGTCCCTTGCAGTAAACACAACGCCCTTGGCATATATTTTACCCAATTCACACGTCCATTAGTTAAAACATTTTCAGGATTTTTAGTTGTTGTTGCTGGAACTATTACATCTATATCCATATCTAATTCCCTTATTGCCCTAAATACAGCTACCCCTGGTTTGCTTTTTTTAGTTGATGGAAACCCTGGAGTTATAACTAACAAATGTGATTTTCTATTATTTATATATTTTGCTTTTTCCATTTAAAAATTATTTACTTATGTGAGATTTAAAAAAAATTTGAAAAAGTCCATATATATTTGGGATTATGGCAATATGATAAAATAAAAGTTTTTAACAAATAATTAATTGTAGAATTCGTTGATATCTCTTTTTAATAAATCATTATAATCTTCTTCAAAGTCAATTTCTACCCATGGACTCTTATTTGTATCAATATAATTTATTTTTATATTTTCTTCAGAAATTTTATTTAAAGCAGTAGTATAATAATCATCTACACTTTTCCCATTCTTAACTAATTTTTCTATATGATTTTTTAATATTGTAGCACCACTTTTTGAAAATTTTGCTACCCCTATAAAATTGCCACTCGCATTATCTAAATCTATTTGATTACCTATTTCTTTGATTGAAGCGGAATTAATTATTACTCTCATCGTGTTAATAGAAATATTTTTTGTATCAATGATTAGAGAAAAATCTTTTTTATTGTCAATACACCTAGCCAAGATTTTTTTTGATAATAATACATCTGAAAATAAAATAATCAAGTCTTCGTCTAATTCATTTTTTACACTATGAAGAGTATATAAATTATTTGTGTTTTTATATTTCTCGTAATACTTATATCGTACTTTTTCACCTACAACTTTTTCTATTTTTTCATGCAAGTAACCTGTTACAACTAGAATATCATCAATACCGCATAATCTTAATAATTCAATTTGATGCTCTATCAATTTTTTCCCATTTACATTTAATAAACATTTAGGTTTATTAAGTGTGATGGGATATAGCCTAGACGACTTACCTGCAGCTAAAATTATTGCCTTCATGAAATATTATATTTAATGCTCATAAAAGGTTCTTAATCTTCTCATTGCTCTAGTCATTAATACGACTCCTTCTTTCTCACCATTTCCTGAATCTTTAAATCCGCCAAAAGGTGCATTCTCTGTTCTATATCCGGGTTTACCATTCCAACTAAATTGACCAACACAAATATTTGAATATAATTTATAAGCGTTATCTTTTGATGAAGTGGCTATTCCACTAGCCAATGCAAATCTATCATTTGAAATATAATTTATCGCGTCATCAATATTTTTAATTTTAATAATAGATGCGACTGGGCCAAATGTCTCATCTTTAATTAATTCAGATGATGGATTTATATTATGTACTATAGTAGGTGAGAATAGAGAATTATCAATTTTGTTACCAAATAGTAGATTCGCACCTTCATCAATTGCTTTATTTACGCGCTTATGAATTAAATTTGCCTGCTCTGGTGAAATAACAGTCCCCATATCATTTTCAGGGTTAAGTGGGTCACCATATTTTATCTGAGAAGTCAATTGAATAAATCTTTCAATAAAATCATCGTAAATATCTTCGTGAAGCAATATTCTACGTATAGCAGTACACCGTTGCCCTGAATTTTCAAAAGCACCAAGAGATAATTCAGCAGCTAAATCAATATCACAATCATTCATCACCACAAATACTGCATTCCCTCCCAACTCTGGGGCGTATTTTATTAATTCATTACCACTTTCTGCCATTTTTCTAGCGATATATTTACCAACATTTACTCCACCAGTAAAACTAACAAAATCAATATTTTTAAAAGAAAGTAGTTGATCAACTACATTCTTTGGAGGAAGCCCAGACACAATGTTAAACATTTGCTCAGGCAACCCATCTTTTATCATTAATTCTCTAAGTTTGATAGCAGTGAGTGGTGTTTTTTCAGATGGCTTGATTACGATTGGTGTACCAGCAGCTATTGCTGGCCCAACTTTATGCATTACCATATTTAATGGATGATTAAAAGGAGTTATCCCAATTACCAAATTTAGTGGTTCTGAAAAAACTTTTAACTTTGGATTCTCAGGAGAATTTTTATCCAAAAACTCGGAGGTGATATCAATATTGTCAAGCAATTTTGCTTGTAATGAACAATAACGAATACAATTAATTGCCCTCTCAACTTCATAAATAGCATTTTTTATACAAAGTCC
>CEUZ01213659.1_pt1 | contig 19298 bp, 11 predicted proteins | sample 361511 | NCBI WGS metagenome assembly CEUZ01 (sample SAMEA2622822, study PRJEB7988) | marine metagenome | biome: marine biome (ENVO:00000447); feature: surface water layer (ENVO:00002042); material: "saline water (ENVO:00002010), including plankton (ENVO:xxxxxxxx)" | depth 5 m
CCATTTAATTTCCCAGCCATGGTCCCCTTATGGATGATTCCCTTAGCTATAACAACCGGAAACTGTTTTATTTTAAAACCATCAGAGCAAACACCTCTCTCTGCGCTGAAGATGGCTGAATACTTAAAGGAATCAGGTTTACCAGATGGTGTATTTCAGGTTTTGAATGGCTCCCAAAAAATAGTTGAAGGAATTTGCGACCATCCAGATATAAAAGCAGTTGCATTTGTTGGATCTTCAACTATTGCTAAAATTGTTTATTCACGTTCCACAAAAGTTGGTAAAAGAGCGCTTTGTCTTGGAGGTGCAAAAAATCATATGATAATAGTACCGGATGCTGACCTAGAGTCTACTGCAAAAGGAGTCCTGGCAAGTTCCATGGGCAGCGCAGGACAAAGATGTATGGCAGCTAGTGTAGCTGTAGGTGTTGCAAATGTGAATCCTATTATTGAGCAATTAGTAGAAGAAGCAAAAAATTTTATCCTTGGTGTAGACATGGGAACTATAATTAGTAGACCGTCGCTGGATCGCATTACAAGCTATATTAATGATGCAGAAAAAATGGGGGCCAAAGTCTTAATTGACGGGCGCGTATCACCACCACCCAAAGGCTATGAAAACGGGTACTGGTTAGGTGCTACAATTCTTGATGGTGTGGACCCGGAATGGCCGTGTGCAAAAGAAGAAATTTTTGGGCCTGTATTATCTATTATTCGCACAGACACATTGGAGAATGCCATGAAAATTGAAAATAACAACCCTTATGGGAATGCTGCGGCAGTATTCACCACATCAGGAGAAGTTGCAAAAACTATTTCACAAGCTTCAAAATCTGGAATGGTGGGAATAAATATTGGGGTACCCGTACCCCGCGAACCATACAGTTTTGGAGGTTGGAATGAATCAAAGTATGGTCATGGTGATATTACAGGTAAAAGCGGAGTTGAGTTTTGGACAAATCTTAAAAAAGTAACAGCCCGTTGGCCAGAGTCCGAAGAAGCTTGGAAAAAATACTTTTAATATAAATCAAACCACTTTGGGTCTAGGTCTGGCCATTCACCTTCTTCTGCCTGCTCTGCTCTATCTTCCCAGTTCTTTTTACCGCTCCAGGAATTAATTTTTATTCCATATACGGATGTCTGCTTTAGCTCTTCATCTGTTATAGGTCTGTAGTCTTTTCCTGATTCCATTTCTCCAAAATATTTATGAAGTAGACCCTGCAAAACATCCCGCTTTTCATCCATTAAACCCAGCACCCTAATTTTTCCAAATGCTATTACACATTCATATTGAAAACTTACCTCTAAAGCAAGATTGGACGGTAACAGCCGACCAGACCTAAAACACTCAAAGCAGGCTTTAGAAGTGTTTTCAACATTATAACGCATTCTTCCGTAAGCATTAGAATGAAAATATATTTCGTGGTTGTTTACACTATACCAAAAAGAAGTTGGGTTAATAAATGGTTGTTTCCTGTTTAAAGTGCTAACATGTCCTACTTTTGTTACATTTAAAAACTCAACAATCCATTTATCATTCATGTCTAAACTTTTTTTTCTAGATTGATTTATTGGGTGTTTTTGAGGGTCGTAAGCCATTAAAAATCCACTCTTGCAGAAACGGTTTGTACCAAACCAAAAGGACTTATTATCACAGCTGCATAATCAGTGTGATAATCTCGAGAATCTTTTGAATATGAATACCCGCCACCAAAACTAATCCTGTTTTGATCATATCCAATTCCCAATCCATTCCGAAAAACGACAGGGCCAAGGTTAAATTCAAAACCTGAATTAAATACTTCTTTTGTATCCGTAGCGTGTACACCATCGAAGGAAAAAACTAAAGAATAGTTCTTTTTATCGATTAAGGTCATTGCGGCGCCAAGCCTAAAAGTTGTGGGCATATCCCAAGACCGGGTCTTAAGACGACCTTCTCCTGGCGAATCCAAACCAAGCAATGGATCGATATCGGATACAATATCTAAATCACGACCATTTAATTTCATTTTTGTTCCAAAATGCATCAGGCTCATACCAATACGAAGATCACGCCATCCAGGTATGAATATTGTTCCAATATCCAGTGCTTGACCCATCGCAGATTCATTTGCAACTTTAGATGTTATTAATTTACTGCTGATCCCCAGACTAAAGGATTCTGACAATTGTCTGGCAAGTGAAAAACCCATAACCATATCCGATGCACCAGTATAGGTCCCATCTCCTTCTGGTTCTGTTAGTGTGGTTACGGCAATATTATCCATCTGGAGAGTGTTTACAAAGGCTGCAAAAGAACCAATCCTTGGATTGGTCCCAGCGAAAGAAACCTGAGTTAATTTTAAATCCATAATCCAATCAACAAATCCTGTATAAAAAGAGAATCGATCTACATAGACAATCCCGGCAGGATTCCAAAATACCGACGTTGCATCATCTGCTATAGCAGAATATGCCGCACCCATAGCTATTGCCCTTGGGCCAACACTTACTTTAAGAAAATTTGCTGCCGTTGTTCCTACTTTACTCTCAAATTTTGTTGATATTTGTTGACCGTAAAAAACCGAAACTAAAATCAAAACTAAAATCTGTTTCTTCATCGCACAACCAATATTTTACCCGTTTTTGAATATGTTCTTTCATTCAGCTTTGCTTCAATATGATAGAGATATACACCGTAAGCTACCTGCATATCAGACTCACTGCGGAGATTCCACCATTCAATGGAGCCCTGATTGTGTTTAAGCCGTTTTACAAGATCACCAGAAACTGTATATATGTTGATAAGACAGCGATCCGGAAGGTGTGTGAATTGCACTCTGTGCTGACCGGCTTGACTGTCCCACGCTGCATTTACATAAAAAGGATTTGGTACAACCTTAATTTTGTCTAGCTCCAACGTCTCGGATACCCTATAACCCTCAATCGAAAAAACAAATTCATCATCAGCCCTGAAGGGGCGATTTGTGGTTAAAAGCCACTCATCCCCCAGCCAGTTTGTGTTTTCAAATTTGCATTCAGGATCCGTGAAACATTCTTCACTATCCCCAACAAATCTTATTGTAGCATCTATAGCATTATTTTGGAACCATGACCTCGTTTGATCTGGGAACGGTTCATCATATGACAAGTCTAATATCCAGATCTGTTGAGACGGATCCCAAGCGCCACCTCCTACATCTCTGTAAATTGAATGAAGCATATAGTGATTCTCTGGATTATCATCCGTGATATCCCAAATTGAAAACGGCGCTTCCATTGGATAGTTTTTCGGTCGGCTGGCATATTGATGAGCAATATATCCAGAGCCATCAAATTTTATCAATATATCCCGATAAGGATAATGTGGTTGGTTATTTCTTTCAGACCCTTTTAGTTCTATAATTCTTTCTAATACACGATTTGTATCACCCGCTATCTGTACCAGTTCATCAAAGCCTGATGGGTCGTCAATTATATTTAAACGAAACCCATTGATTATTGGATTAAAGTCAGGGTTAGCACCGGCTGAGAAAGAATTTAAAAAAGATACAGATGCTAACAACGTGTCCGTAGTTGTATTATTTTCGATAAGACTATAACGGTATACCCCTCCATCAGAGTGAACTGAAATTGTATAATCCTTTGTTTCCATGATCTGGCGATTAAGCATTTGTATGTTCACTTGACCAGTGCCATATCCTGAAATATGATAAACGGTGTCTGCAGCCAAACTTCCAAAAATAAAACCGTTTATACTTGTTCGAGGAATAGCCGCTACCGTGTGGGGTGCAAAAGCTGTGTTTACCTTTGTTGCCGGCGGTGATTCATTCATGGGAACCCCAAGAACAGGATCTGATCGGTCATAAGCAGTAACCGCATACCAATATTCAACACCATTTATTACATTATTATCTGTAAAACTATGTCTCAATCCTGTATTAGGGCCTTGATCAATTATCATTGTTCTAATTTTAAATATGTCGCCCGTTTTTGTGCATAGATTGGGATACATATCACAATCTTCTGAACCATTATAAATCATTGCAGCACCACCACCTACATAAAGGATTGTTCCTGGTAAAAATGGCGCTGTGGTAATTCCTTCTTCTAAATCAATAAATTGCGGATTATTCATCCAATCAACTGTAGAATCCAAAATGGAGAAACCATCAACCAAGGATCCCTTATTTAGCGCCAAGAGCCAACCGTTTCGCGCATCGTAAACTTTAAAAGTGGTGTCAGAAATAAAAGTAATTAAATATGTGTTTTCTACAAGACTTTTCGTATTTGGGACAACCCCAAGATTAACAATTTTTGCTCCTGATATTATCGCACTGTGTGAAACATCGATCGCCCCAAGTTCACTGATGGAATTGAATTTATTGTAATCAGCCAGCGGAATGAACCCTAATGGGTAGTTTATTTCATCGTCGGTTAAATCTCCCCAGGTAGAGCCAAAATCAGTACTGCGGTATATCCTATATCCTTCAAAATCATTCTTATTGGTAAGTTTATCTATACTGGTTTCAGATTGATTACCTTCCCACACTAAAGTTATTTTTTCATCTTCTGGTATAATTGTTACTGCAGGTGGTGTTGGTGAAGAAGGCGTTTTAAAATTATTATTAAATACTGTGATCGCATTTTCCGCTGTTTTGAGTAAATCATCTCTGCTATCAGAAACTAAGATTGTGATTACAATTTGTTGTGTGTCTCCCGGTGCCATATTGAAATCACCACTAGACATGGCATAACAAACATCTGCTTTTACCTGTGGACTGGGTGAAAAAACCCCTGGATTCATGTAGCTATACTGTGCTTCATCCCTAGATGCATAATAAGAACCGCCTATATTACCCGATTTAGGCATATCAGAATATTTAAAGCTCTTCCAAGATGTTACGCCAATATCTTCTCCACTACTATCGGTTGGTGTTTTTAACATCATAATCCCCATGTATGCCAAATCAACCCCTGGCCAGCTTGAATAATTATTATCATAGTCATAGGTCATGGCCATATTGAGGCTCGGAATATATTCTGCATTATCATCTGAATACTCGGTTTCCAGATGAGCTGGGTGGTCTGGGTCCATCATCAACCCCACTCGACAATCCAAAAGAGTTCTATCAGATCTGTTGATTACATCATAGACAAAATAAATAATCCGATTTGTTAGTGTTGTATTACTTTGCAACCCACGACATATAACTTCCAAACAACCGACCCCTGTTTTGATCTGATTATGAGTATCAAAAAAGTTTGCATCATAATCACGCATTACCCAAAACGACTCTTGGGATCCAATAGGTTCATTATCAAAGCGATCCATGCCCGGCCATCCAATATTTCCGATTGCTATATCTGATGGCCATATATTTGGCCATGTCCTCGGGATATTAGAAACAGCAACTAACGGATTTAAGCTTTGATTGTGATATCCTGGTAGCGGGTTAAAGTTTGCCTCGCCCTGATCTTGATAGGTGTCTGATACCAATGGCACTGGATCATTAATCCCATTGTCTGATGTGTCAATTTTTGCACCTATCATCAAACCAAGTTGCCAAATATAATAACGTTGTGTATTCGCCGGATATTCCAAGGATGGGTTATAAAATCCAATCAGTCCATAATTGGAAAAATAAAGAGAAAATTTACCATCATTGTGCACATTATATGTTCGATCTTCAAACCCTAGAGCCCGACTAAGAGAGCGTTGCCAAATTGATTCTTTCGGAACCATCTCAACGCCTTTTTGAGCAAAACCGATGCTTATAATTAAAAAAATTGCCAGATGCTTCACCAGGCGACCTCCATACCAATACTAAACCTACGAGGTGGAGCAAAATTAGATGGGTCATTGGTGCCATCCAGTGTCGCATCAGGAAACAGTGTGCGGTCCGGAAGTCCAGTAGTTGGATCTACATATACAGCATTCAGCCGGTTGGTAAGATTCTTTATCTCAGCAAACAGCTCTAGTCGAAATGATTGTCGAATAGAAAAACTACGGGATAAATAAATATCGATATGCGATGTAGACGGCATTCGTTCACTATTGATTTCACCAATTCGAATACCTTGTGTGTTTTCAGGGGTATACGGCAACCCACTACCATAAAATCCAATCAAAGAAATGTGTAAATTATTAAAAAGCAAACCTCCTAACTGTTTTGTATTCAATGAAATTGTATAGCTTAGCGTGTGAAGCTGGTCCCAGTCTAATATCAGGGTACGCTTAGGCAAAGTTAGTGGTGGTGTATTGAAGACATCATAAAAACCCGCAAAAAGATCGGAACTATTTCCTTCAGCCTTAGATAGGGTATAATTCAAACTAAATTGCGCATACTTGTTAAACTTATGATCCAGATTGGCTTCTAAACCTCGGACGTTAGCATAATCAGCGTTAATAAATTGTGTAAACGGATTTGGTGTTGCTGGTACAATACGACTAGCGACTAAATTTTGAATATCCTTATGAAACACAGTAACATCAAGTCGGGATTCGCTACCTATTTGTTGTTCCCAACCTATTTCTATAGAAACAGTTTTTTGCGGTTCTAAATCGGGATTTCCCACAGAAGGGTTATTTACAGTATAAATCTGGGGCGCTTCTGGTATTGTATCAGAACTAATAAACTCAAAACGATTACTGACATTCCAATAAAGATTTTGGTAGTCTGGTATTTGAAAAAAGTGACCATATGCAAAATGCAATATTGATCTATCAGTAATTGGGTGGGAAAATCCCAAACGAGGGCTAAATTGCCATTTTGAATCAGCGTTTATCGCTGAATCATTGAGTGCTGGAGCCCATTCAAAACGGATTACATCGCGGGAATTTTCCCAGTATTTAGCTTTCGGATCAAACCAGTCTAGCCGCAATCCAATATTCAATAAAAAATTATCAAATTCTAGCTTGTCCTGCAGATATCCAGAAAACTCTTGGGGTGAATAGTGGTAATTTTGATCAATCCATTCTCCTGCCATAAAATTCCATCCAAACTCATCCACCATACCTTCATGGCTTATTCTTTCAAGTTCGTTTTTTATATATGTAATACCAGATTTAAAAAGGTGGTGGTTGCCTATTTGGCTAGTAATACTAGCCTTTGCTATGTTTCTTTTTGTTTTTGATTTTACCCAAGACGGTTGATATCCACCCACAGCAAACTCTTCCGGGTCATCATAGCTAGCACTAAAGTTCTCCAGCTCGCCAAAATAAGGGCCTTCATGGCTAAATCGCCATTCTCTATGAGCCCCAGAAAAATAATCGTTCTGAAAGTCGGATAAGGATATATCAATAAATGTTCTTGGGGTAAACTGATATGAAAGTGATAATATATATTGGTTTGTATGTTCTTCTGATTCCGCCTGGCGAAATGGTTTATATTTCCATAGATGATCGTAGTCTTTCCAGTTGCGGTCAGATGATCTTCCAGAAATAAACAATTTTATTCCGGCCCGAGATTGATAAGTAATTTTGCCAAAAAATGATCCTAAAGGAATATTGTTAACCTTGCTAGAATTATTATATGCAAACGGTAACCAACCGGGATCAGTATAGCCATCCATATTCAGCGCATAGAATAAAACATTTTTTATTAGTGGTCCAGAAAGCGAAAGATCGGCTCTTTTCCAATCACCAAAACTATGTTTTGCGCCGGATTGCATCTCTTTAAATAGTTTTTCATCGTTATCCCATTCACCATTACCGTTCCAATCCTGAAAAATTTCCCCCAGATCATAGATATTATTTCCATTTCCATCTTCATAGTACTCTGATTCAATATGTGCTCGAGAACCTTCTAAAGTATTGCGTTTATTTTCATCATAGTTGAACTTTAACTTATCCAAAGTGCCGGAATGACCTGTAAAAAATCGTAAACGGCCCACATGGTTATTGTTTCCTGATTTCGACACCAAATTCACAATACCAGACATGGCATTACCATATTCAGCATTATAAGTCCCTGTAATTAAAACCATTTCTTCGATACTGCTTGTGGAAAGCAGCTGCCCTGGGGAACCTGTCAGTGGATCGTGCGTAAGCACACCATCTACCATAAAAGCGACCTCGTTACTTCGCCCTCCGCGAATATGTAGATTTCCATCTTTTGTAACAACGCCACTAATAGTTGATAAAACATCCTTAACATCTGAAACAGGCATATAGGTCATTTCTTCACTAGTCACCGAGTGTAAAGAAGATGTGATGTTTTTATTTACTATTGGTTTTTCTGCAAGCACGGTTACTTCTGATCCTTCTATAACTGTACTATTTAATGTTATGTCGATCGGTGTGGTTTGATCAGAGCGTACTATATTCTCTTCGATAATTACAGTCTCATATCCAATATAAGAAAATCGTAAAGTGTAAATCCCCGGCGGTAGGTTTAGAATGATATAATCACCTCGGCTGGAAGTCGTGGTGCCAATTGAAGTTCCGACAACTGAAATATTCACCCCAGGGAGCGGCTCATTCGAGTCGCCACTAGAAACAGAACCGCTAATTTTTCCAGTTGTTCCTGCAAAAACAGAACAAAAAACTGTAATAGCAAAAAGAACCGTATAATAATACTTCATATTATATGCTACTGATCAAAGCCACCCAAGAAAGAACGTTGTTCAAAACCCAGGAAACCCCGCGGTGACAAACGGGACTTCCTAATGATAACAATTATTATAGTTATTACTTTATAAAAAGCATTTTACGTGTCTGACTATTTTCCCCTGCTGAAAGTCTATACAAATAAACACCCGTAGGAACAATTTCGCCATTAGACCTTACACCCTGCCAACGTACCGTGTGTTTTCCAACGAAACCTGTATTATTGGCAAGATTAACTATGTGGTTTCCGCGTAGATCAAATATGTCAAGACTTATCTCTTCATTCTCTGTTACATCATATGTAATTGTAGTACTTGGGTTAAATGGGTTTGGGTGGTTTTGATAAAGAGTAAAACTAATAGGAACATTAGTGTTATCATTATCAATACCCGATGTCGAACCAGACGTCCAGACAGATACTGCTTCCGCCGCTGCTACTGTTAGCTCCGCTTCTGTCTCTGCGGCTACCATAACAAAAACCACGTCTGTTTCTTCTCCCGGATCAAGATCAGGAAGACCATAAGCAACATAGCTCCATAAATCATCCATGGTAGAGTCTTCTTCATAATAGCCATCATATTCATAATCACCATCTACAATTTCTAAAAAGATTCCATCATCAACCGCAATATCCAACCAATTATCTCCAACACCATAAACTACTTCGCTAGAATCATCTTCTCTTTCTGGTATTCCGGCCATTCCAATATACATATATGGATCAGCATTAGGATATTCATACGTGCCATCTCCATTTGTATCTAGCATGGCAGGATGAAAATATTGATATACCATTTTATTTACGGTGTCGATACCTGAATTATTCCATTCAAGCGCATCCCATCCATCTTCCCATTCAAGAAACTCAGGATCTGGCCACCATGCGCCGCCAGCATCCAAATCCGAAATGAGCCCTGTATAACCACCGGTCAAAGGATAATCGCCTTCATTCTTTAAAACAAAATGTAATAAGGTGGTATTGCCATCTTCACCATCTGGAATATAGTGTATCGCTAGAATGCCTAATTCGCCATAAGGACCATCATATTTCATTAGGTGTGTTGTATCAAGGACATATCCATCGTAATCATCAATATAAGATTCTATATCCCACGTTTCATCTAGATTTTCATGTATTTCGCCATTATTGGAACAGCCCCAATCATCTTCTCCGGGGCACTCTTCTGTCCACGTGTCATAGAGGGTTGTAGCTGGCGCAGCCCAATCATCAAAACCAACCATAAATGTGGTCCACCAAAGATTCTCTGAAGTGTCTTCTTCTAGGCTTGTAGCATAGAGAAAATCCTCACGAAAAATTGAATAATACCGGCTGTCTGTATTATCGATATATGTTTCACCTGCAGCATTTGACCCATCATAGCCCTGTTGGAGCCATAAATCTGTAATCCCAGCAGCAATAACACTGCTGTAAATAATTAACAAAGTAAGAACTGTTTTTTTCATAAAGATACCCCTTTCATTGTATTTTGGATTTTACGAACCAATTTATCGCTGTTCTAATTGGAAATCCAATATATTTACCCTTTCATTAATAAATAATATATGTCCTTTTATCCTAGGTGGATATATTCTCAACTGTTATTTGTTTATACAATTTTCCGCCAAAATATGACTTATCTATTTTATTTTCTAACCATCGACTGATTTTGGCAACTTTTTCTATATCAATTCCCGTATAAAAACCCCTGGCATCCAACATATAGATCGTTTCTTCTGTTGCAACATTTCCAGTTGAACCCTTTATGAATGGAGAGCCTCCAATCCCTCCAAAAGCACAATCAAACTGGTTCAAACCAAGCTTCAATCCTTCTTCCAAGTTGACAAGGCCATTGCCACCGGTATCATGTAAATGTAGAGAGATTAAAATATCAGGAAATTTATTCATAATCAGTTCTAATTGATTTGATATCGTATAAGGATTTGCCATGCCCGTAGAGTCCGATAGAGAAATATTATCTACACCCATTTCAACAATTTCAGAAACTTTAGATAATATATACTTTGGATCCGGCACGCCTTCATAAACACATCCCCACACACACTGTAATCCCGCTCGTATCGTTAATCCGTTTTCTTTTGCTGTTTTTATTATATTTTTTAGGCTACGTGTTGCCTGCGTCAAGCTCATGGATGTGTTTTTCAAACTATATGTTTCGCTTGTAGAAATGGAAGTCTCAATTTTTTTCAACCCTGATTGAATTGCTCGCTCAAGGCCCTTATGGTTTAATACAAACCCACTAAACTCTACGTTGTTATTGTTTGGCAGCTGACGAATAAGGCTTTCAGCATCTTCCATTTGAGGTACCAACCCTGGATGAACAAAACTAGCAACTTGAATCCTCTTAATCCCAGCATCAATTAAACCATTGATAATATGAAGCTTGTCACTAGTTTTAACTATGTGGTCTACATTTTGCAACCCATCCCTCAAACCAACTTCAGTAATGTTTACTTTAAAAGACATTGCTATGATTTACTATTATTTATATGAAATCTTCCGCTATAAATGGTTTTTGGGTCTATACTTAATATTAACCCAAGGGTAATTATATACATCAATTAAAATATTTACAGATAAACAACGCTTCAGGCTTTTTTATTTATTGTTATTATCGATAGGTGTGAACATTTTACCAATTTCCTTATTTCCATTTGCCCGATACCTCTGCCCTGTTTCCAAATCCTCAACAATCCACTTCGTTGGGCACTTGGTTTTTATTATAATTTCCATGGCTGTTTCCAGCTCCTGAGCTTTTTCTCCATTTTTAAGAATCCTATAGTTATTCATGTGCTTACCTCCGTTTCAGAATTATTAAAATAACCTGAGTATCAATAAAATTTCTCAAAATAAATTGAGCTAAATTAAATGTATTGGCCCATTATTGGAATTATTACCATAAGCATTCCTTTCCTTTATATAATGGCGCTAAAATCAACTATATGGATACACCATTAAACAAACGAACAAGTCGGGCCCAACAAATTCTTTTTACTTCCGCAGCTTTTGTTGTTGTTGTGGCAGGTATGCGCGCTGCACAAGATATCTTAATTCCTTTTTTGCTAGCTATTTTTATTGCAATAATTAGTAATCCGCTCGTTAGTTTCTTACAAAAAAAACGTATTCCCCGGGGGTTTTCTATTTTTTTAATTTTTTTGTTAATGGTTGCTTTTGGGTTTGGAATTACCAGCCTGTTGGGAACGTCTTTAAATCAATTCTCCAATAATTTCCCCCAATATCAAGTTCTTTTGGAAAAATATGCTGAAGGTTTTTTCAATTTTTTACAAGAAAAAGGTGTTGACGTTTCTGGTCAGATTCTTTTAGAGCAGTTTGACCCTGGGGCTGTTGTGTCTTTAACATCCGGTGTTTTAGCCGGACTAGGAACTATCCTCACCAATGCTCTGCTTATCATTATAATGGTTGTTTTTATGCTGATGGAAGCAAAATTATTTAAAGAAAAAATTGTTACTCTTTTTGGCGCTACTGATGATCGTACTACGCAGATTGCATCGTTTACCAACACAGTAAAACGGTACATGTTGATCAAAACTGCAATAAGCGTTGCTACAGGATCTGTTGCTACTGTTTGGCTTCTTATCCTTGGTGTAAAATATCCTTTCCTGTGGGGATTTTTAACTTTTCTGCTTAACTACATACCCACTATAGGGTCCAACATTGCTGGCATTCCTCCTGTGCTAATGGCTCTAATACAGTATGATGTCTTTATGATGCTTATTGTTGGGTTTGGTTATTTTATTTTTAATAATTTGTTTGGCAATTTTTTAGAGCCGCGTATTATGGGTAATGGCATGGGCCTTTCCACCTTGGTTGTTTTTATATCGTTAATTTTTTGGGGATGGATGTTCGGCCCCATTGGAATGATTCTTTGCGTCCCTATAACTACAATCATAAAAATTGCATTCGCAAACATTGAAGGCGCTCAGTGGATAAGTACATTTCTGGAGTCTCCTGTTCGTTCTTATTATAGAAAACAACAATAAAGTTTGATTTATGAAACATGGTGGCGACCTGGTTGCCAGTGTTCTACACCGGCACGATATTAAGTGGGTGTTTACACTCTGTGGCGGTCATATATCACCCATTTTAACCGCCTGTAAAAAAAGAGGGATTCAAGTAATTGGTGTTCGCCATGAGGCCACAGCTGTATTCGCAGCGGATGCGGTATCAAGACTTTCCGGTAAATTTGGGGTCGCTGTGGTAACAGCAGGCCCTGGGCTCACCAACACCATTACAGCAATAAAGAATGCTCAGTTGGCCCAAACTCCTGTATTAATATTGGGGGGTGCTACTGCTACTGTATTAAAAGATCGAGGCAGCTTGCAAGACATAGATCACATCTCGCTAACAAAATCCGTGACCAAACACTCTAGATCAATTAAGCGGGTACGAAAAATTCAACCAACCCTTGAAACACTTATTTCCATTGCCACATCCGGGGTTCCAGGGCCTGTCTATTTAGAGCTTCCGGTCGACTTGCTTTATCCAGAACCCATTGTAAGGGAGTGGTATGGATTGAAAGCGGATGGTAAATCCATGCCCTGGTGGATGGCGGGATATCTTAATTGGAATGTAAACCAACTGTTTAAAAGTAAAGATAGACCCTATATAAAAACATCAACCCCTGCAAAGCCAAAACCACCTTCTATTTATTTAAACAAAGTGTTAAATATGATTCAATCTTCCCGTAAACCCCTACTGCTCATTGGCAGCCAAGCTATGCTTGTCCCTGACAAAGGTGAAGAATTAGTAAAAAATATAGAAACCTTGGGATTGCCTGTATTTGTCTCTGGTACCGCCAGAGGCATCCTGTCAAAAACCGGGCTTCCTGTTTACAGACACATGAGAAAACGCGCATTAAAAGATACTGACCTGGTTATCCTGGCGGGTGTTCCATGTGACTTCCGCCTGGATTATGGCAGACACATTAATCATCTATCCAAAACTGTTGCAATTAATCTCAGTCGAAAAGATTTATCTTTGAATCACCGGCCCACCATAGGAATTGTTTCAGATCCTTGTTCATTTCTAATTGAATTAGGTCAAAATGTAACTGTCGGAAATTGGCAAGACTGGCATAATATTTTACGTAAAAGAGACTTGGAAAGAACAGCTGAAATTACCCATCAAAGCAGTGAGCAGACCGATTTTGTTAATCCAATTAAGCTTTGCTCTTTGATAGACCAAGAACTAAGAGATGGAGATATTATTGTGGCTGACGGTGGTGATTTTGTTGCTACATCATCCTATGTGTTGCGACCACGCTCACTCACGGGATGGCTGGATCCTGGTGTGTTCGGCACACTGGGTGTTGGGGCTGGTTTTATACTTGGTGCTCATTTCACCAATCCTGGCTCACTAATTTGGGCTGTGTTTGGTGATGGAGCTTTCGGTTTCAGTATGATGGAGTTTGACACCTTTACCCGTTACAACATACCCGTTGTTGCTGTGATCGGAAATGATTCATGCTGGAGCCAGATCGCTAGAGACCAGGTAGCATTTTTAAATGACCCTATTGGAACTGAGCTAGCAGCAACGAAATACCATAAAGCTATTGAAGGGCTGGGCGGGGATGGTTATATCATTGAGAGCGAAGATCAAATCCAAGTTGTACTAAGCCGTGCGAAAAAATCTGCTCTTGATGGTCGGCCTGTTGTGGTAAATGCACGAATCGGAAAGACAGAGTTTCGAAAAGGCTCTATTTCCATATAGCATCATTACGGTGAGCGCCATGTTCTTAACTATTTTGACAAATATAATCTTCAGGTTAATTTCTTAAATGATACTAAAGTTTCTTGTGTGGTTCATTCAGTACTCACCATCTACAAAAAAATGGTTCTGGAAAAGATGGTATTCTCTTTTTCCTCATATTGCTCCTAACCCAGATTTCAAATGTATGAATTTTGGTTTTTTCTCAGAAAATCTACATCTGGATCTAGATACCCCGGATGAAGTGGAGCGCTACCCAATACACCTTTACCACCATGTTGCATCTCAGGTTGACCTTGATGGAAAAAAGGTATTAGAAGTGGGGTCCGGACGCGGCGGTGGGGCGTCTTATATTGCCCGCTACTTTTTTCCGAATCATGTGACCGGTATTGATATTTCCGCCACGGCTGTTGAACTTTGTGAGACGCTTTACCAAGAAAACAATCTTAGTTTTGTTGTTGGAGACTCAGAGAACATACCATCTGAAGATAAATCGATGGATGTTGTTATTAACGTAGAATCTTCACACTGCTATGGATATATGGATGGTTTTTTATCGGAAGTAAAGCGGGTCCTAAGGCCTGGCGGTTATTTTCTTTTCTGCGACCTGAGGGCCGCAGAAAAACTGGACCTATTGAATAATCAGTTCGACAATTCCGGTCTAGACCTTCTGGAAAAAAACGATATTACTGATAATGTTATCTTGGCTCTAGAAAAAATGTCTGACATTCGAAAAAAGGCCATAAGTAAAAAGGTTCCCTGGGTTATCCAAGATGTGTTTGAATCCTATGCTGGAGTACAGGGTAGCAAAACATATGAATCTTTTGTGGATCGATCTTTGGTATATATCAGCGCGATGCTTCAAAAACCAACTTGAAAAATATAAAATAGATAAATAAATCTATTTTAATAAAACCATTTTTCTAGTTTTTGTATAACCATTAACTGTTAGTGAATAAAAATAGATCCCCGCGCCAACATAGTTATTTTGTTCATTTTTTCCCATCCATTTCATAGAATAATATCCTGCTGGATGACTAAGGTTTATATATCTTTTCACCCTCTTACCTAAAACGCTAAATATTTCAATTGTAACATCTCCTGCATCTTTTATCTCGTACTGGATTGTTGTAGCTGGATTAAAAGGGTTGGGAAAATTCTGATGTAGAGCATATTGACTAGGAACCATGAGATTACTTTCCGATGTTAAAATTGTTATCTGTATAGTTTCCGAAAAATCACCGCTGTTTCCCACGTGGTCCACAGCACACAGGCGATAGTATGCTGACTCACCAATAGTATAAGTTGAATCAACAAACCATGTGTTGATACTTATAAATCTGGTGTACTCATTTTCAATAAAATCTATTTCACTTGATTTATCTATCACATAATACCCTATGTCGTCTTCCGGGTTTTCGCTCCATGTAAAGAGCGCGGTGCTATCGGAAAATACGCCGGAAAATCCTACCGGCACCGATGGTGCTAGGCTATCAACATAACCAAACCCAAAAACCTGAACGTTCTTTTCTGGATTATCATATGAATTCGAAAAAACATTTATTGAGCCGTTTATTTGTCCCGAAATAGACGGGTTAAACCAAACATCTATATATGAAACCGTCATAAAAGAAGTGTCTGGATATAAAACAGAAAAATTGCTGTTATCAGAAACCACGGTATCTATCTGAAGCGCAGAGTTTCCAGAATTAAAAACTGTTATTTGCTGCATCATAGAAGCGCCTAACCCTGTAGAGCTAAAGAATAAACTGTCTTGATTAAACATTATTGAGCTATAGTAGTTTGGACCCCCTGGAGACCCAAAGTCTCCATTGCCAATCGGAAGATCGGAAAGCGCCCAATTAGATCCAACGCTATTATCGAGACCCAGCCCCAACAAAGACATTGATGCTCCTTCGCCCTGCGGAAACGTAATCCCGTTATCCCAGCCTACGCTATCATGTGTTATTCCTATATTATCAATAAGAAGAAGCACGTCGCTGGTATCCTCAAGAGTAATATTATTATACTGGTGAGAGATATGAATTCCTCCATTGCTGCTAGAATCACTGTTAACCCCCAATACCATATATTCTCCCGGTAAGATAACAAGTTCTTCTGTAAATGTATATTGTTCAGCGTTGTTGCTCGATAACGTCCACCCCATAAAAGAAATTATAGTTGTTCCATCATTATAGATTTCAAACCACTCTCCATCTTCATCTGACGTAGAGCCTGGGTTATTCATAATCTCTGTGATTAATACACTGTTTTTTATTATTGCATTCACAATAGAAGATCTCGCGCTTTCGTTACCACTGCTATCAACAGAAGACAATTGATAAAAATAAACCTGTTCCGCCTGTACCATAAAATCAAAATACTGCGCTTCGGGAGGTTGGCCAGAAACACTATCAATCAATGAGAAGCTCGACCCATCTATGCCTCGATATATTTTATACATAACAGGCTGCCCGGCTACTGGATTCCAAGATAAAAATATATCCCGAGTATTTATTGAAGTAATTATGTTTCTCGGCACACCTGGAGGAAAAATGTCCGGTACAGATAGTTCCATTTCAAGGATAATTAACGGATTGATAGTATCGTTTGAAAACACAGCTAATGGGTATCTATAAACACCACCTGAATCATCTCCAGCTACTTCTATATATATAGATATCTCCTGCGAAGAATCGGGCAATATTATTGTGTCTACTGGGCTTATCGTTATCCATTCATTTACCAAATCCCTAGAACTGCGTTCATTGTTATTTGTTGTGTTATTTTCGATGATGTTTCTCGTGTATACATCGTTGATATTTTTACCAACCCTTTTATAGTATTCAATCTGATCATCTAAGCGATCTTGATAGTTAAAGCTGGTAAGCGTTCGAGAACCTGAACTCTCTTGAACAGATATCTTATATTCCCCAGACCCAGGTGGAGATGTTTCACTGGGGGTGAACCCATCAACAACAATAATATATTCCCCTGTTTCAAGATATACATCCCAAATCCCGCTTGGCGGGAACACAGCAGCTGCTGAATCAAAGTCTTCACATCCTGGGTCATCATCGTTAGAGTGTCCAGTTGCTGTTGGTACACACTCATAATCGACAGTAAATATTTCAAGCCTGGCATCGTAATTGGTTTCCGGTGAGCACAGCGTTATGTCTAAAGACATTGGTGTAATTACATCTAAAAAATAGGCGTTATCTGGGCCGGCTGAGTTTCCATTATTAACGGGCCAATCGTCTGGCTTACCAAGCGTTGTTCCAGAATGACTATAGGGGAGCTCAAAGATTGTATAATCACCACAGTTCTTTGGGGCAATGTTCACTTCCAATGTGTCAGCGCCTGTATTAAAAATTGTGAATGTCTCTAAGGTCGTGTCTCCAGGGAACATAGCAATATATATTGAATCGGGATCAAGTGAAATAGTCTGAGACTTTATAAATAAAAATGAAAATGAAAATAGTTTTATAAGATTTTTCATTGGACAACCCAAACTTGTTTTTTTATTTGCTAGCTGAACAATCTACAAAATATTAAACTAAATTCACTCGTAAATTTCTTACACAAATTTCCAAAAAATTCATTGTCATCAATAAATTATATAAACTCATTCTGGGATGAAAAAATCATTCCTGCCCTTATTGATTATATAAAAATTCCCAATAAGTCGCCCAGTTTTGATCCTGACTGGGAAAACCACGGCCACATGGATCGCGTACTAAACTTGGCCGTAGAATGGGCGAACAATAACATGCCAGAAAATGGTGAGTTAATTGTTAAAAAAACAAAAGGAAGAACCCCGGTTATTCTAATAGATATTCCGGGAAATCGGCCTGGAAACATCTTAATGTATGGACACCTAGATAAACAACCAGAGATGTCTGGATGGAAAAACAACCTTGGTCCATGGACACCGGTAATTAAAAATGACAAGCTTTACGGACGAGGGGGCGCTGATGATGGATATGCGCTGTTTGCTTCTTTATGCGCGATAAAATCTTTAAACAAAGACAGCCTTCTTTTGCCTAGAATTTTAATTCTAATTGAATTTAGTGAAGAGAGCGGGTCTCCAGATCTACCCCACTACATGGGTCTTTGTTCAGATATTATAGGATCTCCAGATCTTGTTGTTTGTCTGGATTCTGGCGCAGGTGACTATAAAAGGCTCTGGACCACCACATCATTACGGGGTCTTATCGGGTGCTCATTGCGTGTTGACGTGCTTACAGAGGGCGTACACTCCGGTGGCGCTAGTGGACACGTTCCTTCATCGTTCAGGATTGCTAGACAACTTCTTTCCAGAATTGAAGATGAGAACACCGGTGATATATTAATAAATGGTTTAAAAACAGATATCCCAGGTTATAGAAAAAATGAAACTGAAAAATTTGTCTCTATCCTTGGAAATGAGGTGGTTGATGAATTCCCTTGGATAGATAACATGCAGCCATCTACAATTAACAATGTTGAAGGGGTGTTGCGTAGGACTTGGAGACCTGCTCTTTCTATCGTTGGAGCAGACGGCATACCGCCATCAGAAAACGCCGGAAATGTGCTTCGGCCATTTTCTCAGTTACAATTATCCATCCGCATCCCTCCTTTAGTGGATCCTGATAAAGCAAAGGAAGAGTTAAAAAATGTTTTGACAAAAAACCCTCCTTACGGTGCCCGGGTTCTGCTAGATTTCGATGAATTAGCTTCCGGGTGGAATGCGCCAGAGACAGCGCTATGGCTATCGAAATCCATGAACAGCGCTTCAGAAAAATTCTTTAAGGCGCCGGCATGTTCTATTGGTGAAGGAGGCACAATTCCATTTATGGCAATGCTGGGAGAACAGTTTCCTGATGCGCAGTTCGTGATCACCGGTGTCCTGGGTCCTGGATCCAACGCTCATGGGCCTAATGAATTTTTACATATCCCTTATGCTAAAAAACTTACGGCTTGT